>Ga0209536_100004103_pt1 | contig 23134 bp, 53 predicted proteins | sample DeeMarSeWOR28_12_FD_187461 | JGI IMG/M metagenome (GOLD analysis project Ga0209536, IMG submission 187461) | Marine sediment microbial communities from White Oak River estuary, North Carolina - WOR-2-8_12 (SPAdes) (version 2) | ecosystem: Environmental > Aquatic > Marine > Intertidal zone >... | reverse complement strand
AATATTAAGAAAATAAAATAAAACATCCAATAGTATTTTTTTAATTCTTTATTCATAATCCACCAGCAACTTTCCATCCAAATGATCGAGTTCATGTTGCACAATAGTAGATTGAGGGTATTTCAATTTCTTTATTTTATAATTTCCCCTACCATCCTGATAAGCAACCATTATAGTGCTTGGTCTCGTTACGTGTATAGTTTTTTTCGGAATACTCAAGCATCCTTCTTCTGTTGTTTTTACATTTGTATATGAGGCAAATTTAATCACAGGATTAACCATTACAGCAAATCTGTCCAAATTCATGTCCAGAGCATATATCAAAACTCTTATAGGATTACCAACTTGGATAGCAGATAAACCAGCACCACCCTCTTTATAACATATATCTTTAAGTTCTTCTATAAAAAATCTGAGTCCGTGATCAAAAACCTCAACTGGTTTACTTATTTTTCTAAGAGTTTTTAAATCATTTTTATCGTTTACAGTTAATATTCTATATTTCATTATTTTCCCCTGTTGGCATATATTTAACAATTAAATTTACAAGGGAATCAAGTGTTTCTTCTTTAGTTTTTTTTAATGCCAATTTTTCCCTGAAATCATCTGCTTCTTTTTTCCGTTTCTTTTTTTCTTGAGCAGTGGGTTTTTTTGGTTTTGGATAGGGTATTCCATGTTCTTTTTCCCATTTTCTTTTTTTATAATTATCGAGTTCTTTGATTTTAAATTTAAAAACATCATCGCTCCATTTACCTTTCCATGTTTGAAATATTATATCATCTTCTTTTGCATTAATTTCCAAGTCAAACACAGTATAATAAACTGCGATTTCATTATCTCTTACTATTATAAATGGGGATCTTTGATTTTTTGTATCATCAATACATGTCACCCATTCTAAATAATCATCGGTAGGTGTTCTTAAATTACCTTCATTAATTATTTTAATTTTATTTTTCAAATATTGAATCTCCTTTCTTACTTACACAATAGAAACAACTTGGTCTTTCAAGAAATACTGCGATGGGGGCACCCTCTGTTCCCCACCACTTGTCCGCATCACGTTTAACGTCTTCCGTTAAAGCCCGTGGACAGTTACCAGCAGACCCATCCATACAGATATACCAATAAGTACAAAACGTCATGTCTTTATAACACATCATTTTGGGCTATTCCTTTTACCTGAATACTTTAAATTATTAATATGATTATTAAGCCTATTACCATCCGTATGTTTAATATATGGCAATATATCTTTATAGCAATCTGGCAATGGCATAAATATCTCAGCCATCAAACGATGAACATAAACACGCTCTGCCTTCTTATCTTTATAAAGAAATACTCTGGCATACCCATTCTCAGTGGATGGTTTCAAGATACGTTCTTCCAGAGTATAACTTTTCACTAAACCGTGTTTCACCTTTCGGTGAAGTGATCTGATTCTACCGTGATTACTTATTCGATATCTCTTTTCATAATTTGGAATATCTTTCCAAAATTCATCACGAAATCTCATATCATAAACCCACTTATTTAATGCATTAATTAACTTTTTAATCATGGTGTACCCCCAAATCTTAAGTACGTTTCTTCTGTTAGCACTCTCCGACTACCAGAACCTCTTGTCATAATTTTAGCCTTAGTCAATTTAGGTGTATAAATTTCTTCTATGTCTCCCTTCGTAACACCCACAGCCTCAGCCAGTGCCTGAGCACCCATAGGTTTATTCTTGTTCCTGATGAAAGACTGGATTATTTCCCTATCAACATCATCGAGACCTTCACTATCTACATTGAACATATCCAAAGTATGTTCAACAACAGTTTTATTCACTTCACTGTTATGAAGTGAGCGGGCAAATGCAACGGAGTTCATTGCATACTGATTTCCGATACGAGCCACACCAAACGCTACATCAGCGATTGCGCTCTTTGCGTTTTCGGTAAAGGAAATTGGTTCATCAAAAAAGAGACCATCGATATGCATCTTTAATATTTTCTTTCCTTTAACCTGACCAATATAAGTATCAAATGATGTTGGCTTACCAGCACGACCCATTTTAACTTCGATGATTTGTTTAATTTCATCTTTGTTGTAGTCTTCCATTCTTATATTAATAGGAAATCTGTCTTTGAATGGTTTGTTAATTTTTCCCAAGAGAGTGGTAGCACCGACACAGGTGAACGGTGGTAGTTCGATAGTTTGAAGACCATCTTCTTCACTCATCTTAAGATTAATTCCTTCACCAAGATCGATGTCTTTCGTTTTTGTGAAGTCATATTCAAAGTCCTGTAGTGCTTTGTAAAGACTTTCTTCGATAGTCATATCCAGACCATGAATCTCATCAATAAAAAGAACACAATGAGGATTCTCAGCCACGGTAAGCATCACTCGATCCAGATCAGCCTTTTTCTTTAATTGTGATGGAACTGTTTCAATAAATAAAACATCATGATCATATCTCTTTTCCAGTTCCTTTGCCAATACGTTGGAAAGTGCTGTTTTTCCTAAACCTGGAGCACCATGGAGTAGTACATGAGGCATTGCTCTGTGATCTGGAATGTCTATATCTGTGTAGTCTTCTTCTTCCTCATCGTCTATATTTATGTTGTCAGATTGAAATAATGATTCTTCCTCATCATCATTATAAACATATACTGTTTTTGGATGAGCCATGCTACCAAATAAAAGAAAGCCACCAATTCCAGCACCTATAGAGATTACTGCGGCAAACATGTTATAGTATTCCATTAAACCTGTACTTATATCCGTTGGTCTCCAGATATAAGCAAATAAATACATGGAAAAAAAGAATAAGATAATTCCCATTATTATACCATATGAAACAGCAAGAGTCTCTCTCATTAGTTCACCGCATATGTTAAATCAAATATCTCTGACAGGGACTTCTGTATTGATGGTAAGTCCCTTACATCAACATCACTAACAAATGTCCTCTTGTCCCAATTGCCAAAACCAAGATCAGTCACCTTCTGAAAGATGGAATCCATCTGTTCCTGAGTTGGATTGTTTGTTAACTGAACAGTTACTCTCTTTATAGCCTGTCCTTCTATCCAGTACTTTATATCTTTTTGCTGATCTGCCAGAGGATAGGATTTAAGTGTCGCTTTTAGTTTCGTCATACTGTCTCCCTTCGTCTAAATATTTTTGTATTTCTTCCTGTGGAATATTAAAAAAATAAGCGAGTTCTCTTATACTAAGATGAGGATTGTCTCGCTTATAACCTCGTACCAAAGCACCATTTGCTTTCAATTGTGCTACAGAATTTTCGTCAATGTCGGCTTTAGGTTCATCTTGTTCGCCATACTGAGACTCAACCAACTGACCTTCCACGTACCCGAACAGTACCACAAATATGGGCACAAGCCCGCCAAGGACTGCGCCTATAGTTACATCAAGAGTATCTGGAGTTGGTGACGCTATTATCATATACTTTATGTTAAGAAACATAGATACCAAAACTCCAATGCCTTGAATAACATGCATCATTATCTTTTTGACGTTTAATCTTTTCGTAGCGGGAATAAACATTACGCTCCAGAACAAAGTGACTTCCAATAAAATAACAAAGGCAATACTCTTTATTGCTCCGATAGGAATCTCTGTGTCCATTATATTCCACGTATGTGAAATTGTATACTGACTTACGGTATAATGTAAGTGTTCAAATGTAACTAACAGCCATCCAGCAGTCAGCCAGAATACCCAATCCTGATGAGTGCGAAATACCTGATCAGTGGTTTTTTCTTTAGGTTTAAATATACGGGAAAATATACTCATTTAAGTAGTCCTTTATAAATTTTCAGAAACCTTCTGTTATGTTTATGGTTATGTTTATCATTTATCCTACAAAAAATATAAACATCATTTATTCCATGCCATATATGAGCAAACAAAGATGTTCTTTTCTTTAATCCTTTTTCTCCCATTTTCTTTTTACTCATTTTTGATCACCGATATAGCACAAATTTTATCTTCTTTTCTAATGAAAAGATATGTACGAGGTGGTTCACAATCAAAAAATTCATAAATAGGATCTTGATTTTTAAAAATAAGACAAAACAAAGAATGTGATTTCCTTAATTTTGATCCATAAACTTTTTTCTTATCAAGTATCATTTTCGTTCCTCTGGATTTCCACAAAATATACAAAAATCATGTGATATATCTTCTGCCTCATAAGCGCACATACCAAATGGAGAATTAACACAAGCCCAATTACCAATATCATAAAAATAAGGATTTCCCAATGGTAAATACTTAGCACAAATTTCACCAATATACAAATTGTGTTTACATATAACATTCTGATGTTTCTTGATTTTGGTAGAAAGTTCACGTTGTTTTCTTGTTAATAATGGTTTTGATTTATTAAACAAAGAACATCTTTTCTTTTTCATTTTATTATTTTTCATAAATTCTTTATTATATTCCTCATATCATCACTCATTATATCCATCATGGCATGAGCGGACATAATCTGACCGAGCACTATAAGGCAGAACACTTTTTCAGAATCATTCAAAGTTTGATGAGTAATAATAATTTCAATTACCCTTGAAATACTCTTTCCATCCATCCACTCATACACAGTATTGTGCAATGCTGAGTTCTTATTCATTCCAATAGAATCATAGAGATTATCAGCATTGTGGTCAAAATTAATTTTCATTATATTGCTCCATTTCTTTTTTATTTAACTTACGTACTATCAATGTCGGATCTTTCTTTGCCCACTCCACACAATCCTTGCGCTCTGGAGAGAGAAATATGGCACCAGAATACTGCTCACCGCTCTCTTTTACAATAAATGTTTTGGGAAATACGCCATAGTTTTGTTTTGTTTTATCCATTATTTTAATACCTTTCTCTCAAACAGTGATTGTTGTTTTCTATAAGTGCTCACCAAATATACTTTCTTGCCCTGAGCAACACACTTTTTTATAGTGTCCTCAGTTCCACCCTTACGATCAGGAGCCACGACAGCGATAAGGATATCACAGTCATTTGCTATTAGAGTATTTCGTTTAAAGCCAGCACCACGACCATATTTCTTCCAATTAGGGAAATGTATGGTAATTGACAGCCCTCTCTGTTTGGCAATCCATTCAGCGAATCTATCTCCGCCCTTTGGACATCCACCAGAAACAATTGTATCACCATCTTCATAGACATCACAAAATTGTCTATAACAAGCCTTAAGATCATCGATACCATCACGACGACGAGAGCCAACTATGCCAATTACCTTTCCCATCAATTCACAATCTTTATATCAGCAGATTCCACACTAATATCCACTTCACCAGTTGTCTTTCCCTGACACACGGTGGTGGTTGGTGCTTTGATCTTGGCGAGGGCATCGGCAGCCTGTTCCTTAAGAGATTCCGTGTCAATCACAGTATGTTCAGCCTCTTTTATCAGAGATTTAATGGTAACCCCGTTCAGTTTACTCAAAGCCAGAGCCAAAAGTTTCCAAGGATCAGCCTTAGCCACAATCTTTTGAACATAGCCATTACCAATCTGAATCTTACCCTGAAAGCGAGCGGTAAAGTCAACATCATACTGACCAGCACCAACATGTTTTTTAACTTCCACCAGATCATCAGACTTTACCAGTTTGCTAATAGCCAATACAGCCATTGCTTCTTTGAATTTTTTCATCATAAGTACCTTCCTTTCTAAAAGGGCATATCCCTTCCTCTTTGTTTATGTAGATTCTCAAGTTTACAGTAACCAGTATAAACTGTAGTTTTGATAATATCTACCTTATATATGCTTATCTTAAACTTATCCATCAATTCCTCATAGACTTTCTCAGCCTGATAGATGGGCATTGATTCAGTTTTAAAAAGCACAGAGTGGTCACGTTTGACAACTATCTGTGCAGTTATATGTTTCAAGATTGATATCCCTTCATTCTGGTTGCAAGGTCTTTAGCGATATCGATGGTGTTTTTTCTCAGGAGAGCATCATTGCGTAAGTTCTCAGGTTCAACAGTACAAATCTTTTGCTCCAATTCTTTACGCATGTTCTCAAGATTAACATCATTTGTTAAATTTAATGCGGGAAGTAAACCGACCAGTTCGGTTACATTACTAATTAAACTATCCCTGAAAGTACTTTTCTTCTTATTGTCAGGGTTGTAGTCAGTTAACTTTTCGATGATGTGATTAACGGCATCATAAGTACGTTGCCACACTTTAGACATTGCGTTCTGGAGATTTTCTTTTTCCAACTGGCGATATTCAGCCTTAATACGATTCAACTCATCTTCTTGTAAGTCTAATCTAAAATCACTGATATGAGGGATGGGCTGAGTGAATGTTCTAAATTCAAACTTATCTTCCAATACTTCAACAGAAGGATAGTCAGACTCTTTGTACATTCCATTCAAAACAATTTTAGCATCTTCTTTAAGTTGAGGGTAAACAGCCAGAAATTCAGCAACCAGATTTTCATGAAGTTCCCTGTGCTTACGAGCAATATTACCGTATTCAAAAATATTATCGTTAGGAAGGATGGCAAGATCATTTGTCCATGGAGCAGTGACTTTGTAGTGATAACGCCGAAACTCATTAATATTCTTATTGATTTCTTTTAATTTCTCAAGATTCAATAAGACCTTATTCCAACGTCCAGAATCTTTAGCATCATAGATGTTTTCAACTTTTTTCGTTACATCTTTGTCATACTTACGGGCAGTCCAGCAACGACCAGTAAAGCCCATCAAAACGCATGTTTCTCTTAAATCTTCTTTGTGTTTGTATTCCATAATTACCTCTCTTGTTTTTATTTTAATTTAAGCATAAATTCGTTTATATGCAAATTTATTTTTCACCTAAAAGCCTCTTTATTTTAATTGCTTTTATTTTACATTTTTCACATTCAATATAATCTAATTTAATATATCCAGCACACCATTGATATTCCATATCTTTACCAATAGGAGAGCCACAGATTGGGCTCCCCTCATGAACGACATGTACTTTAGTCCATCGTTTTGTATTTGCGAAAAATCCAGTGGTCACGATACCATCCTTGCCACTATTCCAAAGGGCGGATTAAATTCATCGTTGTCCGCATGTAACAGCCAGATAACAGGGTAAAGTGGTTCTTTATCAGGATATTCATCACACCAGCCATCAGTGAAGTATACAGCAAATACAGGATCAAGCCCCTTTTCCTCTATATAATCAAATGCTGGTACAAAAGAAGTTCCACCACCACCCTTAAATTTTAAATCTTTCGTTGGATCACTGAAAGAGTCTATCGTGATCACTGGTTTATGAAGTTTTTTATCAACAGAAAATACATCAATCTCCATATCCCACTTAGTGACTATTTCCCAAATGATACTGGCTGTATCTTTCAACTCATCATCGGTGATAGAGCCAGAGGTATCAGCAATGTACGCTCCACGTTGCAATTTACCCACGCTCGGCTGGAGAGAGGGTAAGTAGAAACCAGTCTGCATATAACGCTGATTAGGAAGTTTCCAAGAGAAGTCACCCTTAAGGGTATCCATTAAGAACTGAGACAATAAAGCCTTAACATCAACTTTAGGTTTTAAGAGTTTATTAACCCAACGGTCAAGTCCTGCTGGCAACTTTCCAGCCTGTCTGGCAACAGCCTTAGCCTGATTGACTGCGACATTCCATTGACCCTGTTCGTGTTTAATCTCACCAGCAGTAGGTTTCTTACCATCCTTATTAGTCCACTGGCGAACTTCGCCCATTCCACCCTGATCGCTTCCAGAGCCTTCTGGTGGAGTGGGTAATTGATTATAAATCCATTCAGCCATTTTATTGGCGAAGGCTGGAGAGTTAAGGGCACCTTCCATCAAAGAGAAGCCATCAAGTTGATCAATTATCCAGTTAATAGCATAGTCACATGCGAAATTCCATTTAGTATGATGCTTTCCCATTCCTCTTAAATGGTGCCCACCAGCACAGTGCATAACTTCATGAATATGCACCGCTCTGACTTCATCCATGGTAAGAGAGACAATGTAGTTTGGATTGTAACCAATGACTTTACCATCAGTATATGCAGTGCCAGCATCCCAATCTACAACGTCTTTCAGTTTAAAGAGAAGAACACCGAAGAATGCTTGCATCAGCACCAGAGAAGAACGACTTCTCTGCATCATTTTTTGTGCTTTAACCAGCACTTTCGGGTCTTCTTCATTTGAAAATCTTTTATCATTAGGTATAGGTGTTGGCATGTCAGTCTCCTACATTAAAATATCTTGATGCCTGTCACACCATTCAGCAAATGCTCTGGTCTTCTGACATGCAGTATTGTGATTGATTGCAGTTCTTACCAGATAGGTATTGATTTCTTCTGGTAATCTTTCAGAATACTTACAAATTTGAGTGAAGTTCTGATCACTGGCAACATGAGCCAGAGAAGTTGCAGTAGAGTACATGATTGCTGGAGCATGTTCTTCATTCATTTCAGGTACATAAGCAGTTTCAGGATTCATTATAATAGCATTAGGATCAGGAAGTTTTTGCCAGATAGGACGAAAACCCATAAATTCCTGAGACCATCCTTCACCACACAATCCTTCTACCTGATATTGAATAATCTCATCAGGACAACCATGTGCTATCATCTTGCCAACTTCCTCGACAGTGCGAGGGCAAGGATAATTAACGATATCGCCAGAGGGCTCAAAGTCATGAAGAAGTTCATTTTTCCAACTTATAAAAGCAATAACTTCCATTGCTTTATCAGCCCACTCTTGTTTAAGAGCATAATTAATAAAGTCCTGTGGAGAAGTAGTTAATTCATGAATGAGGAAACGAGATTTGACAGCCTCTAAGATGCCCTGTACACCAGAACGATCAGATTTTTTGTTTGTTGCGGCAACCCAACGAACATGATCGGGAATGATCATATCATTTAAACGATATTCACGGACAGGTTGCATTGCAGATGCTTGAACGGCTGGAAATGCCTGACCAAATTCATCCATAAAACAGACAACGGGTTCTTTGGATTCAAGCACTTCTTTCATTTGAGAAAAAGGAACAAAACGACCTTCTGGAGAACCATCTGCCAGAGTAAACATAAAAGGTAAGCCTTTGAAATCAGTTGGATCACTAATAATAAGATGCCAGAAAAGGAGTTTCCAACCACGTTTAGCCACGACTTGCTTGACGATTTCGGTTTTTCCCATTCCTGGCGAGGATACTACGAGAGTGTTAATGTTGTGCTCAAGATTGAAGTCCAGAGCCTGTGCAAAAAGTTTAGGTGTTAATGCCATAATCTACCTCACTTGTTTTGTTTTTCGTTTCTTTGTTTAACTAATATTACGGAATATATATTTAAGATGCAAATCTTTTTTTAAAAATCTTCATTGTCCGCTTTTTTTAACAGTTCAAATTTAGCCCTAAAGCCCTTATCTTTAACCTGTTTATTAGCCTTAACAAAAAATACATATTCCTTTGCTTTTTTCTTTTTACGAGCATTTAATACCTTATCTTGCCAATCACCATAAGCAGATGGTTTAAGAGGGAATAAACGCTCAACAAACTCCTCTGAATCAAAGAAATGTCTCATTGGATGCTCAGCATTCTTCCACCAACGAAGTTGTTCACGCATGTTATAAACCTTCCTGTGATCAATTAGAATTTGTTTATATGCTTTCTTAGTTAATTTACCAAGACCTCTTTTCTTTTGTTTAACATCTGGCATAAATATGGCAAATTCATCATAGAATCCCATCCAAGTCTCAATAGATGTTTCTCTCGGATCAAAGTCATATACCATATAAAGCGGATCATTACCAGACATCCTGTCCTTTAATTCCAAAGCACCTTTCTTTGCATACACATCTTTAATAGTGTATCTCTTATATGAATCCTTTTTCGAGCAAATCCTCATCTTGCTGTTCTCCTATTTTTAATGCCTGATCATAAAGTGATTTAAGATAATCCCTATGACAGCCTGTCGCTGTCTCCATTTCTTTGGATAGTTTTTGTATAATAGGTGAAACGCTAAAACAAATTTTTCCACCCTGAATCCAGAAATTAAAGCATTGTCTATAACTTTGCCCCATACCTAACTCAATAGCCTCTTTGCCGTTGATTGGCATATCTGGTTTGGCGTAGTACCATAGAGCCAGATGTTTGCGCCTGAATAGTTTGTTGGCAAAATCTCTGTAGGAATATGTAGCCATAGGTGCAAGCCTGTCTTTATTCTTAGTACCATCAGCCTTGTAATAAATTTGTATTTCATTGAATATGATACGACCAGTGGATGATTTAATCATATTGTTATAATGCTCATTATACCGATACCATTCTTTACCATATTCATAAAGTTTGCCCATAATTTCCTGAGTCATTTTTGGTAAGAATCGTCTGAACATTTGAGACATTTGTTTGAAATCTGTTTTGTATACATGATTCATCATATCGACAAATTCACCAGTAACAGTTTTACCGTGCTCTAATTTGTCTTCATTAATTAGTCCTTCAAGCATCGCACTACGTGTAATTGTTTTACTTTCAAATTGTGTATCACCCATTTTATACATAAGCACCGTTTTTCTCACAGCGGATAATAGTTCAGACCAAGTATGAGCCACTTCAAGATCTTTCAATTTCCGCTTGAATAAACTATCTCTCATCCGCCTGAACTCCTTACGTGAGACTTTTGGCGCATTATATTGTGAATAGTATCTCACCATACGCACCGCCTTTCTTAAATGGGGAGCGGTTTCACTCCCCTTGTTTAGTTTTTAACTCCAATTAACTTTCTGGCACGTTTAGAGCGAAGGAAGAATGAAGTCCAGACCTGTCTGCGCTTTTCTTTGTCCAGTTTTGTGTTTTTAAGGGCTTTGGTTAAAGCGTATTTCTGAGCCACCAGTTTATCGTCCTGATCAGCATTGTGTCTGGTGACTATTCCCTCGGCAATGAACTTGCCCTTTTCCCCATTGTCGAGTTGTTTTGCCGATACCTCGGTGATCACAACTGAGGTTACTCTGTGACCGTGATTACGGTCTGAATTAAAGATTAAGTTATACATACGCACTCTCCTTTACTGGTTTGTTTTTCTTTTAGATATATTATGTGCCCTGCGGATAATTTTATCCTTGACACTGTTCCAATACTTTAAATTGCCTATTCTACGCTTACTAATACCCAATTCTTTCATTGCTCTCTCCAGCCAGATGGAATACCAGCGATCAGCCTGAGCATTGAAACCAGAATACTTTTCAGCGACAAATAAGTATCTTTGATGATATATGTGATTTTTGTAATTTCTGCGGGTGTATGTTTCGTGTTCGTGTGGTTTTGTCCAGAAAGAAACAGTAGTACACATTCCCACAATTGGATGATGATCAACATCAAAATGCGGACATTCTATAAATGAAATTGTCCTGTTTCGGGGAGAGAATTTGATGATATTTACCTTAAACGGACATTCTTTGAAGTCAACCCTACTATACCAGTTAGTAAATGTTTCCATTTCTTTATCAGGCAGATTAGCCCATTGAGATACGTGAAAATAATATATGTTACCGACAAACGGTGTTTTGATTATTTTCATTTCTTGATCCATACCTTCAACTTGCATTTGAGGTATTGGAAAGCAAATTGTATTTTGATTAATATTTGTTTCATTTTAATTCCTCACTTATCATTACTATGTAAAGTGCTCCATGCTCATCTTTGCGTATCTTCTCCAGTATACTCTTACCTATACCGCACTCCACTTCTTTACCTTCTATTATTATCGTTATTTTTTCCATCATTGCGTTCCTTTCGTTTAAAATGGCTGGTGTTCATTGTCTCTTGCTGATTTCCTCAGCGACTGTTCACCAGCCACCTGTCTCTCCCACAGCAAACAACCTGACTATCACCAGAGCCAACCATGCCCCATATACCGCCAAGGTCAGGGTTGCTTACGGCTATCGGCTTTCCACTCTGGTTAGTGGTATTCACGAAACATTTCTTTGGTGGAGTCGGTGGTATCGAAACCACGTCCAGACCTGTCTGCTATCGTATAGATAGGTTGAGCACTGCGCTTGGGCATTTTGGCTCTCATCAGATCAGACCTGTCGAAACCTTACGACCCCATTTTTCTTCTTTCATTTAATTCTTTTAAACTTATAATTTCGCCATCTTCTGGTGTCCAGCATTCCCAGCAATATTCTTCACCAGTTCTATGTGAAGTCCAGAGAGTACACCGAACAGGATTCATCCCTTTACCAGATTCAAACACTGGCATTTCTTTTTTACATCTTTGACATTTCATAAGAGTAACTTACGATATATTTATGACAAATGCAAATTTATTTTTTAAACTCAAACCCTAAATTTGGAATAAACATTTTCATAAATTTTCCCCTTCCTACAACAATCGTGCCACAAAATCCTGGATGTGATCAATGTCACAGGTCATCGATCTCTGGCACGGGAGTTGCTGTTAAAAAAAAGTTTTTGTCAAAAATCATCGATTTTGCCATACAAAACCATTCCTTTTTCAAAATGCCCTTAAAACGCCCAAATTTACGTTCTAAGCAACGATCTTTTTTGGCACGGGAGTTGCTGTGTGTGAAATTGTGTAAGATTGTAACACAGCAAGATCTATGCCAGTTTTCTTGATTTATTTATATTTTTAGGTTCCGTATATTTACTATAACATTTTTCGCATAATACACCGAACGGTAATTCAACCCCAACTGTAAAATATTTTTTGCATAATGCACATCTGTATTTAGTAAATAAAGATTCTTTCTTCATTTCTTATCCAACAATCTGAACAAGTACGTAGCAGTCCAGTGATCAGCCAAATAATACTGTTCACGAAATTCTTCCATAGTATATCCATGCTCCAGCATAGCTTTAGCCACCTTAGCATACTTATCGGTTGGCATTGGTCTGCTGGTGGGAATAAATAGTTCATTTGTATCAGCATCATATTTCACTTCTGTTTTAGCCCATTCAATCAGTTCAGCCTTACCAACCAGAGCGAATTTTAGTTTACTTGCACCATTCTTAACAGCCTCAATATGGTGACATTGTATTCTCTTAAATCTCCAGACAGGACAGGAGCAGCCATAATTCCCATCTGCATCCATTGCGACAGTCCAAGTCTTACCCTTAGAACCATCGATATACCACTTTTGTATCCATTTGTTTTTAGCCATTTGTTTATCCTTTCATTTTATATATCATATATTCCCTGACAGACATATATTCATTTGTCCAATTACCAAATAAACAATAACGTTTACGCCAAACTTTTCTACGCCATATCCAGATACCCTCATCGGTCTTTACTGGAAACCAAGCAAACCAAATATGCCAGTCTCTTACTCTTAATGCCTCATTAATTATATCTCTTGCTTTATTCCAATCTTTCATTTCATATTCTCCAACATATGGTATCTCGATGTTCTATATACCCACCAACTATATCCACCAGTATTACCATATCGAGAACGCCATACTCTTTTAAGCCATATAAGTTTATATTCAATTTCAAACGGTATACGTTTAGGATAGTGGTCATTTACCGCTTTTACTGGAAACCAAGCAAACCAACTATGCCAGTACCAACTTTGGCTTTGTTTAGCCAACCACTCTTTACTTTTCCTGTCCATAAATCTTCCAATCATTTGTTTCATCATCCCAATGTCTATGGTCATAAATAGTAATCACCAACATAACACCCATTACTTCAAACATAAAAGTAAAGCCAGCATGATCAGTTTGACGTGTCCAAGAAATATCAATGTTAAAATATGACCACCAATTTTTCCACGTTTCAAACTGAAATTCAAATGACTTGTTTTTTGTTATTTGTTTATGTTTCCATATTTTCATTTCTTGCATAAATCCACCCAACGTTCATATGAAATTATTGTCAGTTCTACACCTTCATCATCAGCAACCTTTGCACATTCCATCATTTCAGAAATACAGTGCTCCAGTGCACAAGGCTCAATCAGCCTCTTAAATTCCACTTTCTCATCAGGATTCCAATCTTCATTCTCTTTCCACCCGACTACAACATACTTCTTTTCCCTTTTCTTGAGGGAGTTTGCAATGATGCTGGCAACGCCAGCCATCCCGAAAGACGCTCCAATCCAGTACAGGACAATAGATAGAACAATATAAGGACACATCATTGCCCACCCAACAACTATAAGTCCAAATATGATCAGCAAAGCCTGACTAATCATAATTTCATATTTTTCTTTCATCTTGCTATCCTGTAAGTTATGTTTACGATTATACCATCCTTGACCTTAATTCTGGCGGATTCAGCACCATTATATTCCATTTGAGCGACATAGATATCATAATCAGCACCACGGCTCTTAACTCTGATCCACTGATGATCAGCATCGATACTTTGCCCAACTTCCAGACCATCAACGTACTCAAAAAATTCATCAATTCTTTCATTCTGTGCCTCTATAAGACCAGAGAGACCAGAATAGACAAAAATACCAGCCACTATTCCACAAACGATAGCCATTGCTACCCAATATTTATTCATAACTTCTCCTTTATCTTAATCTGCTATATAGATCATACCACCACAAACCCCATGTTCTCAAGAATAATCTATAGCCATATTGTGTATGTTCTTTAGTTGTTTTATTCATATCTTTAATGCCATGCTTTTTCATATATCGTCTGATCCAGAACAGATATGAAAACAAGGCACCCATCCAGTACAGAGTAAATAGAAGACAAAGTAAATCACTCATCTGTTTGCCTCAAAGAATGCCTGTGCAAATCCCATAGGAGTTATGCTACGCAATTCCTTAGTCTTCTCCGATGCTCCGCCTAATTTCATCCAGTACCAAGAGCCTGACTTGCCAGTGCTGGTGGTATACATCTTAGGTTCAACAGGATTCTTTTTTAAATTAGTGTTGAAATTACCCCACAGTGCAGTCTTCTTACTGATGGGATCACCATACTCATAAGGCTGGAAGTACATAGTAGGTTTGCCTAACCAGCGATTCAAACGACCGACAGGATTCTCCAGAACCCAAAAGACAGGATTACACGCTAAGATAAAGCGAGTTGTTGCCCCGATTAATTCAAGTCCTTCTTCGGTACGACCATCAGCATCCTTCTCAGCCCACCACCTTGCTCCTGAGCCAGCGAAATGTGTACAGGGGGGAGCAGAGAGAATACCGTATACTTTTTCATCAGGAATTTCCAGAGTGCGGATATCCTGACCACGCTTGATATCAACCTGTTCTACTTGATAGCCAGCATCCCTGTAAGGTTTCACCCAATTGCCTGAATGATCAAATAGACTATAGATGAGTTTATCTTTGTTTGCTTTTGATTGTTCAAATATCTTTTGATAATCTATCATATCAATACCCCTTTACCTTATGACCGAGACCATTAGCCAGCATTTCTGATTTAAATGCACTGGTAAGTCTTAAGTAACTTTGCAGACTGAGCACAATAAGATCATCATCATAATCATCGGCTACAATGTTACCATCATCATCAGCATATCCAATCCAAACCTCGTCTGTTTCTTCGTTGTATTCAATAGCATAGTCCAGACCATCAGTTAATAGTTTTGTTTTAATTTTAGCCATTAGACCGCCTCGCTATTCTAACTTTAACCTGATCAACACTGAGTTTGTATTGTGTTCCATTACTACCTTCAACAATCACAGGGTATTTATGATTCTTCCCCTCAAGACCGAGTATAATTCCATCCTGACCATTCAGGGGGATGATCTCGCCAAGCCAGTCTTTTTTAAGATCATACAGTTCAGCATACTTATTCCAGTCAGACTCTAACTTATTCTCACCCTTTTCATTCTTTCCCTGAAATACAAACTTAGGTGTATAATCTGTGTCTGAGAAACGACCACCACGATATTGCAGTTCCAGACCAAATTTCTCTGCGACTGCCTGTAGTGCTTTTTCGCACTCTTTACCGATTGCATTTGCTGTTTTCTTATCCATTACTTCACCCCCATACGTTTCATTAGAGGATAACTGCGATACACAGAATTGTTTACAATCTTAACACCAACCACTGTCTTCTTAACCAACTTCACAGTGGTTAAATCAAAACGCTTTGCTAATTCCTGAATGATTTGTTGTTTTTTCATAATACACCTCACTTGTTTAGTTTATCTTTTAAGTTTGTTTTACGTCTGTATAGATCATAAGAAATATAGTTCTCGCCTCTGATATTGCGCCTGTAATCAACTTTCTTATAAAAGTAGACATAAACATCGAGCACATGATATTCGTGCATTAGATGATTGCTCAGAAGGAAATTCATGTGCTGTTTAAATTCCTTTATAAGACCATCCTCACCATAACTGGTATACAAGTCATGAGAATGAGTATCATTGTCCTCATCAGTGGCATACTTCACAGAATAATAATCATCCACAGGAGTGATAACATACTCCTGAATACCATTGCTATTTAATACAGGTTCATCCATATTAATATCCTTTCGTATTTCCAAAATACTCAACAAACATATTTTCTTTTATTGGAATATAATTATTTCTACCGCCCGTAAAATCATTGTAAGATTCAGCAGTTCTGATCAGCATACGCCCATCTGGAAAGAAACGTACATCACTGATACTGATATAGTACCACTGATCACCCATCCTAAAGAAACCATACACATAAAAGTGACCACGATGCAATTCAAATTCCTCGGCACCAACTTTGTCCAGTTCCTTCCGAAGATCATTGCGAAAGATACGTACAAAAGACTTCCACTCTGGAGTAACACCAGAAGAAGATTGGAAACCCTGTCTGATTTTGTTTGTTATTCGTTTCATACTATTCTGACTCCTTTTGTTTTTAAGAAATAAATACAATCTGACAACTCGACCTCATCTATAGTACCATTTAAAAGCATACATTGCCAGTGTAAGAGGTTAACTACCACTTCGTGACGCACATACTTACCATAAGGGAAATCATCCAATGCCAGACCGTACAGGGGCTCAGTGCTAACACCATCATAATGAACATTGTTTCTCAGGTCATCGACCGCTGATTTAATTTCTGATTTTGTCATGATTAAACCTCTAAATTTTTTACTCTGATTATTTTAGTTTGTTTTACATCTTTATACACGTCATGTGACTTGACAGTGCCACAAATTTTGAATGACTGACCAATGTAATTTCCCAAAGGTTGATTGACCGTACCAAAGAAATTATCAGGATCACCAGATGAGAACCATACCAGTATCTGACCAGCAGAATTTTTAAACTTTAAGATGTTTATCCAGCCATACATGCCCTGAAAACCATGCACCGAGACCAGAACTACCTCTTGTTCTATTTTATCGCCCACAGAGCCAATATGAGCGGATTTGGCTATGTCCTGTTCGTGTTGCTGTGCACGTTTCTGTGCATTCAACACCTTCTGTTCTTCACGAAGGTATGCTGAGTACATAGAGACGATCATTGGGATTTGTTTTGCTGTAATTTTAGTGGAGTTTGTTATCTGGCGAAGTTTGCCCATATAAGAATGGGATTCATAATAATTTGTGGGAATAGATTTGAAATAGTTCCAGACCAGTTCAGCCAATTTCCAGTCTCTGGTGGTTGGGTTCAATTGCAGATTATCACGACCATCCAAGACAGCCTGAATAATGTCATACGTAGATACCTTACCACGTTCCAGTGCCTTACCTCTGGACACAAAGTCATTCCCTAATTCCATATAGTGAACGACCATTGCTACGATTGCCATACCATCTAATTTAGCCATTTTTCACCACCGCAATCTTCATCAGATTTGAATATCTGATGTTGACAGTGTAACCAACTAAATCAGACTTATTTGCTGGCTTACCATCATAAGGATTGAAGAAATCCTGAATGATGAAATCTTTGTTAGCATTCCAATCAGCCAGTACATCATTACGGTTTTTGTAATCTCTACCGTATGCTGGAACTACTGTGATTGTCTTCATTTTGTTTCTCCTTTTGTTTTATTTAAAAGAGGGAAGTAAGTGTTAGACCAGATGGCAAATGTCACTTTCTGCTGATCAGACAGTGAAACACCTCAGTTCCAGACCAATGGCTGGAAGACAAATGAAGTGTAAGTAACCTCGACCAACCAGAATCAACAGGCACCGAGTACCTTTGTCCTTCCCTCTATTTCAAAGACTCGATATCACATCGAGTTTAGTTCCCTGTCCGAGCATGATCTCGGTGATGCTCGTGCGCCTGTCGGTTATCTTCACGACTGTGCCAGCATCCACAGGGAATCAGGGCTGGTTTCTGCCGAGAGACTTACTGTTTACACGCTCTCACAGTCACAGTCCAGCCCTGTCAGGAGTTATCCTTCCAGCCATTCCTCAACTAAATCTTTAACATCTTCACCCTGATCAGCGAGCCAAATTATTTTGCTCATTAAAGTAACGTTTCCGATGAATTTTTTGACTTCCTGTTTAGCATTGTAACGTTCACGTCTTTTCTCTGCTCTTGCAGTAGCCTGACGCTTGGCTCTCTGTGCTTTTGTTTCGTGTAATGTCATTGTCTTAACCTTTCATTGTTTATGGTATTTAAATATACGGTAGTATATATTTAAATGCAAATTTATTTTATAAGATTGTACATTTCCTTTATTCTGTCCATCGATAACAGCACTTGATCTTTATGACCAAATTCATTTATAATATCTTCCAGAAGATTCTTCACATTACATACAGAGCAAACACCACCTTCATCCAGCACCTCAACATCAGTTACTTCTGCACACTGTTTACACAGGGCATGTTCTTCATCAAATGCTTCTCGGCTATGTTTCTCATTGCATTCCTGACAGAGACCAGCACCAGTCAATTGATGGGGCAAGAATCCCATCTGACAGCGGATGCATGGAATATATTCATTAACCTCGGTATCACCTTCTGCCCGTTCAGCAGGATAAACAACTCCATCACACCGTTCTTTTTTCTCATTCTCCGCCCATTCTTTAAGATAAGAGACAGAGACATTCAAAGCCTCAGCATATTTACACATAGTAGAATGCTCACGCTCATCCAGAGACCTTGCAATTTTTCTCTGCACCAATTCAGTGTCCATTCTCATTATTTGGTCAATATCCACGTTTTCGAATACATTCCAGTCCAGACAGTACTCTTTTATTTTGTCCTGTTTACCGACAGTAAGCATGTCGTATCGGTCACCATCAAAAGTGATACCAGTCTGAATAACTTCCTCTAAAACTTCCTCAACGGTATAACCATAGTGATTATCAATTAATTCAAAATTCTCAACCGCATACTGTCCTAAACTTCTCTTTTTTTGTTCATTTGTCATTTTTGACCTCCTCAGCGACCGCCTAAGAGACGATCGCCACATGGTTAATGGTTTGATATGCCTTTTTATTTGCGTTGCTTAGAATGGCTCTCAGAGGCTGAGAGGATAAATCTTGCAATTTCCTGTCCGCTTCTTAAAGCAACGTTGTTTAATTCCTGATCACCAACACGTAAGGTAAGCATTCCAAAGAATCTGGCAATTTCTTTACCTTCGGCATTCACTAAGATAGCCTCATCTTCATTGATAAACTGAGGCACCAGTCCGCACATCTTGCCTATGTCCTGTAATACACCGAGACTAAAATTTTTATGTAAGTTCATTTTTGACCTCTCAGTTCTTTTATTCTTTTGTGTATGTTTGATTGTTCAGTAAACTGGAATCTGGAAGTAGTAAATTCATAATGAGGGTTAAATTTTTCCAGTAAATGACCAAGTTCATTATTGGTAAATTTGTACATTGCATAACTACCTTTGCGCTCTGTGACCAGTTCCCATTCCCGATGGAGTTTGACCAATCTCTGAGAATATCCTTTGTATTCGATATCTTTGTCAATGTCTCTCCTGACGCTGACATACGCTGTACCACCTTCACGAAGCAGGCTCTTGATATCATTCAAAATTTTACGTTCTGTCTCAGCGTCCACGACATTCAAAACATAATTGCAAGTAATAGTGTCAAACTTACCCCTCGGTCTTACTGGAGCGTGATTCGGATCATACTTGACCATTCCAAAGTGATCAGCATCAAAACCACGTCCACACCCGTAGTCAAGCATTCTACCTGTAAGCAGTTTATGCTTTGCTAAGTACTTCATTGGTAGACTCGGTGACTTTCTGGTGATTGCTGTTTTTGCGTTTGGTGACATTGTTTTATTCTCCTGTTTTAAGTTCCTGAGAGCCTGACCAGAGCACGACCTCTGCTTTGCCTATAGCAAACATCAGGCTAATTTTGCTCGGCTCTATTTGCGGAGCAGTTCACTTAAGACCTGTAACGTATCAGGTATCAAGTCTTCATGTATGGTAAACATTCTACGAGCCTTCGCCCGACCGACTTCAGTACTGAGAGCACCAAAGATCAGACCAATTTTAAATTGCTCGTCTGTCGTTTGCAGGCGCATTCTACCGACTGCTCGGAGTACTTTTTTTGCTAATAATTCTGACCATTTCATTTTTTACCTCTTTTCTTTGTTTAAATTTGTTCCCAAAGTTCTTCTAATTTTTCATCAATTTCTTCAATCTCCAATTGTATGGAAATTGCCCTGTCTTCTGAGCATCCAATGTCGTATAATTCAGACATCAAATCATCACGTAAATTTTTTAATTTTGTGTAAAGTTCTGACATGATTTTACCCTCGGCTTTCTTTAGGTTTGCGTTCTCTTAGTGACTTAACTTACGCTCCATAAGTTTAATTTGTGCTTCATATCTGGATATCTCAAATTCCAAATTATAGAGCATATTTTCATTAATTTTGCGCTCGGCATCATTGCGTACTTTCTGACTTAAAATAGTGTCGTAAGTGTGACGCAAATTTTCTAAAACTTCTTGTAATTTTTTCATGATCAAAATTCCTCTCGGCTTTTTTTGTGTTGCGGTTCATTATAGGATGGTTCTTGTTTCTTCGTGTTTCTTGTAGTATAAATCTCTAAATCTTTGAGCGTACTTTTCTATAACTTGCATATGAGTTAAATTTAAACTTTTAGAAATAAAATTAATATATCGAATTTGAATTTTCATGTAATTTTTGAACTCAATTTTTTTACTTTGCATTTTTTCAAGTTCCCTATGTTTTTTTAAATACTCTTGTTTGCTCCAAATTTACGATATAAGAGACGATATTTAATAAAACATACATTTCATATAACTTTGTTTTTTTTGTGCCTTAAATAAGTAAATTATTACAATCAACTCTTTGAACTAAATTCTTATTTTTCAACTCTTTTTGTTTTTGATTTTGTTTGATCATATTCCATTCAATAGAGCAAGTGTATTTCTGTACATTTTTAGCAAAGCAATCAATGCATTTAAATTTACAATATCCACTTGATTTTAAATTTATTTCATAAATAGGTTTAGATACATTAAAAGTTAATTTACTACAATTTCTACAATCTGGGCACCCGTTACCTTTCAAATCGCAATAGTTTAATAAATGCATTGCATTAAATTTCTTGCATATATTTTCTATTACTTTAATTGCTTTTTTCTTACCTATATCATTCAATCTATGATAATTATGAATCCAACTATATTTTGAACTGTCAATTTTTAATATATCAATATATCTTTTATCATCTTTATTTCTTGATTTTGTCCGATAAAAAGTTATTAATATTGGAATATTTAATTTACTACAATATTCAATTGATTTTATTACCGATTGAATGCATTTTTTACTAAAAGCAAATTTTATTCTAATTGCTTTTATATTATCGGTATAGCCGATAATTTCTTTAAAATCTGTCAAGTTAGGATTTATTGTTACTATAGTTGGAATAGTTGAATCTTTTATTTCTGTATTTCTATTGGAATTGACAAAAACATATTTAAACTTTTTATTCAATTTCTTATAATCACTTATTTCTTGATCTGAATAGTTGAAATTGTTTGATGTTGCAATTCTGATTACTTGTGGATTTTGTTTCATTTCATCACCTATTAGTTAAAGTTATTTCCAGTTATTTATCTTAATTAATAAAATTCGAGAATGGATAAAACTTGAAATTTTTACATATGTTTGAATTGTTATCAAGTTTAAATTCAATCTTCTGTCAAGTTCTTTTAGTGCATTTAAATAAATTTTTTTGTTCATTTTCTTATTTCCTTATAATTGATAAATACTATCAACATCATATTTATTTTTTGCATACCGATAAAATTCAGTGACCGCACTCTCAAACTTTCCTACTAAATTTTGTAGATCTTCGTCACTTGAAAAATTAATGCCATTAAATTTGTTGTTAAACTTTAATAGTGCTGTCTCTAAATTTCTTGCTCTCATTGCTAACTTTTTGAAATTTTCTTTTTTGTTCATTTTCTTATTTCCTTATTTAATGTAAAATAAATTAAATTAAATTATAAATCTAAATTACATATATAATATACGAAATTGCTATAAGTATATATAAAATAATAACTTACAAAAATAGGCTTATTGTTTTTATTGAAGTTATGTCACTTTTTTTGTCAAGTATGTCAATAGGTAGTGTCGAAAAATACTACAGTACTTGTGAAACGTAAATAGGTGTCGATAATGGCGAAGAGCCAGGCTATAAGCGGATCTACAGCGACAAAGTACTTTGTGAAATGTCGAAAATGAGGACGCTTTTGATTTATACAATTTTATACAATTTTATCAAGCGAAAATTTACGGCATGTAGCAAATATTATGCCAATATACAAAGTAATGTGACAAATGTCACAGATCTATTTTTATGGCATAAAATATGCATATGTTAAATATTAGTCAATATATATTTATAATATAGATATATTAGTTTCATATATAGACGTCTATATATAAAACATAACAATTGATATATAGACGTCTAAATTTTAAACATGCAATTGATATATAGACGAATAACAATTGTAATATAATATAACATATATTATAATTGTATTATATACAATTGTATAAAGTACAATAGTGATTTATTTCACAAGCGGCATATGGATTGTACAAAGTACAATTGTATAAAGTGCAATCGATCTATTGAAAGATATAAAAATATAATCATTGTTTTATATTATAAGATATAAAATATTGCCGTATATATTGATATAGCAGCACTT
>Ga0209536_100004100_pt1 | contig 23140 bp, 23 predicted proteins | sample DeeMarSeWOR28_12_FD_187461 | JGI IMG/M metagenome (GOLD analysis project Ga0209536, IMG submission 187461) | Marine sediment microbial communities from White Oak River estuary, North Carolina - WOR-2-8_12 (SPAdes) (version 2) | ecosystem: Environmental > Aquatic > Marine > Intertidal zone >... | reverse complement strand
CGCGGGATTCGCCTCGAGGGCCGCGCGCGCCGAGCGCTGGGCCGCCGCAACCCGTCCGACTTCGAGCTCCCGCGAGCCTCGCCGTGCCAGACGCCGGGCCAGGTGGATACGCGCGGGCTGGTACTCGGGTAGCTCGCGCACCACCGCCGTCAGCCGCTCGATGGAGCCCGAGTCGACGACTCGCGCCAGCACGGTCTCGCTCTTCGCCTGGCGGAACTCGCCCAGGCGTGTCAGTCGTTCGGGGCTCGGCGACACGAGTGGCGAGCGCCCGGTGGCGACGAGGCCTCGACGCGCGCGCGCCACGCTGCGCGCGATCCGCTTCGCGGCGTCGGTACCGATGTGGAGCGGGCTCGAGAACTCGAGGAAGAGGTTGTCGTCGGTGTTGATCACGGCGCCGCGCGCGTAGTCGCGGACCGCCGCGTCGTCCATTCCCATCTCGGCCAGGAACGCGTTGGGGTCGTCCAGCCCCACGGAGCCGAGCTGGCGCTTCACCGCCGGCTCGCCCAGCCGCCGCACCAGGTCGTCCCATTCGATCCGCAGCGGCTCGTGGCTTCCGATCAGCAGTGTGTCGTGACTGCTCTGCCAGAGCGAGGTGTGCGGAAACACCTCTGCGAAGGTAGCGACCACCGAGCGCACGTCGTCGTTGGACAGGGCCGTGATCGGCAGCCACTGGCACATCACGCCGCCCGGCCCGAGTCGCTCACTCGCGATGCGGTAGTACTCCTCCGTATACAGATAGGCGGAGCCCCGGGTGAAGGGATGGATCGGGTCGGCCGTGATGACGTCGAAGCGCTCTCCGGTCGTCTTCAGGAAGTTCCGACCGTCCTGGATCTCGACGCGCAGTCGCGGATCCGCGAGAGGATCGCCGTTGACGGCCGCGAAGAAGGGCCGCGCTCCCAGCACGGCCGGCTCGATCTCGGCCAGCACCAGTCGCTCGAGACCCGGGTGGGCAGCGACGCTCCCCAGCGTGATGCCGGTACCCATCCCGATCACGATCGCGCTCTTCGGATCGGGGTGCATGAGCACGGGGACGTGGCCGAGCAGGAGCTGGATGTGGGCGTCCACCGGATCGTCCGAAGCCACCGCCTTGCCGTTCACGATCAGCGTGCGGTCCCAGCCCTGATCGACGACCGAGACCGTGGAGACCCGACCTTCGCGGTAGTAGAGGACCGTCCAGCCCTCCATGCGACCGCGCACGTCCGCACCGTCGTCGCTCCCCAGGTAGTAGCGGACCTGGGTGTTCTGGAAGGCGCCGAGCACGTCGACGTTCCAGGGCCGGACCCACATGGGCGTGGCCAGGGCGACCAGCCCCAGCGCGGAGGCCGCGGCCGTCTGGAGGACGCGGCGCGGGCCCGGCGCCGCCGCCGCGATCAGCACCACGCAGCCATAGAGCGTGTAGACCGCCGCCACGGCGAGCATCCCGCGCTGCAGGCCGAGCAGGGGAATGAGGGCGAAGCCTGCCAGCAGCGATCCCACGATCGAGCCCAGGGTGTTGAGGCCCAGCGCATCCCCCGCCGAGCGACCGAAGCCGCGACCCAGCAGCGCCCGCGCCTCACCGGCGAGCGGAAAGGCCACGCCCATGAACAGACAGGGGACGAGCATCACCAGGAAGCCCAAGAGCAGCGCCGTACCCCCGCGGATGCGCGGCTCGAGTCCGTAGAGCTCCAGGTTGAGCGGGATCGCCAGCTCCGGTAGCCGAGGGATCCAGAAGGAGGCCACGCTGCTCGACACGCCGATCGCGCACATGGCGATTCCGAACTGGGTCGCCGTGGAGAGCCGGCGCAGGGGCAGGAGCGCGTGCAGCCAGCTGCCCAGCCAGATCCCGGTGAGGAAGGCCGCGAGCATCACGGTGAAGGAGTAGGTCGTGGTGCCGACCGCGATCGCGATCCCGCGGGTCCAGAGGACCTCGAGGGCGAGGGCGCAGGCCCCGCTGACGGCGGTTCCCCAGTACGCGATCTGCACCGCCCTGCGCTCCCGGGGCGTCGGCACGGGAGCCGACGCGACCGCCTCGTCTGCTTCGGACGCGGCCGCCGCGCGAGCCGCGCTCCGGCTTCCCACGATCGCCGCCAGGCCGATCGCCACGTTCACCGCAGCGGCGACCCCCTGGGAGTGCCAGACGCCGAGGGCTGGAATCAGCACGAAGCCCGCGCCCACGGCGCCGATCACCGCGCCCAGCGTGTTGATCCCGTAGAGCCAGGACAGGCGCACGCCGAAGTCGCCGAAGCGATCGACGAGGCCTCGCGCGAGCACCGGAAGCGTCCCGCCCATCAGGAAGGTCGGCACGAAGAGGATCGCCAGAGCCATGAGGACGCGCAGCACGTTCAGCCCGGGCGTCACTCCCTCGCTGCCCAGCGCGGCTGCCACGTAGCCCGCGTCGAGGGCGCGCAGCAGCCCGGGCACGATCAGCGCGAAGCCGGCGATCCCGAGCTCCAGCACCCCGTAGACCGCAAGGGCATGGCGGATCCTCTCGGAGCGCCGCGCGAAGACGAAGCCACCGGCGGAGAGACCCGCCATGAACGCCGCCAGGACGATGCTCGTGGCCTCGAAGCTCGCGCCGAAGATGAGCGAGAGGTCGCGCAGCCACGTGACCTGGTAGACGAGGGCCGTGGCCCCCGACAGCAGGAAGAGGAGATGGATCGCGAGACGAAGCCGAAGACTCAAGGTGCTGCCGAAACCCCGCGCGATCCTATCACTCCCGACCCGGACACTCCCGACCCGGACAATCCCGACCCGGACAATCCCGACCGCGACGCCGCGCAGCGATCGAACCCCTCGACTGCCGCCGACGGGCCCTGGAAGCAGACGCCGCGAGCCGGGATAATACGCAAGCCGGCGGTAATCCCTCGCCGGAATCGAAGTGGAGCCCGATGCTTCAGATCCTCTCGAGCATCTTCTGGCTATTCCTGACCACGAGCTCGATCGCACTCTTTCCCGTGGCCGTCGCCACCTGGGCGCTGACGTCGCCCTTCGATCGGCGGCTCGTGGTGCTGCACCGGTTCACCTGCTTCTGGGCCTCCCTCTACACCTGGCTGAACCCGGCCTGGCCCGTCCGGATCGAGGGCCGCGAGCGGATCCGCCAGGACGAGGCATACGTGATGGTGGCGAACCACCTCTCGCTGCTCGACATCCTCGTGCTCTTCCGGCTCTTCACCCACTACAAGTGGGTCTCGAAGATCGAGAACTTCCGCATTCCCTTCATCGGCTGGAACATGTCGCTCAACCGCTACATCAAGCTCCGCCGCGGCGATCGGGCCAGCGTCGTGAAGATGATGAAGGCCTGCCGCGAGACGCTCTCCGAGGGCAACTCGATCATGATGTTTCCGGAGGGCACCCGCTCTCCCAACGGGAGGATGCGCAGCTTCAAGCCCGGCGCCTTCGAGCTCGCCCTCGACGCGCAACGGCCGATCCTGCCGATCGTGATCCGCGGGACCTCCGACGCACTCCCGAAGCGGGGCTTCGTGCTGCGAGGGCGTCACCCCATCCAGGTGGACATCTTGGACGAGCTGCCCTACGAGAGCTTCCGCGACGAATCGGTCGAGGGCCTGACGGAGCGCGTCCGCAGCCTCATCGCCAGCCACCTCGACGAGAAGCCCGCCCCCCCGGCCGTGGCGTAGGCGCGACACCGCCCGGCGACACTCCAGGCCACCGCAACGTCGACTTCGCGCCGCCTGCTAGGGCGCCTCTCCCGCCCCATCCTCCGGCGCGGCGCCGTCGGCCTTCGCCTCGCCCGGCTTCGCGCCCTCGCCTTTGCGATGGGGCCCGCCCCGACGGCTCTGGATCACCTCCCGGCAGGCGTCGGAGAGCTCGTCGCGGTGCTCGCGCAGGCAGCGCGCGATCCTTCCCCCACCGGCCTCGGTCTCGGCGCAGAACTCCCCGATCTCGGCCTCGCAGCTCGAGCGCATGCGATCGATGCGATCCTGGAGGTCCTTCATCCGCTCCTGACACCCCGGGCTGAAGTCGTCCTTGTGGGCCGTGATGCACGCGCGAAACTGCGGCGTTCCCGGGTCGAGGTTGGGACAGGCCTTCGCGAGCTCCTCCCGGCAAGGCCCGCCCTGGCCGCGCCGCTGCTGCGCCTCGGCGCCCCCGACCCAGAGCAGCGATGCCATCGCGACCCAGAGCCACACACCCTGCACACCTCGACGACGACCGCGTTCCTCGGATTGCATCCCGAACCTCCCGATGGTTGGAGGGATTCTACAGAAGCCCGAGCCGGCCGATCCGACCTTCGGGTCCACCCGTCCGCTGCCGGTCGATTGCCCGTCGCCTGCCGGCGCATGAGTCGCGGATTGCGACACCCTTTCGCATCCGAGGGCCCGTACAGAGCGCGACCGTCGGCGGACCTCGCCTGCGCGGACGGCGCGATGGAAGTCGGATCGGGGCGAGGCAGCAAGAGTCGACGCGCAGATGACGAAGGAAGAGGCCATCGCCTGGCTGCGGGAGGTAGACGGCGAGCTCTACCGCACGGCCCCCGGACGTCGGGGGCGTCGAGCCTGGATCGCCGTGGTCACGGCACCCGGCTCGGGGTCGTCGCCGGCCCAGCGCATCATCGCCCTCGGGGAGACGGTCCAGGAGGCCGCCCGAGCCGCGGCCGACCAGTGGCGCGCCGCGTGCACGCCGCCCCACCGCCTGCACTGAGGCCTTCAGGCCAGGGTGCGCAGGCGCGCCTTCCCCGACGGCACGCCGCAGTTCTCGCGCCGGCCGAAGAGCCGATAGCGAAAGCGCGCAAAGAGCGCGTAGGCCGCGTCGGTCAGGAAGCGCGGCAACGCGCCGAGCCAGGCCGCGCGGCGCCAGGGGGAGTCGAGCTCCGCCAGGGCGCGGAGGACCGCCGCGGAGCGCAGGTGGATCCGCTCCTCTCCCCCGACGCACTCCACCAGCACCGCGGTCTCCGGGTCCTCCGGGATCTCCGGATGCCGTCGGCGCAGGGCGGCTGCCGTCTCGCCCTGGAGCGGTGCGAAGTGCAGCCTCGCGCTCGGGTCGCGCTCGACCAGCCAGCGCACCGCGCCGTCGCAGAAGAGGCAGAGCCCGTCGAAGAGCAGGACGCGCTCCGGCAGAGCGGGCGGGTCAGCTTGCGTCACCGATCCGGAATGCCTCGCGCGCGCGCCTCTCCCACTCCGCCATGGGCATGGCATCTCTCGCGGCGCGGATCCGATCGAAGATCTCCCGGGCCTGCTCCTGCTGGCCCGACCACTCCTCCGCGAACTTCCCCGAGCGGATCTCCTCCAGCACCTCGCTCATCTTCTCGCGGATCGGCGCGTCCAGCGCGAGGAAGCGGGCGCCCCGCGTGATACTGCCGTACTGGCTCGTCTGCGAATGGAAGTCCATCTGCTTCATGATGCCCACCTCTCGCATCTTCTCGAGCGAGTAGGCGAACTCCCCGGAGAGGTAGAGCTCGACCAGAACGGCCTCCGGCGGATAGCCCGCTCCCACCAGCAGCTCGACGGCCGACATCAGGACGCGTCCGAAGGCGGGACCGAAGCCCTGTTCGGTGAAGAGGTCGAGGGTCGCCTCGTCGTGCATCGACATCTCGATGCAGCCGCCCCGCGTCGCCCCGATCCCCTTGCACAGGGCCAGCATGCGGGGGAGCGCCTCTCCGCTGGCGTTCCGGTGCACACCCACGAAGCAGGGGAAGCCGCGGCCTTCGACGAAGGTGTCGCGCACGCCCACGCCGATCATGCGCGGCGCCACCAACACCACGTCGAGGGAGGGGTCGGGCTCGATCAGCCCGAAGGCCACGTTGTAGCCCGACGCGAAGCAGACCAGATCGCCCGCGCGGAGCCCCGGCGCCACCCGCTCCTCGTAGACCTGCGGCATCACCTCGTCGGGGATCAACAGCATCACGGCGTCCGCGTCGCGGCAGGCCGCCTCGATGGGCTTCACCTCGAAGCCGTCGGCCTCCGCCGCGTCGTGGGCGGCGTCCCGGATGTTCCCGATCACGACCGAGACCCCCGAGTCTCGCAGGTTCAACGCCTGGGCGCGGCCCTGGTTCCCGTAGCCCACGATCGCCAGCGTGCGCCCTTCGAGGGCGGAGAGATCGGCGTCGGAATCGTGGTAGAGGTTCGTCACGCTGTCCTCGGGTGGATGCGGGGGCAGCATATCACCTGGGCTCGAGGACCCGGCCCGCGAAGCGCCGCAGGATCCGCGGCCCCGCCGGCGCCTCGGTGACGGCCGCGCGCAGGCCATCGGCATCGAGCCCTTCCGCGAGGATGCGCGCGCGGCGGCCATCGAGGTAGCCCCGCATCACGTCCGCATCGAACTCGGGATGGAACTGCACGCCCCACGCGTTCTCCCCCCAAGCGAAGGCCTGATGTGGATCGCCATCGCTCTCGCCCAGATGTCTGGCGCCCGGCGGCAGTGCGAGCACGCTCTGGACGTGGGTGGCGTGGGCGGGAAAGGACGGACCGAGCCCGCCCAGCAGGGGGTCATCGGCCGCAGCGTCGAGCAGGCGGACCTCCACGGTTCCGATCTCGCGCCCGCGCGGATTGTCGCCCACCCGACCTCCGAGGGCCTCGGCGAGGAGCTGATGGCCGTAGCAGATCCCGAGCAGCGGCACGTCGGCGCGGGCCACCCGCGCCAGCCAGTCGCCGGTTCGCTCGCTCCAGGGCTCGCGGTCCGTCACCATCGCGGAGGAGCCCGTCACCACGACACCGGCCGGAGACCGGGGATCCGGAAGTACCTCGCCGCGGTCGACCCGGATCACGTCCACCGCGCCCGGCTCGAGGCCGAGCCCGGACGCGATCCACACCTCGAAGTCCCCTCGCCGCGTCACCAGCTCGGGCAGGGTCTCGCCGGTCTTCACGATCGCGAGGCGACTCAAGCGGGCGCTCCGAGCCGACCCAGTTGGCGAGCGAGATGGTGCAGCGCGATGCCCGATGCGGTCGCCGCATTCAGGGAGTCGATGCCCGGCGCCATCGGGATCGTCAAGCGATGGTCCGCGTCGCGCAGCGTCGCTTCCGCGAGCCCGTCCCCCTCGGATCCGAGCCAGAGGACGAGACGATCCGACGCTGGCGCGAAGTCCGGAAGCGGCGTCGCGTCGCGAGCCGCCGACAGCGCGACGATGCAGAAGCCGGCGTCACGCAGCCGGTGCATGGCAGCCGCGCCTTCGGGCGCGCGCGCGAAGGGTACCCGCAGGGCGGCCCCCATCGAGACTCGCACGGTCTTGCGGTAGAGGGGATCGGCGCAGTGGGGTGTGAGCAACAGCCGGTCCGCGCAGAAGGCCAGCGCGTTGCGGAAGATCCCGCCCACGTTCTCGGGGTTCCCGACCCGCTCCAGTGCGATCCAGAGTCGGGATCCGTCCGCTCCGGCTGCGCTGGCCAGAGCCTGGTCCAGCGACTCCACCACCCCGCGCTCGGCGGCGGCCAGGCAGCCGCGATGCAGGTCGTAGCCCACCACCTCCTTCAACACCGACGGCTCGGCCACGAAGATCGCGGGGCAGCCGGCGCTGCGCTCCAACGTCGGCTCGAGCGCCGCCAGGGCGGCCGGCGTGACGAACACCGAGCGGGCGGTGAAGCGCGACCCGCCGAGCAGGCGCTTCACGTTGAGTCGCCCCTCGACGATGAAGAGCCCGCTCGCGTCGCGGAGGTCTGCCTCGCGCAGGTCGCGGTAGTCGACGACCCGCGGGTCCCCCGCCCTCTCGATCGGCACGACGCGCACGCTCAGGCCTCCAAGCCACCGTCGGGGCCCCGCCGCCAGCCGGCGGCGGCGAGGTTTCCGCCGTCGACGTGGAGCGTCGTGCCCGTGACGGATCGGCGACCCGCAGCGCGCACTGCCTTCGCCGTGTCGGCGAGATTCTCCGCGTCCCGATCACGGATCGCGACGTCGGCGCCGAAGCGCGCGAAGGCGAGTGCGATCACCTCGCCGAGGCCGACGGCCGCACCGGTTACCAGCACGACGCGCCCTTCGAGCAGCACGTCCTTCGGGGCGAGCATCGGCGGGCTCCCGTGGCTCCGGTGTCAGGGCGTAGACGACGTCTGCCGCCTCGACCGGTCTCCAGCATAGCGGTACGCACTCCCGATCCCGTCCCAGGCGGCGACCCAGGCCGGGAGCACCCCGACCACGGCCACCAGCGCCACCAGGATCGCCAGCCCCGCCAGGGCCCCGAAGTGCGCGATGGTGCTCCAGGAGGAGAGCATGAGCGCGAAGAAGCCGAGGGCGAGCGCGATCGAGCTGGTCACCACGGCGCGGCCGACCTGGATCACCGCCTGGGCCATGGCCACGGATCGCGCCAGCCCCGAGGCCCGCCTCCGGCGATACACGGACAGCACGTGGATGCAGTCGTCGACGGCAACTCCGATCACGATCGCCGCGACCATGGCGCTACCGACGTCGAGCGGGACCCCCCTCCAGCCCATTGCGCCGAGGGTCGCGACCACGGGGAGCAGCGTGGGCACGAGGGCGAGCACGGCCAGGCGAAAGGAGCGCAGGAAGACCGCGACCAGCGCGAGCACTACGAGCGCGGCCATCCCGAAGCTCCAGAGCTGGGTGCGCTGGATCTCGTCGATCATCTCGTGCACGACTGCGAAGGGGCCGGTGAGGCTCCAGCTCCAGCCCTCCGGCAGGGCCTCGGCCAGCCGCCCGTGCACCTCTCCGGAGACGCGTCGCATCTCCTCCTGGGGCAGCTTCTCGGACTCGAGCGAGAGGCGGTGCCGCCCGCGCTCGCGGTCGGTCCAGTGGCCCAGGGCCGCCGGGTCGTGCTCGTCGAGGGTCTCGATGATCTCGGCAATGTCCTGCTTCCGCCCGGGCAGCCGGCGCCAGAAGGGGTCGTCGTCGTTGGCGAGCTGGTGCGCAAGGGCGATCCAGTCGACCGCGGACCGCGCCGGGCCGAGGCCCTCGATCTCGACGAGGGACCCTGCCGCGCGCTCGACCGCGGCCAGGGATTCGGGGTCGTTCGGCTCCTGCCCGGGTGCGGGGGCGAGCTCCACCTCCAGCGAGTCCGGCCGGTGCAGGTGGTCCCCGACGTAGCGCGCCCAGCGGACCACCGAGCTCTCGGCCCCGTAGAGATCCTCGAAGCTCGCATCCACCCGAAGCGAGCTGGCCCCCCAGCCCAGGGCCAGGCCGAAGGCCAGCGTCGTCGCCAGCAGCGGTCGCGCGTGCCGCTGGGCGGCGCGAACCACGGAGCCCATCACGCGATCCCAGCGCCTCGCCGCCGCGGCGGCGGGAGCATGGGCCAGGGGCACGCGAGTCGCGAGCAGGGGAAGCAGGGTGAAGGTGAGGACGAGGGCCGAGCCCACCCCGAAGCTCGCGGCCCAGCCGAAGCGGACGAAGCTCTCGAGCCCACTGGTGGCGAACGAGGCGAAGCCCGCCGCCGTCGTGAGCGTCGTGACCAGGCACGGCGCGCCCAGGTCGTCGACCGCCATCTGCACGATCTCGCGCCGCGAACGCTCCGTGGACTCGGCGCCGATCGCCGCCATCCGGGCCAGCAGGTGGATCACGTCGAGGACGCCGATCACCAGGAGCAGCGGGGGCAGCGCCTGTGTCACGGAGTTCTCGGACCAGCCCAGCCAGCCCATGGCGCCGAAGGTCCAGACCACCCCCACGCCGACCGTCACCAGGGCCGCGACGGCGATCCAGAACGAGCGGAAGAGCACGACCAGGACGCCGGCCACCAGGACGACCATGACGGGGACCATCCGCGCGGTGTCGGCCTGAAGCTCGCCGCCCGCCACCACGAACTCCACGGGGCCGCCGACGCGATGGAAGCGATAGCCCCGCGCCTCGTGAGGCGCGAGCGCGGCGTCGAGCGCCGCATAGGACGCCAACTGATCGCGGCTCTCCGAGGACGCCACCTCGACGACGATCGCTCCCACTCGCCCCTCGGGATCGATCAGCCAGCGCGGCCACAGGGAGTCCCGCATGGCCCTTGCGCTCAGAGGCTCACGGTCGGGCACCGGGTCCCCCGCCTCGACGAGGCGACGCGTGCCCACGCCGCCGGCGCCGTCCGGAACCGGCAGCAGCGACGTCGCCACGCTCTCGACGCGTCGGATCGAGGGCTCGTCGCTCAGCCGCGCCGCGATCTCGGCACTGGTGCGCAGCGCATCCGGATCGAAGACCGAGTCGCAGCGCTCCGTCTGTGCGCAGTCGTAGACGGCCGCCAGCGGAAAGCCACCGCCGAAGTGGCGCAGATGCGCCTCGAGGCGCTCGACGGCGGGGTGATCGCGACCCAGCACGCTGCGGTAGCCCACGTCGGTCTCGAGCCGCAGGGCCCCTGCGGCCAGCACTGCCGTCACGATCCCGAGCACGACCAAGCTCGCGCGCGGCCAGTCGAGGGCAGCCCGCGTCAGACGTTCCACGATTCGCTCCAGGCTTCGATCCGGAGCGGAGTCTGCCCCCACCCCTCCGCACCCTCCCAGCATCGGTCAGGAGGGCCCCCCTCGGCCAGCCAGCACCTCCCCCGCCTTCATGCCCTCTTCATGGGCGCGTGCGATTCAGGAGTCGGACCTGATGAGGAGGCCAACCATGAGCTGGACTCGGCGAGGGCAGGCACTCGGGGTCGGATTCTGGATGCTGGCGACCCTGGGGCCAGCGGGGATCTCGCAGGCCGCACCGGCCACCCTGGTTCTCGACCCCGACGCGACCCGGATCCACTTCGACGTCGATTCGACGCTCCACCGGGTGGAGGGGACTGCACGGCTGGTCGCTGGGGAGCTTCGCTTCGACACGGACGGTGGCGAGGTGTCCGGTCGGGTCGAGATCGACGCGCGCAGCCTGGAGACCGGCAACGGCATGCGCGACGACGCGCTCCACGAGGACGTCCTCGAATCCGAGCGCTTCCCTCGCATGACGTTCGTGCCCGAACGGGCCGACGTGGTTCGGCGCGAGGACGGCGAGGCCGACGTGCGCATCTCGGGCCGGATCGACATCCACGGGGGCGAGCACCCCCTGGTCGTTCCCGCCCGGGTGAGCGTCGAGGGCGACCGGGTCGAGATCTCCGCGCGCTTTCCGATTCCCTACGTCGAGTGGGGCATGGAGGACCCGGGCAACTTCCTGCTCTCGGTAGACGACGTGGTGAACGTCGAGGTGGAGACGGTGGGCCGGATGAGCCCGCCCCTGCCCTGACGCCCCCGATTCCCAGCGCACCCGATTCATCGGATCTTCATCTGGATCGTCGATCCTCTGCGCGGTTCACAGCGAGCCGGAGAGCCCAGCCATGAGAATCGCCGCGGTCGGGCGGGCCCTGCCCGACCACTACTACGACCAGAAGCAGCTCTTGAAGGCACTGAAGCGCGTCTGGAGCCACCGCTTCCACAACGCGGCTCGGCTCGAGCAGCTGCACCAGAACGTCCAGGTCGATGGCCGTCATCTGGCGCTTCCGATCGACGAGTACGAGAAGCTCGACTCCTTCACGGCCGCCAACGATGCGTTCGTACGGTGCGCGGTCCCCCTGGGTGCGCGCGCCCTCTCCGATGGCCTGGGGCAAACGGGGCTCTCGCCCCAGGCCATCGATCACCTCTTCTGCGTGTCGGTCACCGGAATCGCCACTCCGTCGATCGACGCGCGGCTCGCCAATCGGATGGGGCTCCGGCGCGACCTGAAGCGCACGCCGATCTTCGGGCTGGGCTGCGTCGCGGGAGCGGCCGGCATCGCCCGTGCTGCGGACTATCTGCGCGGTCACCCGGACGAGGTGGTGGCGCTGCTCTCGGTCGAGCTGTGCAGCCTCACCCTGCAGCAGGAGGACCTCTCGATTCCGAACCTGATCGCCAGCGGGCTCTTCGGCGACGGCGCCGCAGCCGTGATCCTGACCGGATCCAACCTGGCGGGGGACGGCCCGGAGATCCTGGCGACCCGCTCCGTCTTCTACCCCGGCACCGAGCACGTCATGGGGTGGGACGTGACGGCCTCCGGCTTCCGCGTGATCCTGTCCGGAGAGGTCCCGCAGATGGCCCTGGGAATCCGACCCGACGTGGACGACTTCCTCGAGGATTGCGGGCTCGGCCTCGGCGACATCGAGAGCTTCGTCTGCCATCCCGGCGGACCCAGGGTGCTCGAGGCCTTCGAACGGGCTCTGGATCGCCCCCGCGAGGCCTTCGAGCTCACATGGAAGAGCCTTGCGCGCGTGGGGAATCTCTCGAGTGCATCCGTGCTGATGGTGCTCGGCGACACCATCGCCGAACGACGCCCGGCGCGCGGCAGCTACGGCCTGATGATCTCGATGGGGCCGGGGTTCTGCGCGGAGCTCGTGCTGCTGCGATGGTGACGGCCTACCTGATCGTCGTAGCCCTCGTCGCAGCTCAGCGCGTTGCAGAGCTGGTGATTTCGCGGCGCCATGCGTCGTGGGCGCGCGAGCGCGGCGCCGTGGAGCACGGTCGCGGCCACTATCCCGCGATGGTGGCGCTCCACACGGCGTTCCTGGCGGCGTGCGTCGCCGAGGTGCTCGCCCTCGATCGCCCCTTCCAGCCCGAGCTCGCGGCCCCGATGCTCCTGCTCCTCCTGGGCGCCCAGGCGCTGCGAGTCTGGTGCATACGGGCACTGGGGCCACAGTGGAACACGCGCGTCCTGGTCGTTCCCGGGATGTCGCGAGTGGAGCGCGGTCCCTACGCGTTCCTGCGACACCCGAACTACCTGGCCGTGGCCGCCGAGGGATTCGCGCTGCCCCTGCTCCACGGTGCCTGGCTCACCGCAGCCGTGTTCTCGCTGGCGAACGCCGTGCTCCTCGCGGTGCGCATCCGCTGCGAGGATCGCGCGCTCGCGAACGCTCCCATCCGGCCCCTGCTCGCTGCGGAGGAAGCATGATCCCCGATCCGATCCATCAGCCGTCCGCGAACGCAGGCGACGTCCTCGACGGAGTGCGCAGCGTTCTACGCACGCATCTCGCCGTCGTCGGTCCGGTCGAGCCTGAAACGGATCTCACGGAGGAGCTGCAATTGGACTCGCTCGGGCAGCTCACCCTGATCGTCGAGCTCGAGAACCACTTCCGGATCTGCATCGACGGCAGCGACGAGCGGGCGATCGAGACGGTGGGCGACGTGGTGGGCGTGGTCGAGAAGCAGCTGGCCCGGGGTGGGGACTCCCATGAGTGAGCCGACGATCGGAAGCCGACTCTCGAACGCCGCGCTCTCGGGTCGAAGCGTTCGCTTCCTCGATCGCAACGAGCGGGCGGAGACGCTCTCCTACGCCGACATCCATACACGCGCCTTGCGGATCGCCGGCGGACTCGAGGCCCTTGGGCTCCGGCCCGGCGATCGCGCAGCCATCATCCTCCCCACCTCGCCCCGCTTCTACGACGCCTTCTTCGGCGCGATCCTCGCGGGTGTGATCCCGGTGCCGCTCTACCCGCCGGTGAGACTGGGCCGACTCGAGGAGTTCCACGCCCGTACGACCGCGATGGTAGAGGCCTGTGGGGCCCGGATCGTGCTCACCGAGAACCGCATCCGTCGGTTGCTCGGCGAGACGATCGAGCGGTCACGCCCCGCACTCGGATGCATCGCTCTCGACGACTTCGAAGGCTGCGAGACGGAGGCCTTCGAGCGGGGCCCCGACGACGTCGCATTCATCCAGTTCTCCTCCGGCACCACGCGCGCCCCGAAGCCCGTGGCTCTCACGCACCGCCAGATCCTCGCGAACGTGCGGGCGATCATGGCCACCATCACGAAGACCCACCCCACGGGTTCGGACGCATCCCACGTGGGTGTGAGCTGGCTGCCGCTCTACCACGACATGGGCCTGGTCGGAGCAGTGCTCTCCGCCGTCGATCACCCCGGAGACCTCGTCCTGATCCCGCCCGAGCTGTTCGTGACGAGACCCTCGATCTGGCTTCGCGCCATCTCGCGCTATCGGGGGACGATCAGCCCCGCACCGAACTTCGCCTACGCCCTGTGTGCGGATCGCATCCGCGACGAGGAGCTCGAGGGGGTGGATCTCTCCAGCTGGCGGGTCGCGCTGAACGGCGCCGAGCCGGTCACGCCCGGAGTCCTGCAGCGCTTCGTCGAGCGATTCCGACCCTACGGCCTGCGCGAGGAGGCCCTCACACCCGTCTACGGACTCGCCGAGGCGACGCTCGCCGTCACCTTCAGCGACGTCGGAGGCGCGTTCCGATACGACCGCTTCGATCGCGACTCGCTCACCCGCAAGAACGAGGCTCGCCCCGCTCCGGACGGTCTCTCCCTCGTCAGCGTGGGCCGTCCCCTGCCGGGATTCTCGGTGCGCGTGACCGACGACCTCGGCACCCCGCTGCGAGCCGGTCGGATCGGTCGGGTGCGAGTGCGTGGGCCCTCCATCATGGCCGGCTACTTCGGCATGGAGGAGGCCACCGAGAAGTGTCTTCCGGACGGCTGGCTCGATACCGGCGACACGGGCTTCCTGCACGGTGGAGAGCTCTACCTCTTCGGCCGCGCCAAGGATCTCATCGTCATCCGCGGCCGGAATCACGCGCCCCAGGACATCGAGCAGGCGGCCGACGAGGTCCCGGGGGTCCGTCGCGGCTGTTGCGCCGCGGTGGGCATCCTCTCGGAGTCGGCCGACGGCGAGGCGCTGCTGCTGCTCGTCGAACGCGCCCGGACCGGCGCGTGCGGCGACGACGAGGAGCTCGCCGAGCGCGTGCGTGGGCACGTGAATGCGGTGACCGGATTGCGCCCGGACCACGTCAAGATCCTCGAGCCCGGAACGCTGCCCCGCACGTCGAGCGGCAAGATCCGGCGCAGCGAAGCGCGGCGACGCTGCCTGGCCGGCGAACTTCATCCACCCGCCAGGATCGGGGCGGTCAGGCTGGCGGGCGCGATGATGCGGTCGAGCCTGGGCTTCGCGCGAGCCCGACGTGCGCACTGATCTCGCCATCTGCGGTGGAGGTCCCGCAGGCCTCGCCACCGCCATCCACGCCGCCCGGGTCGGATTGCATCCGGTCGTGCTCGACGCGAGACCGCTCCCGCTGGACAAGGCCTGCGGCGAGGGCGTGATGCCTGCGGGCGTCGCGGCCCTCCAGGAGATGGGAGTCCGAGTCGACGAGGCCGCGCGCGCCACGTTCCACGGCGTGCGCTACGTGGACGGTCCGGTCGTCGCCGAGGGGCGCTTCCGCTCCGGGATGGGCTGGGGCGTGCGCCGGACGAGCCTGATCGAGTCCCTGGTGAGCCGGGCCGAGGAGCTCGGTGTGACGCTCCGCTACGGCTGCCCCATGAAGCGCTGGCGACGCGTCGCCGCTGGCGGGGTGCGGCTCGACACCGAGGATGGGGTCGTCGAGGCGCCGCTGCTCGTAGGCGCCGACGGCCTGCACAGCCGCATTCGCCGGGAGGCGGGCCTCGCGCGTCCGTGGCGGGGTGCCAGACGCCTCGGAATCCGTTGTCACTTCCGGGTCGCGCCCTGGAGCCGCTGCGTCGAGGTCCATCTGGCCGGAGACGTCGAGGCCTACGTGACCCCCACGGGCCCGCGCGAGGTCGGTGTCGCCCTGATGTGGAACGGTGACGCGCGCCGCTTCGACGACCTGCTGGCCGAGCTGCCACGGCTGAGGGAGCGGCTCGCCGACGCCGAGATCACGAGCCGCCCCCGCGGTGCCGGCCCCTTCCGGCAGGGGGTTCGCCGTCGACACGCACCCGGCGTCGTTCTCGTGGGCGACGCGGCGGGCTACCTGGACCCGCTGACCGGTGAGGGCATCACCCTGGGGCTCCTCACCGCTCGCGCGCTGGTTCGGGTGGTGGCCGAGGGCGCGCCGCTGGATCGCTACGAGACCGCCTACCGCAGGCTCTCCCGCAACTACTACCGCATGACGGCGCTCCTCCTCGCCATCGCACCGCGCCGGCGCCTGCGGCGGCAGGTCATCGGAGCGCTCGCCCGCAACCCCGGGATCTTCGACCACTTCCTCGAGGTGAACGACGGAGCCAGCTCGCTCCACGCCCTGGGCTGGGGCGGATTCGGACGGCTGGTCCAGGGGCTCGTCTCCTCCCCGCCCGTAGGCGACGAGCCCAGGCGGAGCGCCGCTCAGGTCGCGGCCCGCGCGCGATCCTCGAGCACGTAGCCCACGCCCTTCACCGTGTGGATCAGGGTTCTCGCCGGGTCGACCTTCTTGCGCAGGTGATTGATGTGGACGTCGATGACGTTCGAATAGGAATCGAAGCCCGGTCCCCACACCCGCTCCGTGATCATCGTACGCGAGAGCACCTGGCCCGTGCGCTCCATCATGTACTCGAGCAGGGACGTCTCCTTCGACGTCAGATCGACGTTCTCGTCGCCGCGACGAGCGATGCGACGCTCGAGATCGAGCTCCAGGTCGCCGACGCGCAGCAGCCCATCCTCCGGCGTCAGCACGCGTCGTCGGGTCAGCGCCTGTACGCGTGCCAGCAGCTCCGAGAAGGCGAAGGGCTTCGTCAGGTAGTCGTCACCTCCGAGGTTCAGCCCACGGACGCGGTCACTCACCTCGTCTCGCGCAGAGAGGAAGAGGACCGGCGTGTCCACCTCCGCGTCGCGAAGCGCCCGGACCACTTCGAAGCCGTCCATGATCGGGAGCATGACGTCCAGGATCACGAGGGCGTGGGATTGCGAGAGTGCGAGCTCGAAGCCAGCCCGACCATCCGAGGCGACGTCGACCGTGTAGCCGTTCTCGGTGAGTCCGCGCGCGATGTACTCCTGCGCGGTCGGGTCGTCCTCGACGTAGAGGATCCTCATCGCTGGCTACCCCCCGCCGCCCATCGCCGCACGCCTCACGCCGGTACGGACTCCAGGGGCAGCCAGACCGAGAATCGCGCCCCCGCGCCCGCAGCGCTCTCGACCGCGATGCCACCCCCGTGAGCCCTGGCGATCTCCTCGGCAATCGGAAGTCCCAGCCCGAAGCCTCGGCTCGCCTCTCCTTCGCCTCGCGCGAAGCGCTCGAAGACCGCACCCAGCTCGGCCGGGTCGATGCCCTTTCCGGTGTCGGCGATCCGCACCTCGATTCCACCATCGCGCAGGGAGGAGGAGATCTCGACGCGGCCGCCGGCGTCGGTGTACTGGATCGCATTGGAGACGAGATTCGCGAAGAGCTGATCGAGCCAGGCGCGCTCCCCCAGCACGAAGCCCCGCGCGACGGGCCCGCACACCAGCTCGACCTCGCGTTCGAGGGCCAGCGGCGAAAAGAACTCGACGACCTCCTCCACCAGCGATGCGACGTCCACCGGGCGGCGCTGCTCGGCGGAAAGCCCCTCCTCGGAGCGAGCCAGCCGAAGCATCGCGTCGATCGCGTCGGCCATGCGTCGGACGTCATTGAGGACGTCCGACAACACGCCGCGGTACTCGTCGGGCGTCCGAATGCGTTCGAGAGTCACCTCGACCTCGCTGCGAATCGCCGCCAGCGGGGTTCGCAGCTGATGCGCGGCGTTGGCGTTGAAGCGATGCATGCGCTCCACGCCCTCCTCGATGCGACCGAGCATCTCGTTGAGGGTGACCGCGAGCTCGTCGAGCTCGTCTCCGGTGCCCACCACGGGTACCGACTCCCGCAGGTTCGAACCGCTGATACGGCGTGCCGTGGCGTTGATGACGGCGATCGGACGAAGGCTCTGGGCGGCGAGATACCAGCCCACCGCGGCTGTCAGCGCGAGCACCAGCGGAAGCGAGACGATGAAGATCTGCCGAACACTCGCGACGTTCTCGGCGTAGCGCCGCGTGTCGATCGCCACGCGGATGAAGCCGTCTTCGACCGGGGCGGCGGCGACGAGATGCGCAAAGCGGTCGCTCAGGTTGACGGCGCGCAGGCTCGTCTCCTGGCGACCGTCGAGGAGCGCCCGCGAGATGGGAAGCTCGGCGCCCACCAGCGAGCCCGCCGACACCAGGCTCGTGCCGCCGCTGTCGAGCAGCTCGATTCCGAGGCCCAGATCCGGGTCGGCATGGGTCACGGCGGCGCTGGCGTGCTCGCGCATCCAGCGCAACACGTGGTCATGGGGATGTTCTCGCGCCTGGCTCTCGAAGGCGTCGACGAGGTCGTGCAGCTGGACCTCCAGGAGGAGGTCCGCCTCGCGGTTGATGCGCCGCGCAACCTGCTGGTAGACGGCCCCGGCGAAGACCGTCGTCGTGACGGCCATGGCTGCGGTATAACGCAACGCGAGCTTGGCGCCGACCGACAGCGGGCGAGCCATGGAGGGCTCCCTCGTACGGGGGTGGAGGCCGGAGTCTATCGCCGCTGCGCGACCGCGGCAGCAAAGGGGATGACGTGAGCCTTCCGGCACCTCGTTCGCTTTGCGGCTTCAGCGGAGCCGTGCTCGCGGGCCTCGCCCTCGGCCTCGCCCTGGCGACGCCGGCGAGGAGCGAGCCGGCGACCGCGAGCGGGCGGGATGCCTGCGCCCCCGTCCGGGCGCAGCCCGACCCCCTCCCCGACCTCCAGCAGCTCGCCGAAGCCATCTGCCGCGCGCTCTGGCCCGACGCCCTGCCGAGCGACGCGGCGGAGCGTTGGCGCCTGCGGATCGGCGGCTGGATCGACGGCTCCTATCGCGACACCGACTCGAGCGGAGGCGACGACTCCATCGCACTCAACCACGCCAACCTCCACGTCGACGTGAGACTCGACGACCGCTGGCAGCTCTTCTTCGAGGGCGAGTACGAGTACGAGCCGGCCCTGATCGAGGAGTCGGACGAACGCGAATGGTCGGACGAGCGCGGCTGGGAGCTCGAGCAGCTCTACGGGGAGTATCGCTACGCGGACTTCCTGCGCGCGCGCGGAGGACGCTTCAGCACCCCCTTCGGTTACTGGACGCCAGTGCACTGGTCGATCAACGTCGACACGATCGAGGCTCCGCTCTACGAGGAGAACCGCATCGTCCCCGAGCAGCAGATCGGCCTGCGCGTCTTCGGAAGCATCTTCTCCGATCGCATCCGGGAGCTGCAGACCGAGATCGAGTACTCGCTCTACGGAGGCTACGGGGAGGACGGCTGGGCCACCGGCAAGCCCGACGGACTCACTCTCGGCACGGACCTGCGACTGCGCCTCGAGGACCGACACATGCTGGGGGTGTCGCTCTACACCCAGGAAAACGGCGACGAGGACGATCGACGCGAGAACAACCTGATGATCTACGCGGAGACGCGCCTGCCCTTCGATCTCCTCCTGCGCAGCGAGTACGTCCGCCAGCACCGCAACCGCACCCGACCCGGCTACGTGCACAACGCCGACCTCTTCTACGCAAAGCTGCGCTGGGACTTCCTCGAACGCGCCTACCTCAACTACCGGTTCGAGTACGGTGAAGACGATCGGCTCGGTGAGACCGTCGACCACGTCGCCCACCGCTTTACGCTCGGAGTCCAGCCGATCGCGCGGATCCGACTCAAGGCGGAGTACGCCCGCCACATCCTCGAGGAGGGACCGCTCGGCGACTACGACTTCTGGGGCATCTCGGCCGGGCTCTTCTTCTGAGCCATGCGGCTGCGATCCCTCGCAACGAGCCTCGTGCTGGCGGCGGCCCTCGCCGGACGCGCGGAGCCCCCGCTGGAGCCGATCGTGCTGATCGTCTCCGCCGAGTGGCCCGGACCCGACGCGATCGACCTGCCGACGCTGCGGCGCGTGTACCTGGACCGCCAGGGGCAGGTCGGCGGCGCACGCGCGCGGGCCCTCCACATGCCTTCGGGGAGCCCGATCCGCGAGAGCTTCTCCCACACCGTCCTGCGGCGTTCGGGTGCGCGCCTCGAGCGCTATTGGATCGAGCAGGCCCTGCTCGGAGAAGGCCTGCCCCCACGCGAGCTCGCCAGCGCGGACGCCGTGCTGCGCCGCGTCCGCGCTGCACCGGACACCATCGGCTACGTCGCCGGCGGGGATCTGGAGCGTCTTCGGCCGGAGGGCGTGCGCATCCTCGCCATCGCGAGCGACGGGCGAGCCCTGCTTCCCGGCGACGAAGCCTACCCACTTCACTTCCGCCCGGTGCCGTCCCCCGCACCTCGCGGCGATGGAACGCCGCTTGGGAAAGGCGGGGCGGATCCGTAGACTGGGGCGCCGGAGGACTCCGCCATGAACCGACCGCTCCACTTCGGCGTCACGCTTCCCCAGATCAAGCGCACCTGGGAGGAGGCCCGCGCTGCCGCCACGGCCTTCGAGGAGCTCGGCTACGACTCCCTCTGGGTCTGCGACCACGTCTACGGCGTTCCCGTGCCGAATCTTCCGATCCTGGAGGCGTGGAGCGAGCTCGCCGCTGCGGCGGCCATCACCCGCCGCGTGAAGCTGGGCACCCTGGTCACTCCGCCGTTCTTCCGCAACCCCGCGATCCTGGCCAAGCAGATCGCGACGATCGATCACATCGCCGGTGGCGGCCGCGTCATCGCCGGCCTGGGCGCCGGCTGGTTCCAGCCGGAGTTCGAGGGGACCGGCTCGCCCTTCCCGAGCACGCGCGAGCGCCTGCGCGCCCTCGAGGAGACCATCGCGATCCTGCGCGGAATGTGGACGGAGGAGCGCTTCAGCTTCGAAGGCAGCCACTTCTCGGTGAAGGACGTGGTGTGCGAGCCCAAGCCGGAGCCGCGTCCAGAGATCCTCGTGGGCGGTGGCGGCGAGCGCGTCCTGATGGGGATCGCCGCGCGCCACGCAGACACGTGGAACAACATGGCCGTCTTCCAGGGGCAGCTCGGGGAGAAGGTGGATGCGCTGAAGCGCCGCTGCGAGGAGGTGGGACGCGACTTCGACACGCTCGCGATCTCGCAGCAGTGCACGGTGGTGATCGCGGAGGACGACGCCTCCGCCCGGGCCGCACTGGCGAAGGCCGGAAAGGTCTACGGCGGCCACATGGGCGCCGCCCTGGAGGAGCACGGGATCTGGGGGTCACCGGACGGCGTGATCGAGCGCATCGAGCGCCACCGCGACCTGGGCGTGACGAGCTTCATCATCGAGTTCTTCGGACGCGACACCCGCGAGCCGGCGCGCCTCTTCGCCGAGAAGGTCCGGCCCGCGTTCGCATGAAGCCACGGTTGCGCGCTCAGGGCCGCGCGACCTCTTCGGCCAGCGCCATGACGTGCTCATCCTCCGCGCCCAGCTCGCGCAGGGCGAGGGCGAGCCGCCGCACGTAGTCCGCGTTGGTGCCGCTCTTCCCCCGGGCTCGCTTCACCTGATCCGCCATGTCCGGCAGCGGGGCGGGTCCCAGGAAGTTCGGGTTCCCAGGGGCCGCCACATACACCAACGCCTCCACCGACGCACGGGAGCGCGAGCGAAGGCCCACCGACAGCTCGTAGCGTTCGAACCCCCCACTTTCGCGGTCGTCGAGGGTGCGGAGCACACCCTCCCAGTCGGCTTCCGCCACGCGATAGGCCATCCCCCAGCAGATGGCCCCGGCCTCCGGGACGAGGGTGACGACGCGTCCCGGATCGTGCGGAGCGCCGCGATGGTCCGGAGAGCCCTGCCAGAACCGCCGGGAGAAGTCGCGAATGAATCCGGCCGCCCGATCCTCGAAGGCAAAGGCGGGACGCCAGACCAGCGATCCGTATCCGAAGACCCAGCGCTCCGACATCTTCGGCGCCGAGCGTAGCGCTGCCTTAGAATGGCGGGGAGAATGACACCGGATCGAAAGGATCGGAGCGCATGAGCTGGACGCTCGAGGGAAAGACATGTCTCGTCACGGGTGCGACGTCCGGCATCGGCCAGGAGACGGCGATCGGCCTCGCGAGCGAGGGAGCGCACGTGGTCATCGCAGGGCGCGATCCGGCACGCGCATATGCGGCCCGCGAAGACGTCGTCCGCAACAGCGGAAACGATCGCGTGGACACGCTCCTCGCCGACCTCTCCTCCCTCGCCGGTGTCCGGAAGCTCGCCGACGCCTTCCTCTCGAATCACGGAGCGCTGCACGTCCTGGTCAACAACGCCGGCATCGTGAACCTGCGGCGCGAGGTCACCGAGGACGGCTTCGAGGCCACCTTCGCCGTGAATCACCTGGCCTACTTCCTGCTCACCCGACTCCTCGAGACCCGGCTACGGCAGAGCGCGCCGGCCCGGGTGGTGAACGTCGCTTCGGACGCCCACCGCTTCGGACGCCTCGACCTCGGCGATCTCCAATCGGAGCGCGGCTACGGCGGCATCCCCCTGCTCTCGTCCATGCGCGTCTACGGGACCTCGAAACTCGCCAATATCCTATTCACCCGGGAGCTCGCACGAAGGCTGGCGGGAAGCGGCGTGACGGCGAACTGCGTGCATCCCGGACCCGTCGCCACCCGACTGGGCACCAACAACGGGACGGCGGGGCGCGTGGTCACCGCTCTCCTGCGCCCCTTCTTCCTCACGCCGGCCCAGGGCGCCGAGACCTCCATCTTCGTGGCCTCGGCCCCCGTGCTCGAAGGCGTCAGCGGTGCCTACTTCGCGAAGAAGCGGCAGCTCGCGCCCTCTGCCGCAGCGCGCGACGACGACACGGCGCGGGCCCTCTGGGAGGCGAGCAGTCGCCTGGTGGGACTCGAGGCCTGAGCCCCATGTTCCGATCCGAATCCGTCACCCACGGGCTGCGCGTCAAGGTCGAGGCACGCTACTCCGCCGAGCACTCCCAGCCGTCGGCGAACCACTGGTTCTTCCTCTACACGATCCGTATCTCCAATGAGGGAAGCGAGACCTGCCAGCTGATCTCGCGCTACTGGATCATCCGGGACGCCACCGGGCACGTCGAGGAGGTGGAGGGAGAGGGCGTCGTCGGCGAGCAGCCCGTCCTCGAGCCCGGCGACAGCTTCGAATACACCTCCGGGTGTCCGCTGGGCACCCCCTTCGGGTCGATGGAGGGGACGTACCAGATGGTCACCGAGGACGGCGGCGAGTTCGACGCGGAGATCCCGCGCTTCGATCTGAGGGAGCCGGGCGCCATCCACTGACCGGAGGCCTGTGAGCGATCGGCTCCGCGGAGCGCTCGGCTCACCCACCGGCAGCCCCGGCTTCGGGCTGGAGCCCGAGGTGATCCATGTCACGGCTCGACGGCTACCGGCCGGCGATGGAGCCGATGTGGACCCGTGTCACCGGAAGCACCCCGTCCGGAAGCGAGTGGCCCGCCGCACGGCGGCCGGGTGTGGGCGCAGTGGTGCAGCGCTGCTGGTCTCGGTCCTGTGGATGATCGACCAGGACCACGATCGTGCGATGCGAATATGGCACACGGCTGAGCCGGATCGGGCAGTCGCCGTTGCGCGTCAGATAAACGAGAAAGGACATGGGTTATGGTGACGAGCGCGACCAGGATCACTGCACATCTCATCCTCGTACTGCTGCTGGCGGCTTCCACTTCAGGTGCTTCACCGATGCCGTTCGTGAGAG
>Ga0209536_100004099_pt1 | contig 23142 bp, 14 predicted proteins | sample DeeMarSeWOR28_12_FD_187461 | JGI IMG/M metagenome (GOLD analysis project Ga0209536, IMG submission 187461) | Marine sediment microbial communities from White Oak River estuary, North Carolina - WOR-2-8_12 (SPAdes) (version 2) | ecosystem: Environmental > Aquatic > Marine > Intertidal zone >... | reverse complement strand
AGCAACCGCATGGCACTCTGGCGTATTGACGCAAGTGGTGCGCTGGCATTCACAACCACCGATAGCAGTGCAGCGACCCAGGCGGCATACGGGATGGCAACTGCCGATATCGGAGACGGCTATAAAGTAGCAATAACGGGTAACAGTGGAACGGCCACCGGACAGCAAATGGCGATCTGGATGTATGACACCGATGGAAACGCGATATCAACCTTTGGAAATAATGGTCTGATGACATTTCCACCGGCTAATTCAGGCGATACTTCCACCGGCTATTCCATTGCATTTGATCCTACATTAAACAAACTGATCGTCACCGGAGAGATCACAAGCACCGACACAAGAATGTCTCTTTGGAAATTCGATATAACAAATAATGCTCTGGATTCAAGCTTTAACAGCACGGGGTATGTCTCGTTCAATGATCTAAACACGACACGAGGCCAGTCACTGGTCTTAGATACCAGCACCAATCCTTACAAATTGCTGGTTACCGGCCGGGTGGGCATCGTCAATAGTCTGGATATGATTACCTGGCGTTATCAAAGCAATGGTTTGCCTGATTCCAGTTTTAACGGCTCTCAGCATTATATTGTGCACAATAGCGCTGCCGGTGGAAACCGCAACGACTGGGGTAATGACATTGCCATTGACAGTGACGGTAAAATTATCATTGGCGGGCAAAGCGAAAGTCTTAGCAATAACGATATGGCCATATGGCGTTATCGTTAAGAAACTATTGGTGAAAACCGATGAAAAATCCTCCTCCTAACTTCCAATTCTAGATTCTCAAAATCGATTGGCAAAATCTTAGCTGAGACAGCCGCTATGATTTTGCCAATTGGCTTTTCCATTCCCCTAAAGATTTTATCTCGTTCGACGACAATCTTTGTATTGATGATTGTCTAATTCTTGCGCCGTTTTGTGGCAAGCAGTGACCGGAGGCGCACTCTTTTTGGCTCTAGACGCAGCACTGAGATTTTTCTAAACGGGCTAACTATCTGAATTAATTAGACACATCCAGTTGGCGCAATTTTTGATAAGCGGATTTAGGTGTTCAACATTTTTCTCTAACGGTGGCGGTATGGAAGTTTTAACCAAAGCAGCAAACATTCTGGATATCAGTGAATACGAAGTTTTGAGTCGGGCGTACGCGCATTGGCATGGTAGTGACGCGCCTAAAAGTATTTTGCAATTAACCTTTTCGACCTACCTAAAAACCCAAGAGCTTCCGCATTGGGCGAAACATTACGCTTTGCAGATTATTCAAGCGTTTGAAGCGGAATTGCAACGCGAGGGTGAATTTATAAAACTCGCCTGGTTATTAGTATTCAGTTCGCATATTCGCTTTAAAAACCGACACCATTTAATTGCCTAATCTGTCCTATTCCCTCTGTTTATAAAAACGCATGGGTCAGCCCACAGATCTGGGTTGGCTGGTCCGTGCTTTTTACTTTCTGAAACACCCCGAAGTATTCTTTGTAAAGTTTGGCTGCGGATGATTTTTTCCTAGTGGCCCAGCAAAATCATTGCATTGCCATTTTATGGTCAGATTATTGCCATATTTAGTTTCTAGACTATTGGCAAACATTTCAGGGCGACTTATGCATTGCAGCAAACTTTCCATCACCGCTTGGCCGATTTGGATTCCCCGCCAAACCATCGTACTAGGGGCTCAGCAAATCGGATTCATTTTGTGCACGCTTTATTTATTTTGGCCCTCTCTAGCGTGGATGGGACAGCAGCTCGCCGCTCAACAACACCGCTTTCAATTACTGGGCATGGTAGTTTTGGCGGGTGTAATAGTACGTCGCTTGGCTTCCGCCAATTTCCGGGCACAACTGAGTTGTGTTTTAAAGGCATGGCCGATGCTAGCCTACGTACTGGCCTGTGTGTCTTATTTACTCAACGAACGATATTTGGGCATACAGGTATTTTCTGCCGCTTTTGTTATCGTCGCCTTGTATGGCGTTTGGGGGTTTTACAACAGTATGACCGGCTGGCGCCAAAGCGCTGTACCGGCCGCCTTGCTCGTGTTGCTTCTGCCATTTGGCGATTATTTAGATGTATATTTTGGCTTTCCCTTGCGTTTGTTCACCGCTCAGGCTGCGGGTGAGTTGTTGGCGGAAATGGGGTTTGCGACAGTCAGCAGCGACACACTGATTGTATTGGAGAACCGCTTTGCTAATGTTGACTTAAGTTGCAGCGGCATAAAAGGCTTGTGGGCCGGACTGCAGTTTTTCGTGCTGCTGAGTTGGATTGAAAACAAGTCCATCTCGTTGGCATGGCTTTGGAGGCTGCTATGCTTTAGCGGTGTGCTGATTGCCATGAACATATTCCGAGTAGTATTGCTGGTAATGCTCGGCTTCGGTTTTGACCAGATGATGTTTGCAGATCTGTTGCATCGTAGCCTGGGCGTTTTGGGTTTCGCCTTTGCCTGCTTGGTGGGCTGGGGATTATTGCTGACAGCACCATCGCATCGCCTTTCCTCCGCACAGCTAAATATTCGCGGCCGGGAGCCTGCTCACACCCGCCAGTCAGGTTACGGGCATTTGCTCATGCTGGCAATGCCTTTGTTGTTTTGCCTTTTATACACGCCACTTCCCAAAAATGCTAATCTTATTTCCCATGAGCTTCTCAACGTGGCACTGCCCGTTGACTGGAACACCGAAAATATCGCACTCACTGTACAGGAGGCTGAGTTTTTTCCCCGTAACGCAGCAGCGGCGGCAAAATTCTCCTTTCAACGCGACGATACTGGACAAGGTTCCGTTTTGTTTGTCAGCACCGACTACTGGAAAGCCCATCATGAGCCAAAGAACTGTTTGCTCGCCGATGGCTACCATATTACTCAAGAAAATAGCATGCGTTTATCAGCGGACAAAATCGTACGAGTGCTGAACGTTACTCGGCAGGATCACGCGTTCACGGCTTTGTATTGGTTTCAGACCTCCACACAAAGCACTGATGATTTTAGTAAACGTTTGTTCGCCAACTTGATGGACCGGGACCAGCGCTGGGTGATGGTATCGGTTCTTTTGAATACTCCCGAAGTCACCGCACCCCAGCTTCACCTCATCATGGACACATTTTCCCCCATAGTAGAAACGCAAATACTGCGAAAACGGCAATCGCTATGAAACAACAAGTGATCAATCAAAAAATCATCAAAGCCAGTAAATATTCATTGTTCTGGTCTTGGAACTTGATATTTGGCCTGGTTATCGGCTTCGTCCTGTTTGAACATATGATCATTCCGGTAGTTACCGGCACTGTAACAGGCTCGGTACCGCTGGATCAGGGCGCATTCGCACTGGCGTTGGTTCTTGTTCCGCTCGCCTGCGTTATATTGGCCTTAACTAAAGGCTTTCGGTTTCAACCAGACAGATTGCTGCAACTATTTTATGGTGTGGAAATTCCGTTGTTCTTTTTAATTCTGATACGGTTGACGCTGTTGCGGGAATTGAATTCTGGTACGCTGCACTTGCTTGTTGTATTTATAGTTGGAATGAGCGTGTTCGCATGGTACATGTTTAAAGAAGCAACTGATTTATGCCGTAGTAATGCCGCCGTATCATTGACTGGCTTGTCCTTCACTCTGCTTGCCGCCGCTTACGTGGCTTTGTTGTTGCTATTTTTTACCTTTCCATTGATGGCGATATTCTTAAAAGGGTTCTTTTCTTTTAGTTGGCTTGCTATCTTCAAAGGCAACTTACTGTCTCTGTTGATTGTGGTGTTCGCCGCCTATACAGCTACTGTGTTTGTCGGTCTTCCGGTAATGATGAGCTATTTATTCCTGCGCACCTTTGTACGTCAGTTTAAATTACTTTCACGCCCTTTGGGAGTGTGGGCCTCGGCTGGTTTAGTGGGCGTCGTAGTACTGGCAAACCTTGCCGTATTTCATGACGCCAATGTCCAAAATCAACACCAAGCATTGACGCTGCTCCAACAACCCATCGACAACGAACAAGACCGCCAGCGATTGATTGACAAAAGCGATGTAATTCGCGATGGTCTACTGAACATATATCTGGCTTCCTATCGATATACATCGTCGGCGCGAACCGTAAACGCGTTGCAAGAACTCTACGCACACGCGTTTGGATTGGAACGCGATGGCTTCCCCAGAGTCATGCAATCGTTATTTAACACTGTGGCCAAACCATTTCTTTATGAAGGCGAGTTCTCTATTGAGGCAAAACAAAAAGCAGCGGAGAAGTATGCGGAGTTCTTTGACACCCCCATTGAAAAAGCCGAACGCCAGGCAATCCAACGGGCGATTAAAGCAAACTGGAGCCGGGAAGGTATGGCTGCAGGATTGATCGATAAAGACAGCGAAAAAGTCCTCATAACCCGGCAATTGATTACAGTACAGGAACAAGCGCACTGGGCGGTGATTACTCTGGATGAAAGCTATGAAAACCAAACTTTCACTCCCCAGGAAATTATTTACCATTTCTCGTTGCCACAAGATGCCGTAGTTACCGGTGTTTGGTTAAGTGAGGTAGCTGACAATCCCACTATGTATCCTTACACAGTGGCGCCCCGAGGCGCCGCGCAAAAAGTTTATCGCCAGGAACTGCAGCAGCGACAAGACCCCGCATTGCTTGAACAAGTGGGTCCACGGCAATACCGCTTGCGCGCCTTCCCTATTCCAGCTCGGCGCACCGGTAAACGGCATAGCTTGGAGGTGGATGTTCAGCAGCTGCATTTACGCTTGCAATACGTTGCGCCGCTTAACAAAAGCGCGCGTTGGCTATTGCCGCAACTGCTGGAAAAGCGCAATTTATATTGGAAAAACAACCTCAATTGGCATATCAATGGTAAACCGTTAAGCAGAAAACAAGGACGCTGGCTACCGTCAGGTATTGATGCTCAAAAGGCCACTCCGTTAACACAGCAACAACTGCACTTAGACACACCAAACGGCAGCGTTAAAGTTGAGGTTAAGCCTCTCGGTTATCTGGCTACGCCATTGGTCCCGCAAAGCTACGCGGTGTTGATCGACACCTCTTATAGCATGCGCCAACATAAACAAGCCCTGAATAACGCAATCAAGGAAATGCGAAAATTAGCCGCCAACTCCAGCGTTGCCGTGGAATTTTTCCAGACAGGCTCATCACCCAAAAGACTACCGGATGATTTTAATGTCGATGATTTGGTGTTCTTTGGTAATACTGGACATCTGTACCATTTGCAGCAATGGCGGAATATGAGTAACCCAGAAACCTATGATGTAGTGTTCTTGCTGACGGACCAGGGCAGCTACGAAATCGAAGAATCCGCCGAAGCCATTTTACCACCTACACAACCCATTTGGCTGGTGCATCTGCAAAACTCATTACCTTACGCCTACGACGACCGTTTGCTGGAGCTATTGAACAAAAGCGACGGCGGCATTGCAACATCTATAGAGAACGCGCTTCAACATTCTCTATGGCGACAGTCCAAGCAAAGTAGCCATTTCCAAGTGGTATCCGATAACTATCTGTGGTCGTTCACACCTTTAGATAAGTTGGAGGTAGTTGACGCGACGAAATCTGCACCTGCTCTATACCAACTGGCGGCATACCAGTGGATCAAGCTAGGCCATCGCCTGTATCACCAAGAAGAGTTGGCAACCCTGGATCAGTTACACAAAGTGGCTGTTGACTATTCGCTGGTATCGCCATTTTCTTCCATGATTGTTTTCGTCAATAACCAGCAAAAACAAGATCTCGATAATTTTTCTGCGGAAAACGACCGTTTTGAACGAATAATCGAAAGTGGTGGCAAAAATGTCTCCACCCCAATGGATATGCTCACTGTTAAAGGCGTGCCTGAACCTGAAGAGTGGGCACTGATGATTGTTGTAATTACATTGCTAATCTCGGCATATGTTCGTAAACAGGGATTGCTTAGATTTGATTACGCTAACGAAATCCATATTAGTTAGTCCACAAGTACTTAACTGGCAGCAAAAAGTGGTGCGCTGCGACAATATCAAGATAGCTGCACCACTTTTAGCAACACCAGCCCTCTAGCTTGTGAGGTTTTACTTAATCAACTGTGCTGTAAAACTCCCACCTTTGCTACTGGAGAGTTATCACCTCGGTAAACGTACCACTTCCCTGCACGTTTTTAGTGAAAGTAATGGTATTGTTGTCGTTATCGAAGCTGGTTGTGACTTGAAAGTTACGATTGTCACCATCAACGCCCGACAACGTTTTGTTAAAGTCGTCGGAGGTGCAAACGGGATAGGCTTGACAATTAAACACAAAGTCGCTGGTGAACTCCAACACCGGCCAGTCAAAGCTTTCCTCGGCTCCCAATACGCAGTTATTCCAGGTATCCGAACCGGTCATAGTGACGGCTGTCTCGGTAAACGAATAACTCCAGCCGCCCGGCACGCCGGGGCACGCAGAGTAGGTCATTGTGCTTGTAGCGGTTTTCGTGGTCAGATCTACTTCGAAAACTTGATTTGCCGGCGAACGCGGTGCGGAAGTAATACGACGCAACTGAAAATCGCCATCGACCGCATCGCCCAAGACAAGATTATCCCCGAAAACACTTATGTTGGCCGTACTGTTGTTGACGCCTATGCATCCATTGGTGTCGGTAGTGGTGGTAAATGCCACGGTATCAGCACTGCTGTCCCATATGTATGTCCCCCGATCCATGCCGGCGGTGGCGTCGCCGCAAGTGTCATTGGTACCGCCCTGGCCTTGGGTAAATGTGCCGTCATCGTGAAACACAATAACGGCCAAATTGCCATCAGACACGCTTGCGTCCGCTGTCCAGGCACCAACCAAAGGACTGGAATCCGAAGCAATCCGGGTAAATGAAAAAGCGCTGTTTACGAATGTTAACGTAAGCGTATTGTTATTGATTGACGCGTTATCCGGATCCGCATCGGATATGCCCCAACTACCATTGGTATCCACCGTTTCGTTGAAAGTGAGCGCACCCGAAGCGGCGTCAAATTGGTAAGTCCCGGATTCTATGCCCGGCATGCCATCGACATCCGCAACACCGTCATGAAGCAGCATAAAGGAGGAATCTTCGAGAAATACAATTACCACTTCAGTTGTTGTGTTGCCGTCCTGATTCAATCCCCACGCACCAATCAAGGATCCATTCAAACTGTTACTGATTTCACTATCGATACCATTGGCGTCAGCCACGCTATCGATGGCCGCGGCGCTTTCGGCAACGGTTTCACTGCCGCTAAACGTGATGTCCAGCGATTCCACAAAATCAATCAATTCCGCAACCGTTTTCGGTGTGATCGCGTCCAGAGAAATATTATTGTTATTAATGATTGAGGCGAGGATCTGCTGTGTCACGTATTCGGTGACCGGATTGATATCGGTGGTTTCGGCCACCGCCAAAGCGCGCATGGGTCCGCTTGCACCGGTGACTTGCACCACTAAGTCGCTGGATAACGTGCCTTCGTAGTCCAGGCTGTATGCTCCAGTCACTGAGTCGGTTGTGGTGGAAGCAATCACATCCCCCACTTGCGCGCCGCTTTTATCTATGCGAATCAGTTCGACGGTAGCATTGGTCACCGGTGTCAAGCCGGTGATCGCCGCCTGCAAATCGGAAATCAACAGTGACGCGATCATGCTCAAGACGTTTTGCCGCTCGTACTGTGCAACGGTGGAGCTAGGTGCGGATACCGAACCGGATATTGTGGTTAACGTCGGAGGCGGTGGCGGAGTTTGGTTGCCGCCACCGTCTCCGCCTCCTCCGCCGCAGGCGCTGAGCGTCAGCGACGCAATCAAAGCGAGCGCCAATATAAATGGATTGGATTTAGCCATGTTATTCCCCTTTGGTTGGATGAAAGAAAATCTTGTTATAACTGCCTGCTACGTACTTTGGTTTAAAACTCCCGGCCGAGCACCAAATCATTTCCTATTGTTATAGAACCCATAATTGCCAAACCACCATCACCGAAAGTTGGCGAAGCATAGTCAACGCCACCGATTTCGATGGGCGCACCAATCTCACCAATGCCCGAACCCATGCCTGGACCGTTGTCATCGTATGTGAGAGTAAAAGTGATAGTGTCGTTGTAATCGACGCAACATTCGCCATAGGTATAGTGATAAGTGCCCGCTTCTAGACCGTTGGGTTGGTCAGGACCGTATTCAGCATACAGAAACGTGTAGTCCGTCTTTAATAATAGAAAGGTTGTATTGACGCCGTCCGTTGCCCGCCACGCACCTGTCCAATCGTAACCGGGGTATTCAGGGTAACGCGCACCTAACCAGAAGTCATCGATGGAATCTAATGTGAAGTTTCCTTCGGGTAGTCTTAGTGTTATGGAATTTTTAAATCCCAGGTTGATAGCCGTCCAGTCAATAACTGCTGGAAAGGTGAAATCAGGGCCTGAACCCTCACCTTGAATGCCACCATCGCCGTTCATGTCTGTGATCACCGTAAAAGTGATTGTGTTGTCGCGTAGATTAAAGATGTAAGTCCCCGCTTCCAATCCATTGGGTGGTTCACCGCCGGTTTCGCCGTAGAAAAAAGTATTGTCATCAAAAAGTACCAACGTTGCGGCGCCAGTTTGATAAACGCCGTTAATCCCCTGTTCCAATGCCTCCAGCCAATAGTTAATATGATTGGTAACCCTATCTGCATCGGGCATGACCGAACCGGTATCATTGATCAATCCCAGTACTGTCATGTCGTTACGAAAATCTGTGGTGGGTTGATCAAAGTTAATCGGCGTAGTCGCGAATTGGGCCGCTACTGGCTTGATGGTGATCACCTCATCGTGATCCCAAGGACCATCGGTATCCAGGGAGAGTAGAAGGATTACGATGTTGGTTGCTATCTGACTGGAGGCAATGTCTTTAGCGCCGCTGTCGAAACTCAAGGGTGTAAGAATCGGCGCGGCCTGAACCGCAGGCAAATCCACGGAACCAATGGAAAAAACAACCGTTTCGCCATCCACATATTTGAATTCACCGTCTAAGGTAACACCTGATTGTGTTTGAGTCTTATAGTTGATATTGGAGACGGGACTATCAACAAAAACCCCCGTTGTTACGACGGGTCTAGTATCAATGGTTTCACCGCTGCTATCGCCGCCACCGCCGCAAGCGGTTACTTGGAGGAAAAAAAGCGAAACTATAATGGATAAGCGAACATTACTGGCGAATAACACAGCGAGCACTCCTAAACGATTAAGTTATTGATTCTTGCTATTCGTTTTGCGCGTGCGTAATAGGCGCTAATTACTACAAAACTTCTAACAACCATCTAGCGTCTATTCTTGACCGTATTATTCGTCCTGAAGCAACTCGATAAGAATTTAGACAAATTTCAGTTGGTCAAATAATAAACAATTCTTTTCGCAATGTGAACCCTGAGTTTCGGGTTTTGTCCGGTTTTAAACACCTATACTAAGCATTGTTTTTTATGGCTCTTGCGTATAAATGCAGCAACTATCCAAGTTTTCAGGCTCTTGAACAGGGAGCTTAACAATCCCTGGGGCCACAACACCTTTACTGTACTGGGCAGGCTTGCCCAGGCTCTGCTGCCACACCGTTATTGATTCCGTATTGTCCGATACGCAACAAGTTCCCACTTTCATCGCAATCGATATAAAACTTGGCATCGTATGGATTTTTTGCCGTAAACACCTGCATTTTCATATTATCTCACCCAAAATACAGCTTTGTGATTTAATTCTGTCTGTAGCACTCAGTTCTTAGTTAAGTGAATAATCTGCTTTTGTTATAACTGACAGCGCCGATACCGATTCGCGCAGTGTTTGCCACGTCAACGCAGCTGAGTAGCCGGTGTTGATTGCGGTTGTCCGCCACTGTGTGAATATAGGGTAACGAGTTATATGTGTGAAAGGACATCCCCAGGCTGGGTGATATTTGGGGTATTTGGATAGCATCCAATGAAGAAGGACGCCGGCTCAGTTTCGGTATTGTTACCTTATTAAACGCTGAGTGCGACAATAGAATAAATCCGTGTACAAATGCATTTTAGTCTTAGGGGGTTTACCGGAACAATGCGGGAAGGCCCAAATGGGCCCGCTATCTATGGAGTGGAGATGCCTTGGATATGGTCATAGCCCTACTTGGGATTGTCTTTAGCGATTCGTACAACCAATTCAGTGAGTTCTTGGTTCGACGTCTTGGGTAAATACATTTCTGTGCAATGGGCTTACGATGTCAAGCCAATAGCGTATCCGGAGTAACCAATATATAGTTGACTGAGATCTTCAAGCCCCACCGCATTCGCCTTCACCGCCAAACGCCGCGTTATCGATCGGTGAATCGCGGTCGGCGATCGCCCAGTATTTCTTTTAGTATACAATTCTCTTCGATAATGTAGTCGAAGACCGTCTGTTGCTGGCGATTTGAAGGCAATCACGAGCAGATGGAATGGTTGCATGACGTGTGTCATAGTCACTACAGAATCTATAATCGACTGCAATGACAACAGTTTTTGTTCGGTTGAGTTTTTTAACCATACGGGGTACGTGAGGAATAAATGGGCTTTGACTCTTAGTTAAAGTTTAAAAACAAAATATATTGAAACCCGATTGTCATTCCGGCATTGTCTTAGCCGGAATCCACAAATTTTTATCAGCTAGATTCCGGCTAAAAACACCGGATCGAGCCCGGCACAGGCTAAGCCGGAATGACGGAAATGCCCTTAACTAAGTGCCATTCGGCATTGACTCCTTAAACTTCGTGTGTGATAAAAGGACTAGGCGGTCAGAATGCGATTACGTATATATTCATCGTGAAAGGCAAACACGCACATTCATATCATTGCATAAATAAGCCGCTCATATGAGCGGCTTACAAAAGGTTGTTGAAGTGTCTCTGATGTTATTGCTTTAAGGCCCCAGCAACGTCTTATTATTTCGTTAGTATGGTGTGCTCTCAACTCTCATCGTTAGTCTATGGTTAACCCGGGTAAGACTTTGATGCCTTATTTCGACATTCCAGCTACACGTCTGTGGTTTCGTAAACGGCCCTGCAGTTAATGTGCCCTGGGAAGGAAATGCTGCGTAGTCCTCTTTCAAATTACACTCGCTTCCACCTGACACCCTTTGGATTGTGCGAAGATCATAGATATAGTTATTCAACGGTATCGGGGGGCTCGCATTCATCCCCGAGATACTAAAGCTTACCGAGTAGCTCATGGATACGCAATTATTACCCACCGGATGATCCAGACAGACTAAATAATTAGTCATCGTGGTTGGACCAAATTTAGAACTAGAAGAACCACCATAACCAAACACGACCTGGGGAGGTAAATGGATCCACTGAATATCAAAATCTTTACTAATATTCTGCGTAACGTTTGTCACCCGAACAGTTTCTGTGATTTCATTACTATACCATCCTGTGCTGTTTGTGACTGGGCCAACTGAAAAGCTAATATCTGCACCATTGCTTGGACTAGTATTCTTTACCAACCAATCATTTCGAATAACCTGATAAGTGAATTCATCAGTGCCAAAACCTGAAAACGCCTTTATATCGAAGTAACTTGTATCGTTAATTGTGTTTAAGTTAGAAGGAAGACTATAAGCTAACGAAGTAATGCTGGAGTGTCTTAATTCTGAAATACCGTAAGCATACGGATTATTAAATTGGTTGAATTGAAACTTATCCACAAATATATATGATCCGTTGTATGGATCGCGATATCCCACTGCGATCCCATCTTTAGCGGCATATAGCGTAACGGTTTTAGACAAGGCTGTAATTGTATCCATTACGGTGAACTCTACTGCTGACACACTCTGTGGCCCAAATGTAATTTCGATTTGATCCTGAGCAGGTTGTGTAACCGTTGCACTTCCCACATGCGCAGCATTTATGTCCCAGGAAAATACAGGATCAGCATACGATGCGGGTGTCCATACTCTTTCTGCAGTGATCAATACTGTATCGCCTGGCAATGGTACAATTTTACTTGCCTTAAGCTCGATATCGGGAAATACATCCTCAAAGCCATCGGCATTATAGCTTCCCTTGATGTTTGTCATACAGGAAGGTTCAAGTGCAAGTAGCGCACAAAGCTCCGCGTTCTTAACTTTTACCTGAAAATTATTCATGCCCGAACGTCTTGATGTTGCGTAATATAAATAGTGCAAACCTTCCAGACTGTTTTGTGCTTTAACCGCGATATCTGAAAATGCTGTTTCGAGTGTTGATACATCGGCAATAGATGTAACTTTGTTATCGCTTCCTGCGATTTCCTTCAATGTGGGGATATCAGCAGTGCCAACACCAACTGCATAGACATCCTTTAAACGATTCGTCAGGTCATTCCCGTCTACCGTAATAGTCTCTTCCAATAAATAAGCAATATCACTTACTGTGTTAGCATCTGACGTATGCTTGCCATCCGTCATGATAACCATATAGCCATACTCGGCACTATCCTGGGTAATGATGTTATTCCAGGACTGCACCCCTGTCTCAACCGCACCAATCAGGTTTGTAGAGTTACCACGAGACATTAATGGGATATTATTCAGAGCATTAATTAAGGTAGTAACATTATTTGTGAAATCAACAATCTGCGTAACATTGCTATCAAAGACATAAACTGCAATAGATTGGTCTGGTTGTAATTTTGATACTGGGGTTGGTCCACTGTTGTCCGCAATTATATTTTTGACTGCGGTGACGACAGTATCTAAATCAGTATTTGTCAAACTGGTACTAATATCTAACATGAATACTGTCTTCAATTCTTTTGAAATTGCGCTGTTTTCCACCTTCTTTAGCTTAAGAAAGGCTTCGTTCGGATCAACAGCTATGCCGTCTTCATAAACTTGAAAATCATCTTCTGTCAATACTCTGTTAGTTGGATTGCCATCTAGATCGAGAATTCGAAATCCTGCAGTTACAATCGACGGAGCCTGAGTGGTAACTCCAAAACTCTGTATTATTAGACTTGCTTCGTTACCAGATCCTGTTGTGTCAGTACACGTTACTGCAACATCAGTAATATTGGCACCGGAAATTCTTCCCGTTTCTTGACTAACAGCGCAAGTTTGTCCTGCAGGCTGAGAAGAGACTGTGACAACATAATCTGTTCCATTCGCAATGTTAAAACTGAACGTGAAATTCCCGTTCGACGATAGTATAAGGTCATCACCACCGTTATTCTGTAGCGTAACACTTCCACTCAGGCCGATAATACTGCCACCGATGCTATAATAGCTAACTGTCGTTTGGTTAACATTTGTTATAATCGTCTGGGTAATTGTGCTGTTTATATAGTTTGACGTATTGGCATTGGTTTCCAGGTCACCGACGGCGGTAGAAAACGCGCCTTGATTAATACCGCCACTGACTGTTGAAGTGATGTAATTACTCAGGGCGGTGCTATCGGGATTTATACTGGCATTCGCTTGTTCCTGTGAGATGGCGGCCAGCACCGTACCGTAGAGATCTGCATCGCTGGTACCCACAATGTTTTGCATGGCCGTGGGTGAAACTGTCGTTAGGTCAATATTGTCCAGACCAAAATCATCAGCCAACTGGTCGATATAGGTATTGATGTTACTCAAGCTTGCCGTTCCACCGGCAGCATTATCCGCCATTTGAAAACCAATCTCGGTAAGAGGAGAGGCTGTTAATTGAAGAGTGCTCGTACCTGTATTGTTAATCACGCCGGAACGCATATGAAAACTGGCAGGCAAATTAACAGTGGCACCTGTAGCTTCATCGACATAGCTGCCACCACTGAACTGCGCGTAGATCAAGCCTGAATAACTGACATTACTGAATGTGGCCTGGCCGTCAACCGTGGTGACAGGTCCCGCGACAGTATTTCCATTAGCATCCAAGAGTATGGCAGTGGCCCCATCAACAGGTCCTTTACTATATACGACATTAATTGTAGTTGATGTCGTATTAATCGAGTCTGAATCTGTTGTGGTTTCCGGTGCGTTTCCACCTCCACCACCGCCGCCACAGGCAGTTAGGGCAATAAGCAAAACAAGAACGCAGCTATTACGTAACATAGTGACTCCAATTTACAAGTTTATTGTTGGTTTAAAATCGTCTAGTGGATGGTCAAAGGTTTCCCGAAAAACGAATCATTGTTAGTTGTTATTGATTCTGTATTGTCCGATACGCACCAAGTTCCCACTTTCATCGCAATCGATATAAAACTTGACATCGTAAGGATTTTCGCTGTAAACACCTGCATTTTCATACTACCTCACCCAAAATACAGTTTTGTGATTTAATTCTGTCTGTAGCACTCAGTGCTTAGTTAAATTAATAATCTATTTTTGTTGCAACTGACAGCGCCGATACCGATTCGCGAAGTGTTTGCCACATCATCGCAGCTGAGTTGCCGGTGTTGATTGCGGTTGTCCACCACCATTTGGATACAGGATAACGAGTTATATGTGTGAAAGGACATCCCCGGGCTGGGTGATATTTGGGGTATTTGGATAGCATCCAATGAAGAAGGACGCCGGCTCGGTTTCAGTATTGTTACCTCATTAAACGCTGAGTGCGACAACAAAATAAATCCGTGTACAAACGCATTTTAGTCTTAGGGAGTTTACTGGAACCATGCGGGAAGGCCCAAATGGGCCGCTGTCCATGGAATGGAGAAGTGCGCGGGCAATTTATTACCAGCAGCGCACTTTGGATTATGATAGCGGGTTAGGAGGTTACATGTATTTAAATGTATTTAAATGTATTTAAAACACGACTGTTATGCTTAGTTGGTACTCGGTACGATCGAGCCGGTTTCTACCGGATAGATGTTTGCGGTAACCTGCCTGAAATAACAGGGGCAAGGGCAGTTTCTTTTCACGCCAGCTGTTTACACCACTCCAGCTAAATCCAACGGATATAAGGTCGTCTTCCTGTTCGGTGTTGGCCTCCAGACCACTAACATCTTGACCACTGGGCGATGAGTAGCGGTCGCTGCCTTTGCGCATAAATTCCAGGGCGCCGTACAGCCGCCAGTCTCCGGCATGGTAACCGAGTTCGAGATAGGATTCGGCCATGTCACCCAGATCGCGGTCCAGTTCTTCGGTGCGGCTTTGGGGAACAAGATACTCGCCTTCGGCATAGGCCCTGGCGGTAATCGAGTCCGGGAATTGCCAAGTGTAACGAAATCGTAATCGGGTATCGAATCCGCGGGACAGGGAGCGGATATATTCCGCTTGCAGGCGCAGGTCGGTGCTACCGTCGTCGATGGCGACATCAAACAAATCGTTCGGATTATTTTCATCGCTCATGCCCAGGCGTACCACGGGGGTAAGTATTGCGCGACTGACTGAGTCGTTGTAAAACCGCCAGCGAAATCCGATTAATGGATCGCCCATCCCGCTTGTGCGCGTGGTATCGATTTCATCATACTCGTAACCGTAGATGGGATCGGTCAGAATCTGTTGCACACCCTCGGTGCCCGCGGGTTCTGTCGTTCCAAGCATACCCACCGGTACCAAAGGTGAATTAGTCACACTGATAGGCTGAGAGGAATCGAAAAACGGATTAATCGCCAGATTGCCACCCAACATTTCAAAATCGACGGTGGTTTCATTGCTGCCATAAGGAATACTAAAACCCACGGTCAGATTTTCAGTCACGCCGTAGCCGACGGTAAGGTCATGCCGCCGCTCCCGCAGCTTGGCATTGAGTGAGACCGTACCCAGCGAGGCACCGGGCCCAAAACCGGCGAGCAAGGGCACCACTTCGCTGTCCAGCACCAGGCCGTCGGACTCCTCGGTTAGCGACTCGCGATCACCTTCGTTATTAAATCGTTCAGTGGAAGTGCGATAACGGTTATCGATGACTGCGGCCCAGCGCCCGGCTGGTACCATCCCGCCTAGGAAATGAGCATCAGTGGAGGGTCTCGCTCCGGCAGCATGTGCTAAAAAAGGAAGCGATAATATGGAAACTGAGGAGGCTAATAAAAGTGAATTAATTACGGCAATTGGTCTACAACACATCATTAAACAAACCCATTTGGTTACTATTTACTATCTATCAAAATCAAGTTCAGCACTGCTAATACCCATAGGTTTTTAGAGTATGCCTTTCCTACGTGCTTTAAGCACCGCGTCTTGTTTATCTTTTGCCTGAAGTTTTTCGTAGCTCTTTTTTATATGGGTGTGCACTGTATGCCGGCTTATGTTAAGTTTGGCCGCGATCTGTTTGTAAGAAAGACCAGCTTCGATGAATAGCAGCACCTCTTTCTCCCGCGTGGTTAGCAACAACTCTTCTTCGTGCGCACAATCCTGAAATTCGCGGATTACGGCGCGGGCAATTTTTGGAGTCATCGGGGACCCGCCTTCGCGTAGGGTAAACAAGGCCTCAATGAGTTCGCGCGGCGTGGAGCTCTTTAAGATATAACCCGAAGCACCGGCCTTGATGGCGGAAAATACCGATTGGCGATCCTCGAAGATGGTGTAGGCCATGATGTCGAGATCCGGTAACTCCGCCTTGGCCTTACGGATAAATTCGACCCCTGACATACCAGGCAATCCCAGATCACACAGCAGCACGTCGGGCTTAAGTGGCTGGAGTTTCTTTGCGGCCTCCTCGGCCGAACCGCAGGTATCCACAACCTCGATGCCAGGCTCGCCGTCGAGTAGTAGTTTTAGGTTATTGCGCAGCAGCGTATCGTCTTCGGTGATGAGTAATTTCATATGGATCTGTGATTGAGAGTAATTCATATTTATATCAACTCCGTCGTTGCTGCCCCATCCCCATACCGGGTGATTTTAGGGGGAGTGGGATTACCACTGCCACGTGAGTGCCGTTTTCCGATTGAATGCGCGCTTCACCACCCATGTCTCTGGCCCGAGCCTGGATATTACCCGTTCCGCGACCACCCGCATACCCTGCCTTGTTCGCTTCGTTTCGATTACCAAGACCTATCCCATTATCGCGAATAGACATTTCAAATTGATGTGGAGCAACCTTTAATTGAACCTCCGCTGTTTGTGCTTGGGCATGTTTGACGATATTAGTTAGTGCCTCTTTATAGATACGGACAATATTCAGGCGTAGCAAACTGTTGGGCGGCTCAATTTCCACGCTTAGCTGTTCCACAAGTGAGAAGTCGATGCCGTGGGGTTCAAGGATAGCGGTGCCATATTGTCTGAGATCCGCGACAAAGGATGGCCAGTCGGATGCGCTAGTATCCAGGCTCTTCATAAAACCCCGTATCTCCGACACGCTATCCCTGGATAAGTCAGAAATGGTTTCCAGGGTTTTGATCACTGCTGGATCTTCGGCCTGACGCCGGGCCACATCTGCCAGCATGCTGATATTCGTGGCCATGCCACCCAGGCCGTCATGTAGATCCTGAACCATAAGTTCCCGTTCACGCGCCGTGGATTCCAATTGCTTGGAGTAGTGGGCCAGCCGGTGATACATATCGTTAAAGCGCATCCCTAAAACCGATGCCATAACAAGAACCAGCACCAATCCACCCCAATGGCTAAGTGTCCGGCCTTCACCAATCAGGCCGAGTGCCAAACTCACATCGTGCACAGTAAACAGCGTGAGAACAGCAATACCCGCGAGAAACAACCATGCGTCACGCCGGCCGTCCCGCACAAAACAGATAAGCTGGATCAAGGTTATAACGATTCCTACAACGACCAATACGCGCACCAAATTCAGGCCAAAGTGAACCAGCGGCGAACTGCCCCATAGCCAGTACACCGTGAGTATCACGGGGATGAATAGGATATAAAATTGGCGCAGTCGGCGGACCACCTGCCAATAGCCTGGACCAAACACCCGTTCCACGTACATCATAAAGAAAGGGAACATGCCCAGAAGCCCGGTCAGCCAGACATAAAACCAGAACGATGAATTCAGCACTACAAGCTGCTTTACGTAGCTGTGACTGATGATCCATGCCGCCAGGCACAAGGCGTAAGCGCCGAAGGCGATGTAGGCCACTGTTTCCTCCCGCCTGGGCAAGAACGCCAGGGCGAGCAGACCGACCACCCCCAGCAGCAGCCCGATTACGACCCGATCCGTGTCACGCTGGATCATGGATTCAATCAGTAGACTTCGCGGGCCGACTTTTAGCTCACCGGAGAGGCCAAGTTGGGTATAGTCCGATGATATGCGCAGGGCCAGTTGTTTACCCGCGAAATCCTCGGGTAGATCGATAAGATGCCATGGCAGACCGCGGGCCTGCTCGGGGTCATCGAAGGTGTAGATCAACTCACCATCGATATAGACACTCAGATATAAGTAGACAGGAGGAATAAACAGTGCGGCCTCTCGTAATTGTAGCGAGGGTAGCTGTGCCCGCATCCACACCGGGGTATTGCCGTCATTCTTCGGTAATCGCCGCGACCGATCTGCATCATGCCATAGATCAGTCTCGTCCCGCTGTAACCATGACTTTAAATCCTCACCATTGGTTGCAGGATCTTGCCACGTGAATTGCCACTGCATAATTGGGGTGACCGCAGAATTCGCCACTACATGCAGGGGGAAAATCGTAAATAAAAAGAGAAGAACTGAAATAGTGAAACTTACTATGGACAGCTTTTTCTTTCGATCGGCTGGCATTAGCAGCACAGCCAGAGGCCCTATGACGCGTTGAGTTGGATTGGCATACTGCATTGTACTGCTATTTTTTTTGGGGCCTGTGACAGTTAAAAAATGGTCCAATGGCAAAGAATTTACCGTATTTGCAAAGTATCGGACAATGCCCCCATTATATTTAAAAATCCCTGTGAAATCCCAAACCTTGTCAATTCTGTGCGCACAACCGTTATTGAAAGTATAAGAAGAATAATTGCCCTATTTGCCCAAGTCCAGCATTAGTTCACTGTTAATCGGCATCGCTCAAGATTCGTGTACAAAGTGGACACGAAAGTGCATTAAGTCTTTGTTTCAAGGGTATATCCATTTTCACTTTATTCCCAATTTTTTTCGGTTTTATTAAAATAAAAACCAGAATTAGTTGCATTCCGACTTCTTGCTGATTAAAGTAAAATTAAAACGCGTTCCACGTGATTAATTATTAAAAATAAAAATGAAGTCATCCAGGAAATGGCCTACCGCTATTTAAACCGTAACTATACTAAAAACGAAATCGCTCGCGTATACACCCCGTCTAAAACCGAATACCGATAGATTAAAATGCTACGTATTAAAGCCGACTCAAGGCTCACCTATTTAGTCATGCTCAAGTATTTTAAAATACTGGATTATCAGCCCAAACCAACTAGCGTGTTTTGTGAAGGAGTGAAGAATCGCGGCACCCATAGCACCCTCAAGGAAGTGACGCGTTTGTACAAATTGCTAGGGTAAGCGGCCAACGTACGAGTTTGACATTGGTTGGGCTACCCCAAGCGCTTTGCAGTTTATCCTTGATTAATTCCAATGGATCATTCTGTTGTTGTTTCCGGAATGATTGTACAGCCGACCAAGTGCTGAGATAACCTACTAATTGCACCAAATCCCAGGTTTCACTCATGGTGAATGTTTCTGTAGTGATAGCTTCAAAGGGTAACACAATGTCTTTATAGCCGTTTTCCACGAGTTTTCTTTCCGGCGCCCAGTATTCTCCTAGGATGTTTTTATCAAAGTCGTCAATTATCTCATCGACTTGCGGAGTGACAGTAAGCAGGTTGTATGACCATACGGCGACAATACCATTTGGTTTTAATACTCGTTTGGCTTCGGTAAAAAACGCTTCTATGTCGAACCAGTGCAGTGCTTGCCCTACTACAATCAAATCGGCGCAGTGGTTGGATAAACTGCTGTGTTCGGCTGTCTCTATGCGGTATTCGATTTTGGGGTGGTGGACCGCATTGTTGATTTGTTCTTGGCTGGCGTCGGTGGCGATGACTTTTTGAAAATATTCTGTCAGCGGCAGGCTGATCTGCCCGGTTCCGCAGGCGCAGTCCCAGGCCAATGTGTCGTCAGGCGCAAGCGCGGCCAGATAGGTAAATAACTCCTGAGGATAAGCGGGCCGGTAAGCTCTGTAGGCGTTGGCTTGTGTGGAAAAATAGTCCTTAAATTCGGATTTTTCCACTGGCATGTTTTAGGCAAACTCAGAGTGAAACTGTTTGTCGACCAATTCCCGTATAGAAATTTCTGTAGCTTCTAACCGTTCAACTAGCGCTTTAAATAACGTGGCGGTTATGCGGGCATCGCCAATGGCAGTGTGACGATCTTCGAGTCCGACATTCATTGAGGTGGCGACCTCGTCCAAGCAGTAATGACCTACCCGGCCACTGGCGGCGTGATACAACAACATGGTATCCAGCCAAGGATGTTTTAAACGGCATAACAGCTCTTTTTGCAGGATGCGGTTCAGAAAGCGCAAATCAAAGCCGATGTGATGACCTATTACAATGGATTCGTCGATGAAACCCGCGATCTCGATGAGAATCTGTTCGATGACTGGTGCGTCCTTAACGTCATCATCTCGTATTCCATGGATGTCGGTGGATTCCTGAGGTATAGGCCTGCCGGGATTAACTAGGCTGTTGAAATTTCTTCCTGTGGGTTCCGTACCATGTAGCTCGATTAACGCTATGGAACAAATTTCATCGCCCGCGTAGGCTTGGAATCCGGTGGTTTCGGTATCGATGACCACAAACCGGCTCTCGCCCACAGGCTTGTGTAAGATGTCGTTGGGATTGAAATTCACTAACCGGTCGTGCAACTGCCGCATGCGCGGCTCGGTCAGCAATGCGCCTTTATTCAGCGCCCTGCGAAAGCCCGCATGTATACGGCCGATCATTTCGCGAAATTCTTCGCTCACCGTAGCTTGGTTAGCCTCTCCCAAAGGTTGAGATATTGTGTCATTTCAGATGTAGGAAAATCGTGTTAAATTTCCAAGAATGACACTTGTTAATAGCTGTTAAAATATTTCTGTACCAAACTCTTTTTGCAAACTGTCTTGCAGCCGTTTGACCGATCGCATGGCCATTTGCAAAGCATTACGGCCTTGGTCGGTCAGTTGTTTTGGGTCGATGAACTTATCCGGTTCTATGTGCACTTTGGCTTGCTCGATTTGGTGTTCTAATAATAAGTCTAGCAGTTCTTCGTAGGCTTCGATAACTGCGGTGACGAAATCACTGCTGAATTTGCCTAAATGCACCAGAGCGTTGAGGCGATCCGGGGTGCTGCGCGCCGCGATGCCGGACTGCAGCGCGAATATGCGCGCGGCATCGGCGATAATGCGCAAACCGTTACGTTTTATATCAACGATATTGCCCTGTTTGCTGTGGGTGGTGCGAAGCCGGTTGAAAAAGTCGATGGCGGGTTTCCCCTCGGCATCGTGCTCGGTCATGAGATGCAATAGTTGCGGTTTTTCCTGGACGGCTTTTAAGACATGGCGACGTAAACTGGATGTTAGCGTTTCATCGCCATACAGCGTGCCGAAATCAAACACTACATTGGACCAGCGTGCGGCTTTCTCATTGGGCCGGTTGGTGATCTGGTCGATCTGTTTTTTCCAATCCGCCAGGCGTTTGCGGTACATGGTATTGCGTGCCATGATGTCGCCAGGACACAGTATATACCCCGCTCGGTCGAGATTTTCATTCATACGCTTGCAGAATTCTTCAAACCAGGGCAAAGCGTCATCGGGAGTCTCATCGGCTAAAATGATGCCGTTATCCTGATCTGGATTCAGTAGCATCTCGCGCCTGCCCCCGGATCCCATAATTAATATGGCATACGCTGAAGGCGCGGCGTCAGACATCTCTTGCAGAGTCAGTTCGATAACCCGGCGTTGAATCGCCAAATGCGTTTCACTTAACACCCGGACGGCGGCACTGGGTCTATGATGGCCTTCTCGTGCTTCTGTTGCCACTTGATCCAAGCGGTTATAATGCTTGCGCAGTTCTTCTATGGTTTTTGCTTCGGGAATTTGGTTGGTGAGTAATCCAGGATGCGATGTCAGGGCCCGCAGGATATCCGTTTGCGAGACCATGCCTATGGCTTGGCCGTTCTCGCAGACTATCAAATATTTTAGTCCATACTGTTTTAATTTATTCTCCACCCGCCACAACGGTGTATCCGGCGACACAGTCTTTGGCTTTTCGCAAGCGGCTTTGCTAACCGATTCATCGGTACTGCTGCCTTGCACAAAAACCGCTTTGGCCAATCCATGGTAAGTCAATACTCCTATCAATTGTTCATTTTGATCCTTTACCACTAAGCTGCCAATATGTTGGCCGTCCATGATCTTGAACGCTTCACGTATACTGATATGGGGATTACAACTGGCCAAAGGTGTTTTCATAAACAAGCTGACCGGTTGAGCCAACACACCGGTGATGCCCCGCTCGCTGCGCTGGGCGCGAAGTTTTTTCGCAATGAAACCTTGCACCGCATTGAATAGCTCGGGATGTTTATCTTCTGCGGCCTGCAGCTTGTCGGTATGGACTGTTAACAACTCACAGCGAGTAATAGTACGCACGTGTGAAGAGTAATCTGCATGGTCCAAATAGTTGGCTAAACCGATGATATGACCGGGTTGAGGCCGGCTTACGTGGCCACCGGGATAACGTTGTATTAAAGCACCTCGCAATAATACGTATATCCTGCCCTGGTATGCATCGCCCGGGCGGAACAAGTCCATCTCCGGTCCCAGAGTCGTCACCTCCCCGGATTGTATTAACTCGTTGATAACGACCTCTGGTAAGCCACGGAACACGCTGCTGGCCGCGAGTATGTCGTGGATTTCGCGTGCCTCGATGATCGCTTGAGTGTGTACCGACATAGGTTTTTTACAAGTCTGAAATTTGCTAAATTATCAGCTTAGCCTGTTCAAAAGTCCCTAAAGCTGGTATGTTCGTGCCTGTTTTTGAGCGCATTATCAGGTAAGAACAGCATGTGGGATTGGATTTTTTTATTGGTAACCGCATTTGTCGCATATCATGCCTTAACCCATCGTAATGAAGATGGCGAAAACGATATCGGTCATATGTTGTTTGGCGCCATTGCCGCGCTGTTTTTTATGCGGGTGTTGCTGGTGGATATCCTCAAGGTGTGGTAGTTCGCCCATGATTCAACCTGGTGGCTACATTTTGTAAGACCTTTGCTTGTCATCCAATTCCGGTACTTGCAACAGCCGTTGTGATTCCGGCAAAGCCAGTTGTTCTTCTAGATAGTTGGCGCGATCCGCCACGGTGGGAGG
>Ga0209536_100004098_pt1 | contig 23150 bp, 23 predicted proteins | sample DeeMarSeWOR28_12_FD_187461 | JGI IMG/M metagenome (GOLD analysis project Ga0209536, IMG submission 187461) | Marine sediment microbial communities from White Oak River estuary, North Carolina - WOR-2-8_12 (SPAdes) (version 2) | ecosystem: Environmental > Aquatic > Marine > Intertidal zone >... | reverse complement strand
CTTCACACTTGGTACCCAATCTGTGTCTCCAATGACCAACACTGAAGGTGTGGCACTTGCAACACTCGTTCTAGATCAGCCTGCAGGAGTCTATGACCTCACCGTATCCTTTGAGGGTGATGAAGCCTACCTGGCAACATCCGTTATTCATGAGTTTGTCATCATGAAGGAACTGGCTCTCATCCACTATTCAGGTCTAACAATAATTGAGGAGACTGACTCCACATTAACCCTGATGGCAACAGTGCTAGAAGACAGTGATGGCTATCTGGGAGACCTCTCGAATATCCTTGCTACTTTCACAATCTACCATTCTTGTGATCCTACTGTACCACTGCAAGTCATTGGTCCGGTTATAGTAGTACCCACAGACATTGCTGGCGTTGGAATTGCTTCAGTGGAGATTCCAAATCTGCCTGCTGGTGATTATCTAGTCGTAGTTAGCCTCGACCAAGACCAGAATCTCTACTATGAATCTCCTGACTCAGAGGGTGTCACTCTGACAGTCTATGAACCCCGACGTGGCAAAACCATGGGCTTTGGATATGTTAGAGATGCTGATGGCAACAAGGGCTTCTTTGCATTCCATGTGAAGTACAGTCACCGGGGTACACTCAGAGGCTACGTACATTACACTCTTCGAATCGATAACTATGTCTACTTCTTGCATTCCACTGAAATCACTGGATTCGTGATTGATGGGAACCATGCCTTCTTTGAGGCTACCGCATTCATCTACCAATACAACATAGAAACTGGAGAAACCATCAAGCTGGACGGAACATTCAGACTGCGTATCGATGTCTGGGACGTCAGAAGAAGATGCGGTGGTGACATCTTCCAGATGCGAATCTATGATGAACGAGGTCTCATTGTGTATGAAGTAGGGTTTGATCCTCAGGAAGAAACAATCTGGTCGAAGATCATGATCAGCCAACCCCGATGTCGACGACGACACCATTAGTCTGCTATTCGAAACCGGTCGTCAGTAGCCAGTTCAACAAGACCGTCTGAGACTAACTGCTTCATGATTGACTCAAGTTCAGGCTGGTCCACATCGCAATCTAATTTCTCTATGAGCCCCTGAAGGCGGATTCCTTCTGTTTCAGTAAGAATCCGGATGATTGCTCCGCGTATCTGTCGGCTTGAACCTTCATAACATGACTGTGTTGAGGTTGGCGAGATGCCGGTGGAACTCGATGTGAGAACCTGCGATCCATAGTCCATGAGAGCATTGTGCCAGTCACGGGACCTTCCTTTCAGCAGCACACTGTCTGCAACTGACTGAAGCTCTTTCTCTGACATGTTCTCATCTGCAAATCCAGATGCAATCAGGACGCGACGGATGTTGGTGTCCACGGCTGCAAGGTCTCTGTTGAAGGCGAATATTAGGACCGACCTTGATGTATACGGTCCCACTCCTTTTAGACTCTGGAGGTCATTGACAGTCTGAGGAAACTCATTTCTCTCAACGATTTGCTGAGCTGCCTCCTTCAACCAGATTGCCCGGCGATTGTATCCTAATCCACTCCAGACCTTCAACAGGTGTTTTGTATTTGCTTTGGCTAACGTTTCGATGGTTGGAAAGGCTTCCATGAACTCCTTGAACTTAGGGGATACTCTACTGACTTGAGTCTGTTGCAGCATTATCTCTGACACAAGGACATTGTATGGACTAGGGTTTCTTCTCCAAGGCAAATCCCTGGCATTTTCAGACCACCAGTCCATGACCCTGTCCTGAAAGGCTTCTACCTCATCCTGGTCAATCGTATCAGACAATCTTAATCAATCACCAGACTTTCTCCAACACTCTTAACGCATTCTTTCCGGCAATTTTCGCAATCTCATCATCAGAGTAGCCATTCTTGACCAGCCACCGAATGACATTGTGAACAGCCTCAGTTGGGTTCTCCAGTCCCTTCACGTGTGTCGGAAGTTCAGTGACCGTAAGGTCCTCCTGCTGCTTTGGACGAGCATAGTGACCCATTCCGTCCTTTGTCATTCGTTCATCGTAGAGTTTGTAGAGTCCTACATGATCTCCATACAAGGTATCCGGACCACAACCAACATGGTCAATTCCCATCAACTCAATGCAGTATTCCATGTGTGCCATGTATGTATCAATCGAGGGGACTGGGTTATCATTTGTTGCCGTGTATCCAGGAGCAGCCTCTATCCCAATGACACCATCAATCTCTGCAAGTGCTTGGAGGACGTCATCAGGGACCATCCGTTTTATTGTGTGGACTGTCTTAGAACCCGCATGAGAAATGATGACTGGTTTCTTACTCGCCTCAATCGCATCCCTGGCTGTCTGGTCACTCACATGACTGACATCAATTAACATTCCAACTTTGTTCATCCTGACTACACAGTCATAGCCAAAGTCAGTAAGACCGCCATCTCGCATCTCATCGAGTCCAGTCCCAAGCATATTGGACTCGCTGTAGACTAGACCCATCTGACGGATTCCAAGACCATAGAGAATGTCAATACGGTCAACCTCGTTCTCAATACAGGTTGAGGACTCAAGCACAGCAACCCAGGCTAGCTTGCCTGTTTCAAATGCATGATGGATGTCCTGTACAGTCTTGCAATGAATGACAAAGTCCTGATGCGCGATGTCACACAGTCTCTGACCTAAGTCATGAATGGTGTCTGACCATTTCCATCCATGCTTGGATGTAGTATTGGCTGACCCGTCCATCATATTGTCAAAGACACAATCGAGGCCTGACCTACTCAATGCCTCATACGCCATGAAGTCGCGACCTTCCCTGTTCAGATCTAATGACTCTCGCTGACTCTCGGTATACATTACCGGATGTTCATGAAGGTCAACTATGATGTTCTTCTCGTAGAACTCCTCAACCCTCTCTTCTTCAGCTTTCGAGAGTGGGACTAGATATGACCAGTCCTTTGGTGTTGGTTCCCTGAACTTGAATACCTTGTAATCAATTCCTGGTTCTAGATAGTCATAGGCTTTGTAGCCAGAATACTTCTTTTTTCTTCCCATTCTATTCACCTTTAATCTTTGAAAACAGTCCCGATGAGCTTCTTAAAATCAGCAGCAGGGTATGTTACCCTACTTTGTGTTATGCCCATGTCAACGAAGCTCTCTGCAACCTTGATAGCTGCTGTGAGTGGGTTGATTACAGGAATCCCCACATCCCACTTTGTATTGGCAGTTCGAAATGCCATCGACATGCAACCCAGAACAACTGCTCCTGCTCCATTCTCCTTTGCTCTATTGATTGCTGTCCTTGCCTGCTTGATGACTGCTGTTGGATCATCACTCCACATCTCGGTGATGGGCATCTCAACAAACTCTACTGTTGCGAGTCGACTGTTGAGACCCATTTCACGTGTTCGAGCTACAAGGTCATCAGCAGCGTCAACTCCACCTGCTTGTCTTGGAGATATGACGCTGAACCGGTCTGCCACCATGCAAGCGATGTGATATGCAGACTCTGCAGGACCAATGACCGGGATATCCATCAGTTCTCTGATTGGATTTAGTCCGGGGTCTCCTGCACAACCGATGATAATGGCGTCAAACTTGAGAGCCTCTCGACGCTTGAATAACCACTCCAACATTGGTCCGATTGACATATACGCTTCAATCTCAGACTCGATTGATAGAGGACCCTCACCGACCTCTTCCACGGTGACGTTGGTACCTTCTCTAGCTAATGAGTTTGTGACTTCCTCACGTCGTTTGATCTCATCATCAGGCATCCCGTCGCCAGGTATCAGATAGAGCAGTTCCACTAGGCACACCTTCCATAAATGTGTCTGCAGCCCGCTATTATACCCTTTCGAGTTGCGTAAGACTCATCTGATAGTGCAACCAAAGGGAGTTCATGCCGGAAGAAAATATCCTTCGAACTCCTGATGTACGATTTGAGAATCTTCCTGATTACGACTTCTCACCAAACTATCTGGAGATTCACGGTCTTCGAATTCATTATGTCGATGAAGGCTCCAAAGATGCACAACCAATTCTATTGATGCATGGAGAGCCCTCATGGAGCTATCTCTATAGAAAGATGATTCCACCTCTAGTTGAGGCTGGTTTTCGTGTTGTTGTTCCTGACCTCATGGGATTTGGGAAATCTGACAAACCTTCCAGTACAAAGGGCCATAGTTATCAAAGGCATGTTGACATAATGCATGAGTTTGTGAAACTTTTGGGTCTACAAAACATCACAATGTTCTGTCAGGATTGGGGCGGGCTAATCGGTCTCCGCGTTGTTGGAGAAGACCCTGAGAGATTCGCGAGGATAGTTGTTGCAAACACCGGACTTCCATCTGCAAAGGGTATCAATGCAAAGATTGGATACCCTCTCTTCAAGTTTAGAATCAGACGGTTGCGCGGTAACGCAGTAGAAGAGTTCCGAAGGAATCCTAATTTTATGACATGGGTGGCTTACTCGCAGTCAGTCCCTGAGATTCCAGTTGGTGATATTGCTCAATCAGCTACAGTGACCAAACTCTCTCCCGAGATTGTGAGAGCCTACGAAGCTCCATTTCCAGATGCATCATACAAAGCCGGACCAAAGATCATGCCATACCTAGTTCCCTCTCAGTTGTCAGAGAATCGAAGGGTCTGGGACAATGTCTTGACAAAGTGGAAGAAACCATTCCTCACAGCTTTTAGTGATAAGGACCCAATCACCAGAGGAGGAGAGAAATACTTCCAGAAGATGATTCCGGGGGCACGGGACCGCGAACATGTTACAATAAGGAACGCGGGTCATTTCCTTCAGGAGGATAAGGGGGAAGAGCTCGCAAAGGTCATTCTAGACTTCTGCGAGTCTTCATAGACGTTTCAATCTCATCTGCGGTTCTTGATGATGACTATCACAAGCACAATGAGAAAAGCTCCACCACTTAGTATGATATAGGGTAAGGCACCTGGAACCGTGCTTTCGACTATCACCTTGAATGTTGCAGACCTTGTGAATCCTCCAGTGTCACTCACCGACACATTGAGTCCGTAGGTACCAACTACAAGGTTCACCTCGTTTGTGATTACGCCATTGGAGTCTATCGCAAAGTTGACGGTGTCGTTTACAGTCCATGTACCCAGTCCAGAGAAGTCTGTAGCATTCAAATCATACCTGAAGTCCTGTCCTAGTTCAACAACTTGGTTTGTTGGTGCTGGACTCCATTCTGGTGGGGCGGCATCAAAGATTGGTTCGTCATAAACAAAGAGGTTGTCAAGAGCTGGACCCACTCTTGTTGAGAAGCAAAAGTAATTGCATGTGGTGTGTTGATTGTCTTTAAAGCCAAAGACAAGTGACCCGTTCATGTAGAAGTAGAACTGTCCATTATTCTCCCGAGTAATAATGAAGTTCTTCCATCCCCAGATATCGTCTGTGTCATACTGGGCTGTCCAAGTGATACTTCTCCCTGTAGGACTGTCTGCTAGGACTACTACTCCTGCGTGCAAACGGGGTTGGTCTGGGTCGGTACCTGGAATTAAGAAGTTTGGATAATAACCTGTCACAATCTGAAAGATGTATGCTTGTTTCAAGTAAACATCTGTGGTGTACTCAATCAAGATGAATGGAATTACAATCTCGTGCTCGTCCTGGTCCACAACAAATACGTCGAAGTTCCAAGAACCATATGCCACCGAACTGTTGACATATGCAATATTCCAATGCTCTCCTCCCATCATCATTGATCCATTAACAACAGAAACGTTTCCTGGATACACATTATACGGAATCCCGTCATCGATAGCAAACCAAGACCAGTCCGACAGATTCCCATCGTCAAAATCATACGAGAAGACCACGGCCGCTGGATTGTGTTGTTCTATTAGATCTAGAGTTGTTGTCTTCAACGGAGTTTCTCCCATCAGAAACACAGAACTCATGAAAACGATACTGCAAATGATGGCAATGAGTTTCATTTTCCTAGTTGACACATTCCTTCCTCCATTTCCACACTATTTTGGAATACTGCACATTATCTGGTCTGCTTTGTAATAAACCGAAGCTTTTCAGTCGTATGCACAGTATTCATTGCTTTTGCAAGATTGTATTCCAATCACATCAGCGTTTTCTCATCAACAACACAACAAGTGCCACTATGACGATTCCTGTACCACCAAGAATCAGATAGAGAGTGATGTCTGGCGGCGGTGGTACGTCTGGACTCTCGACAGTCACAGTGAATGTTGTGGAATTTGTGAAACCGCCTGTGTCACTCACTGACACATTTAATCCATAGGTACCAAGCTCAAGGTCCACCAGGTTTGTTATCACACCATCAGAATCTATGGCGAAGTTTGTGGTGTCATTCAAAGCCCACGTGGATGAGTCCACACCTGAGAAGTCTGAGGCATTGATATCGTATCTGAAATCTTCTCCCAGTTCAATGAATTGGTTTGGTGGCTTAGGTTCCCACTCAGGAGGTGCTTTATCAAAATCCACCGTATTGCTGACTACTATGTTGTCAATTGCTGGTCCTGGATTTGTTCCGATGTGGAACTCCGCGCATGTCGAATGTCTGTTGTCCTTGTGTGACAAAGCGAGTGTTTCGTTGATGTACACATAGAACTGACCATCGAGTTCTCTTGTGATGATGATATTCTTCCACCCCAGGATATCCCCGTCATACGGATAAGACTCCCACAAATAGGAGTCCCACCATTCTATCCTATAATTGATTGGACCTGGACTTTCTGTTGGAATTACCGTTGCACCCTGCAGTCTTGGTGTTGGATCTTCCATATACTCTCCAGTTACAATCTGAAAGAAGTATCCCCTATTTCCCCATGATTCCAGGGTCCACTCATTCTGGATGAAGACAATCACTATTTCGTGCATATAATTGTCTACAACATCCACATCGAACGTCCAAGTCCCATACGCCACAGAGCTGTTTCTTGCCGCTATATTCCAGGCAAGCACAGTACCATTGGCTCTCAGTACTCCATCCTCCGCAGTGAAGTTGCCAGAAACAACGTCGAAAGGTCGCGTTCCGTTTACGCCATAGATGGTCCAGTCAGAGATATCATGATCATCGAAGTTATCCGACCAGACCTCACCTGCGAGACAATGTCGGTCGAATATTACATCAGTTGAAACTTCTCTTTTTGGACTGTCATTCATCGGAATTACCGAGTACATGATGATGAAGACAATGGCGATTGCGACGATCTTCAGTTTATTACTTGACATACCTTTTCCTCCTTTTCCACATTGATTTTGGAATACCGCACATATTCCGTTCCACCTGATAATAAACCAGAGCTTTTCAGTCATATGCACAGTATTCCTTGCTCGATTGTAATTAGCTCATGTCAGCGTTTTCTCATCAATAACACAACGAGCGCCACAATGACGATTCCAGCGCCACCAAGAATCAGATAGAAAGTGATGTCTGGCGGTGGAGGTACGTCTGGACTCTCGACAGTCACAGTGAATGTTGTGGAATTTGTGAAACCACCTGTGTCACTCACTGATACGTTAAGCCCATAGGTACCCAGCTCAAGGTCCACCAGGTTTGTAATCAGACCATCAGAGTCTATGGCAAAGTTGGTTGTGTCATTGACAGCCCATGTGGCTGTGTCTATCCCTGAAAAGTCTGAGGCATCGATGTCATAACTGAAGTCATCACCCAGTACGATGAATTGGTCTGCTGGTACTGGTTCCCACTCGGGTGGAGCCCTATCAAAGTCAACTGAGTCACTCACTACAATGTTGTCAATTGCAGGTCCTGGATTAGTTCCGAAGTGAAACTCCTCGCATGTTGTATGTCTGTTGTCTTTGTGATGCAGTGCAAGTGTGCCGTTGATGTATACGTAGAACTGACCATCGGGCTCTCTTGTAATGATGAAGTTCTTCCAACCTAGGATGCCTTCATCATAAGGATAGGGCTCCCACCAGTCTACTGATCTTCCTATTGGACTATCCGAGGCATATGTTGTTCCAGCACGCAGTCTTGGTTGAGCTCCCGATAAGATTTGTATGAAGTATCCATCTATTCCCCATACTTCAAGGTTCCAAACAAGCTGGAGGAATGCAACCACAATGTCGTGACTGTAGGTTTCTGTGACATTCACATCGAACGTCCAAGTTCCATATGCCACTGAGCTGTTTCTCGCAGCTATGCTCCAGGCAAGCACAGTACCATTGGCTCTCAGAACACCATCCTCTGCGGTGAAGTTACCAGGAACAACATCGAAAGGTTGAGTCGTTCCGTTTAATCCATAGATTGTCCAATCAGAGATATCATGATCATCGAAGTCATCCGACCAGACCTCCGCTGATAATTCCATTTGATTTACTGTTGCAATCCTTGTAGACGCAACAGGACTCTCAGCTCCTGGAATGACTGAACACAAAATCACCAGTGCAAACGAGAGGGCCACTAGTTTCATTTTGAAATTAGACACATTTTTTCCTCCTTTCCACATTTTTGGGAACATTCATTCCAACTTCATAATAAAATAGGTGTTACTCTGCATAAGCTAAGAAAGAATGATGCTGACACTTCAACATCTTTTGGAGCCATTCATAGGTACTTTGGGATAGTCATGATTAACTCTTCAACAGAGTTGACAATCTTTCCATTGATCTCAATGGCACCTAGGACATACTGGTTCTTGTATAACCTCCCTTCTCCCTCTCTGTCCTTTCTAATATCTGTGTACAATCCAATGACAGGAATGCCTGAAGCATAAGCGACACCTATCTCACACGCCACACCACTATCAATAGGAAACTGGTCAAGACAAGCAACAACGATGTCAGAAGACTGAAGCTCCTGAGTGTCAATCCTGAAGATCTCCTCGTTAGTGGGGTCTGCATCACCAGCGAATGCTTCCTGAGGAAGGAAGATAGTGTGTCCCTCTTCCCGAACCCTCTTGACACTCACCTCGTTGAACTTCCTGTCCGCATCTGAGAACAGTGCATTTGCCCAGTATATCTTCGCTTTCTTCATTGGTTACCACCTGGCGGATTACACATCAAACATGCCCAATCTGCTGTCTGTGGGTCGTAGTTGAACACATCGAAGAATCGTGCCTCTCGCAACTGAGTGATGAGTTTGTCCTGCTCATTTGAAGTCAGGAATGGTTCACTGATGAATGAGAGAAAGTCCTTCTCCTCTCCAGTCTTATAGAGATTGTAAGCCTCACGAACAGAGTCCACGGCATCACTCGCTTCGAATGGGAATATCACAGCCTTTCCTATACTGACTGCAGACATTGCGATTCTCAACCACTTGTTCCACTCTTTTGATTCAGTCACAAATGGTCGCTCAAGTGGATAGAGACACCGCTCAGTCTGTATCTCGCACACAAAATGAAGTTGAAGCGTTTTTCTGACTCTTCCCTCAGTGGAGAACTTGATTGGAATTGGCAGTTTCTTCGCGACGTCTGCTATGAATGTCTTCAACATCGCAACGTTCTGGTCAACATACTCCTTCAATGAACCCACAGAGAGCGCAGCCGCTTTGATCAGTTTGTTCTGCTCCTCTATCTGAGCTGCTAGTGTACGGAGGTCTCTTCCCTCCACTATGTCAATTATGTAATTGGCTTGGTCTCTGATGGTCTGTTGTGGGTCCTCTGCAAGCTTTCTGATTAGGTCCATGTAGGGCTCGAGTAACTCGTTGTTCATCTGACCGAGATTACGGAACTCTGAGAGTACTATTATCGCCTCGTTCTGGTCAGCGTCTTTCAACAATTCTGCTAGAAATGGGAGAATCTCACGGGCAACATCTTCAGACATTCGACCTATGAGACCCAAGACCTGTGGGACGGTGAACTTCAAGGCATCTACATAGTTCATTGATTCCTTCAGATTGTTCAAGTGTGGATACACAGCTTCAGGGTCCACACGGGCGACCTCACTTAGAATCATTGCTCCCATGCCTGCGTATGCTGGTGACTTCAACCCACCAACGAACAGGTCTAGGTGGGGAATCAGCAGTGTTGGATTGGCTCGAGACATCTCTCCAAAGACTGAGAGTAGAAGCGACCTTGATTCTGAATCAGTCTGGTAGTGATTTACCAGCAGGTCTAATCTGTTGTTGAACTCCTCTGGTCTAATCTTGTACAGGTGCATCAGGGATGCTGATAGTTCCCTCGATCCTTGCATGACAAGATCGATGATATCGCCAGTATAGTTCTCTAGAAGCTTGGGGTTGTCAAAGGATAGTTGTGTCACAATCCGATATGGTGGCCATCTAGCCATACCCTTCTTCTTCAGATACTTGAATACAAGTGGAAATGAACTCACCAACACCTGTTCGTCAGCTAAGAGGACCTGTATCTGTGATGTAAACAAATGACTAGCTGCAGCATTGATCATTTTTTCAGAGTCATCATCATTCATCTCTCTCGAGGAGAGGAACTCAAGAGTGTCCATGATGGGTGCGTGATACTTCTTTCCAGCTTCAGGGATACTCTCGCACACTAGCATGCATGCATGTGCGGTCTGCATGGCAACCATGTCATCTGTACCCTGCTTGATGATATTCAGGAGTTCGAGTATCTGAGGTTCGATTGTCTGAGGGTTGTCTTCAGCAGTCTTCACCAACGTTTCCGCAGCAGCCCTTCGTGTATGTTCTTGAGGGTGTGTTAGAGCTGCATAGATTTCATTCAAAGTTGGACACTCCTTAGATGATTATTCGAACAGTCTCATAGGTCCTTATATTCTTTGAAGAGAGATTACGATATGTAAAGGAGCTCCGAAACGAGAGCCAAGTTTCTGAAGCACTCTACCGTCGCCGCCAGTTGGACGGATACGTTAAACGCCTGATGGAGAGGACGTAAGACATTTTCGTAGATCTTCCGGGATCTGTATATGCAGTCTCAATGAAGCAGGAACCGAACATCAGTTCTGGATCAAAGATCCAAGATTGGGTAAGTTTCGGGCAACGGTCAAGTAGTTCCTGCAAAGGAACTACTGGCATCTCCTCTCTGAATATTGCATAGCGAACATCCCAGCTACTTATGCTATGTCATTATGAGTAGCAATAGAGATTATATTAGAGAAATCCTCCTCAGAATTCAGTCGTTGATTGACTGGTGTCGCTGTAATGACTTGCTATTTCAAGAACTCCAGAGCAAAAGAACTCCTTCAAGCTATTGAGGTTGAACCGACAAAAGAGAACATCATACTGGTCGACGAGATCCTTCATGAAATGTTGAGTGTGGACTATCCAAACTGTGCGGCCACATGGAAGATGCTTCGAAAGAAGCTCAAGTATGATGCTCAAGGCTTCAAAGAACGACTACGTGTCATAGTGCATGCGCGATTAGAGTCCTGAAAACACCATTCTGCCCACTTCTCTCCTATATTCAGCTATACTTTTCAGGGTAGATGACAATAGATGATATTGCGTTCAGGAGGTTCCGACTATGGTTGTTGTCATTGTACTAATACAAGTCAAGGCTGGTACTGCGAGCTCTGCTCTTGCAGAGATTGAAAAAATCCAAGACATGCAACATGTCCACATGGTGACCGGCCCATATGACATAATTGCTTACGCTGACATCCCAGTGAAAGCCGGTTTTCGAAAACTGGTCGAAGCAGTTCATGATGCGCCAGGTGTAGAGAGAACCGAAACTTGCATGGCCATCTGACCTTCACCTTCCCAATCGACCAAAATGGAATGCAGTAAATAGTGGATTTTCTCTTTGATGTGGTGTTAAGAAGTATTCACTTAGTTATGACATAGATGCCACCAAACTTCGATACCTGTTCATATCGAATTTGTAGTTCTTCAATCTCAATCTCTTCTGCCGCCCAGTAGTATTCATCATCATCCCACTCACTCCCCAGCTGTTCCTTGGCTTGTTCACGAGCTTCAATTGTGGGGAACGAGATGTCTGCAATTATGATGAATCCCTCGTATTGAAGCAGTTCTTCAGCCATCCGTCTTATTGTTTCCAGTTTCACATCAAGTCTGAGATGATGCAAGGTATAGGCTGAAACGATCCTATCAAAATCAAATCTCAGTTCATCAGGCCACTCAGATCTCACATCTAGGTGCAGAAGATACGCATCTGGGACTTTCTTCTTCGCCTCATCAAGCATTCTTGAGGAGTAGTCAATCCCCCAGATCTCACAGTCGAACTCCAAGAACCTCTGAGCCAAGAATCCTGTTCCAATACCAACATCGAGTATCTTCATCCCTGGTTTTGGGTTTGCAATCTCTACAATCCTGTTCAACACATTATCATACCCAAGGAATGGAAAGCTGTCCTTGCCAATCTCAATGTAGTAGTCGTAGGATGATGCCCATGAATCGAATAGCTCTGGGGTTCTTTCTGGACTCATTGACGAAGGTACTTTCCCCACTAATCTTGAATGCTCCGGTGTGCGTAGACTATCGACCAGCAGCATAGATCACTGCAGCTGTGGTTGAGAGAATGTCACTCCCCTCTGGGAGTTCATCATCCAGCTCACTACGAGATACTGCAAAGTAGTCAGACGCTGAACTCATGATGCCTTGGGGACCACTGAATTTGAGCCGCATCAAGAATGCAATTGCTCGGGCTGTAGCACTCTCCTTACCGAGAGGCTTTCTTGTTTCCTTGTAGTGTTCGACCACGAGTTTCTCTACGAAACTGATCCGGTCCCAAAACACATCAACATCAATGTGCAGCTTGAAAGCTACTATGTCTCCAAGTGAGTCTAGAATAAACACGCCACAGGTGTTTCTAGGAAGACTCCCGACAATTACCTTGTGAACATACTCCGTAAGGATTGTTCTACTGACTCCTCGTCTGATTGTAATTGGTTGATCGACTCTAACGATTGGTATAATGACTATTCCTGAATAGGAAAGTGGCTCAGCCAAGCCCAAAATCTGTCCCTTAAGAATCTCATCCGCCACAACTCTAACGCAATCAGACCCGCTCATCTCTTCTCCTCGCGAACAATTGTAATTCTATTACGTATTACGTAACACGAACGAATATAAACTCTTCCAATTTGGGCTCATGCTCAAAAAAGAGTGGGTAGCGCTGTTGATTATCAGGCTACCAGTAGATTTCCAATCTCTTTTCCAATCTGAAAGAAGGTGTCTTCAACTCCCTCATCAAGGGGGCCTTCTCGTCCTGATACAATGGCTGAAGCTCGGGGTCTGATGATTCTCATTTTCATCCTCTTCATGACACCCTCAATTAATCGGGCTGCACTGTTCTCAAGAGCCAATAGACTTCTTTTGTTCATTTTGGACTCATTTCTTGTATCAAAACTGAATCCGAACTTCTCCTTGAGATCAATGGATCTCAGTCTTTTTAGAAAAGCCTTCATCTCTTTGGATGGTCGGATCATATGAGTGGGGCTCCCTATGGCAATGAGGTCGTAATTCGAAACTTCGGTGATGCTGACTTCTTGAATACTCTGACAGTCTACAGCAATACCTGATTCCTTGACTCCAGCAGCCAAGGAACGAGCAACTGTCTTGGTATTCCCGAAGAGTGAATGGTACAGTACAAGTGCTTTCAACAACTCATGACACTCCTACGTTTCTGACAAATCCAACTATAAGACCAAACAGCACCCCTATACCCAACCCCGCTCCCATGCCGATATACATTACAATATCCATGCCCCCAAGGAGTCCGATTGCTAACCCACCTACAGTGCATGCGAAAATAATCTGTCCAATAACCCTACCCTGCTTTAGTTTCATAGCAATGATTGAGACAACACTTGCTGATGCAAGGAGTATCAATGTGCTGATAGGAGTATAGGAGCAGTGGGAGATGTATCCGATCAGATTGGCCTCAGCAGCTCCCCAGGATAGTGCCGCTGTAGGAATCACTGTCCAAGCTGCAGCAGAAAGAGTGCCCACTATTCCTGCGGACATGAATGCCCACACAATAGTCAGTCCCACAACTTTGAGGACTCTCTTGAGCCCTGATGTGTGGCGTGCATCAGTTTTCTCTACTTTTTCGATTTGAATTGCATCTGTTTCGCTCATTTTCTATTACCTGTTGTAACTAGTTTAATCATCAAAATGCTTCAGGCCTTGGTCTATGATTGTGAAGAAGATGGAGAGATACTCTCTAGTCTTGACCTCAGGTTGATCACTCCTCTTCCCTCGAAGGATTAGCTCCCGAATTGTCTGAGCAAAAGTGCTGAGGACCATCACAACTGAGAATGGGTCTACCTTCCCCTGAACTCCTGAGTTCGTCATGGTTTCGTTGATGACTGATATCATGAACTGCTCAAGCAGTTTCAGGTAGTGGCTGAACTCTCTTTCACTCTCTGTCAGTGATTGGCCATTCTCCTCTTTCTCAACTATTTTGGAGATTACTACACCTATCCGGCCTGATTCGAATAATATCGCATCATCAGGATGCTTCTCAAAGAAGAGAAGATAGGCATCCCCCATTGATCGCAGTTCATAGGTGACGCCTTCACTCTTCAGATGTTCGTCCATAATTTCATGGAGCTTCTGATATGCTTCGGAGAGTACTGCAATGAAAAGGTCGTCTTTGGACTCGAAGTAATTGTATAATGTCATTTTGGTGTAACCTGCAGCTTGAGCAATCTCCTCGACCATTGCCTGTTCATACCCATGAGTCGCAAAGAACTCCCTGGCAATCTCTATGATGGCTTTGCGTCTCTCTTTCCTCTGACGTTCAAGCCTCTTTGTCTTCGGTGACGCGGCGTTCTTCTTACTCATGATTATCACTTGATAATTTTACTCAAGTAAAATATATTATACTTAAGTAAATAAGGTTTGCTTTTAGCGTAAGATACGAAAGGAACCCAACCACACCAAAATCCGGTTGTGGTTATGAGTAAGAAGAAAACCTTCTGGCTTGATGCATATCGAGAAACTGTTCTAGACCGAAAACAGGGGCCGGACTTCAAACTGATTGAGTATCTTGACATCATACCCAAGGGTCCTGTTCTCGACCTCGGGATGGGGCGTGGTCGTCATGCTGTTTTCTTCGCCAAACTGGGGCGAGAGGTGGATGGGATTGACACGTCTAAACTCTCCAAGGGGATTGATGAGATGGTCAAAGCCGAAGGGCTTACCTTTACGTACCACCAAATGGACCTTCGTGAGTTTGAGATTCCCAAGAGAAAATATGCACTCATCATAGCATCCAAAATCATCCAGCTCTTCCGCAAGGCTGACATTGAGAGTCTTGCGAAGCAGATCCACGACGGTCTGATGTCAAAGGGCATGGTCTACATATATACGTTCTCGGTTGAGGATTTGCAGCATGTCAAGAATTGGGAGGATATTGAAGAGGTGGAGGAGAACACTTACTACAAAAAAGACTGGGATCTCCACTTTCACTTCTTCTCGCGAGATGAGCTTCTTGGACTCTTTCCCAAACTAAAGCTCCACTATTACACCGAGGGGCTGACTTTCGACCGCACTCCCTCTCGGTCTCGACTAAACGGAGTGATACAGTACATCGGTCAACGGATGCGTTGAAAGCGTGAATATAGACTTGAAAAACTCGAAATATTAAAGATTTATAATAACCCCATTTTTAAAATTGGGTTCTATAAAGTCCTAAAAATCAGATACATATGTTTATATCCTATTAAATCGAAAATAGAGGTACGGGTTTTTTCTGTACAGACCAACCGTCTATGGCTCTATCCATATGACGAAGTCCAAGGCAAGAACAGTCCCGCTTGCACGTGAGGTGACAAAAATGACCAAATCAACCAAGAAGAAGCAGCAAAAACCCACTGAAAAGAAAAAGAAGTAACTTCTTATTTCTTCTACTCTAGCAATACTCATTCCCCCGGGGAGGTCCCGGCCTCCCCCTTTCTCATTTTGATAGTGTTTGTACACAAGATTCGATATCAAATCGTGTGAGTGAATTTACCAGATCACCGACCACGCTTAATCGCGAGTGCTAATTCTTAAATCAACTCGGACCTGAAGAGATAGAGAATAAGAGAGGAAAAAACAATGAAGAAAGTCTTAGTCATTTTCGACTCAACATATGGGAACACTGAGAAGGTTGGTAGAGAGATCGCAGCAGGTATCTCCGAAACTGACAAGGCTGAGTGTACAATAATTGGTATCAACAAGGTGAACTTCCAGGACTTTTCTCAATTCGACGGAGTGCTTCTTGGAGGACCAATCCATATGTTCCGAGCCGCGCGTGGAATCAGGGGTGCAACGAAGAACGCCATCAAACAAGGTCTGAACGGAAAACTTGTTGGAGCATTTGAAACATATCAGGCTCCGGGTCACTCAGGTCGTGGCATTGCAAAGATTGAGGAGATGGTACGAGTAGGCGCACCAGATGCCAAGATTTTCTCACCTGGCTTTTCCGCGCTAGTTGACGGTCGTAAAGGTCCACTCAATGCTGCAGAGCCTGCCAAGGCACGAGAGTTTGGTCAGAGATTTGCAGAAGCTCTCGCAGGATAGATATTCTTCACTTTCTTTAACAAAGGACAGAAAACTAGAAATCATTGAATTTCATCCGAATCAATTCAGGTAGATGCAATGGGAGGAAGTAAATCACCAGGACCAATTCCAATCTACAGAATAGTAATCACATTCATGGTGTTGACTTTCGCATTATATCTCATAGTTTGGTATTTCGGGCTCTCTCTACATCCCATCGTGTTTCTGGGAGGTTATAATTTTCCCCTCTATATCGTCGCTGGATACATCTTTACAAGAAACAGGCATAGAGAGGTCAGAAGATTTTGGTTCGGAATAACACTGTTCGATTTGATTATGGTAGGAGTACTCATTGTCATCATGGATGATATCGGGACAGGAACGAAAATCGCTCCCAATCTTCCAACATTCCTAATCTCCGAGGCGTTCCTCATACTAATTATCACCCTCATGGCACTAGATCTTCATAGGAGGAAGGAACTGAGGAAGATTTTCCACTATGGTTCATAGTTTCGTCAGGTTTTATATCAAATGAGTGCAATAGGTATGTTTTGACAAACTCGCGAAGGAGGTGAGAAAATGCCGATTTTCGTGATATTAGGTAATCTGACAGAGAAAGGAATCAAGACCATAAAGGATGCTGCGAAACGACAGAAGCAGGCTAAGGAGATCATCGAGTCAGTTGGTGCTAAACTCTTGGGTCTCTACTACACCATGGGAAAGTATGACTGGCTGGCGCTTGTTGAGGGGCCCTCAATCGAGGCCGCTATGAAAGCACTATTCATCTTTGGACAGGGTGGAACAAACAGGACTAGGACTATGGTCGCTATCAAAGCTGAAGAAGCCAACAAGATCATTGGAGAGCTGCCTTGAGTTCTATTGACTTGCCTCAAAGATATCGTCCCATCCGAAGATGAGTGGAGCTAGAAGTACCCATCCTATAAGCACTCCCACAAGCACATGGACGAACATGACATTTGCAACAAGAATGTCTACTACAAAGCCAATCATGAAAGATACTATCCCGAGATATCCTCCAATCTTGTTCATCTTCAGAATAAGCCACAGACCTATGAATGAAAGAATCGCACTGGTCAGTACTAGTGGCCCCCAGAGAAACAACCTTGATGTCCATTGCATGAAGTGGTATGACAGATAGCTCCCTGCAACATCCAGTAGCAGTTCCTCATGACCCGTCTGAATCATTACCCACGCTACGAACGCGGATATTCCTCCAATAGTGTAGAACAGGAACTGAGCTGCCACAATCTTTCTGTTTGGCCATCTCATGGAATACACTACACGGATGAATGTATTCACTCTTTCTCAAGTTCAGGAAATGCACTATTTAATGTCCAGCCCGGTGTGGTACGCTCTGAATACAAACGCCTTTGCCCAGAGGCTTACCGACTTCTCAATTGACGAGCCTGCACCATGGCCTGCTTGACTCTCTGTGTAAAGAACCTGAGGTCTCTTCGCATCAAGTTCACCTGCTACATTTTGCAGTTTCGCAGCCATTTTGAAAGCATGCATCGAATCGACCCGAGTGTCTCCTAATGCGGTGTGCATGAATGTCGCAGGATACTCTGCTTTCTTCACATGCTGGTAGGGGCTGTACGGATAGATCCACTCAAACTCTTCCTTGACCTCAGGGTCTCCATACTCAGGAGCCCAAGTTTTGGCAACTTGGAAGTTGGTGTATCGGATCATGTCAAGTAGAGGCACATGACAGGCTACGGCGCTATAGAGGTCAGGTCTTTGGACAAGAGCTGCACCTACCAAGAGACCTCCGTTACTACCTCCTGAGATTGCGAGGGTTTCTCTGCTACCAATCTTGTTCTCTATGAGCCATTCAGCTGCAGCAATGAAGTCGTCAAACACGTTCTGTTTATTCTCACGATTCCCAGCTCTATGCCATTTCTGTCCGTACTCTCCACCGCCTCTTAGATGTGCTACTGCCAACACGCCCCCTTGCTCTACCCAAGACACATAGCTTGGAGAGAACGTAGGTGCATTTGATATTGCGAAGCCACCATAGCCAGTGAGAGTGACTGGAGTCTTCTCAGAGACCTCAATCCCCTTTTTCGAGAGTATGAACATTGAGACCTTCGTACCATCCTTTGATGTGTACCATACAAGCTTTGTTTGGAATAAGTCATCATCTAAGTCTAGTTTTGGTTTGTAAAGAACCTCGGACTTTCCGTTTCTGTAGGTATAGTGAGTTGCAGGATAGAAGTACCCGCCGTATACATAGTAAAAGGCGTCGAAACCTGGTGCTGAGGCTACATTGTGAACTGTGACCTTAGAACCAAAGTCAACCTCCTCCACAAGTTTCCCTGAACCCAACTCATAGATCTTGAGATTACTGGCTGCACTCTTTTCCTCAACCACTGCAATCTTGTTTCCAAAGACTGCAAAGGTGCTTGGATCCATAGATATGACACCGTCAGTTTCCTTGACCACTGTTTCAGGCTTGGGCATCTCTCCTTTGAACTGGGACAGGTCGTATCTGATGATATGTCCATTTGGTGCCCCGACCTGAGTCATTAGGTAAAGGTGGTTTCCATAGAATTCACACACACTGAGGACTTCTTCGCTCTCAACAACAGGAACGAAATTTAACTTCGAAGGATTATCACGATCGATTTGAGAGAGGTGAATGTCCGCGCTTATGAACCTGTGACTGCCAACGGTAAGAAACTTGTAATCCTCACTGATTGCCAAGAATGGATGCTCAGTCTTTGGCCTTCCCTCTCCAAACACTTTCACATCGTTCTTGTAGTCATCACCTAGTTTGTGATAGAAGACATGATGGTAGTAGTTCTCATCCTCTTTCGACACAGTGCCTTCTAATGGGTATCTACTGTAATAGAACCCATCATTTTCCAACCAAGCTATGTCCGCCCACTTTGTCTGAGGAATCTCCTCGGATAGGAGTTCTTTCTTGTCAACATCCATCACATATAGGACACTTTTCTCAGTCCCACCCTCTGAAATTCCGTATGCGACTAGACTTCCATCACCACTTGGGACAAACCAATCTATTGAGATGAGTGCTTCTTCTGAATCCTTCAGAGGATCGTACAGTAGAGTCCTCTCACCATCTTCACCATCCTGATAGCAGAGTGAAGGTTGGTTCTTACCCGCTTCCCTGTAGTAGTAGAAGAACCTCACACCATCTCCTCGTCTTCTGACTTGGAAATAATATGCCTGAATGTAGTCGTAGTGAAACAGGTCAAGCATTCGTTTCTTGACCTTCTCTTCTCCAAGGTATCCACTTAGGACTGATTGCGTCAGCTTGTTCTGTTCCTCGACCCAATCCAAGACCTCCTTTGAGCTTGCATCTTCAAGCCAACGATAGGGGTCCTCGATTTTCACGCCATGGACTTCGTCCACAACGTTCTCTCTTCTAGTATCTGGATATTTCTGTCCCATCTTCTTCCACCTGTGATAACCGTCTGAGTAAGAGCTTGAAATATGTGTCTTTGGGAATGAGTAAGAAGAACTACTCTGACAACCAGATTGATATCTAGCGACTTGACACGAGCTATTGGCGATTTCATTGTCGGAGCACAAGAAGTTCTTTGAAGCTAATCGAGATCTCTGGGACAAGTTTGTAAAGATCAACTATGAGTCCGAGACGTACAGAGTGAATGATTTCCTGAACGGTTCTACCTCCCTTAACTCCATTGAGCTGGAAGAGGTGGGAGATGTCAAGGGGAAGACACTGCTACATCTTCAGTGTCACTTCGGTATGGACACACTCTCATGGGCGCGTGAAGGTGCTATTGTCACTGGTATTGATTTTTCAGGTGAAGCAATTACGTTGGCAAAGAAACTCGCGGAGAAGACCAATATCGATGCAAGATTCATCCAGACCAATATCTACGATTTGCCTGAGGTGCTTGATGAGAAGTTCGACATTGTCTTCACCTCTTATGGTGTCCATTGTTGGCTGCCTGATCTGACACGATGGGCAGAGATTGCGGCTCACTTTGTCAAGTCTGGAGGGACTTTCTACATTGCAGAGGGTCATCCGTTCATGTGGGTGTTTGACGAGGATGCAGAAGATGACTTCAAGCTGATCCGTGGATACTTCCATACTTCCGAACCCAATGCGTTTCAGGTGGATGGGTCCTATGCGGATGATGTCAAGTTTAAACCGCAGACTGATTATGAGTGGGCTCACAGCATGGGAGATGTGGTCACTTCGATAATCAAGTCTGGTCTAAGGATGGAGTTTCTCCACGAACATGCAAAGTCACCGTTCAAGATTTTCCCCTTCTGGAAACGTTCTGAGGATGGTTACTGGGTCTACGACAATCCAGATGTTCAACTACCACTGGTGTACTCAATAAGAGCCACCAAGGATGTTTAGGACTGAACCTTTAGCTAGAGACCCTTCCTCCGACGTAGCCAGACAATTGCTGCCACCACAGCCACCGCTCCGCCAACACCGAGGATGAGTGGTACTGGTAAAGTTAATGGCGGCTTTGGGAGTGTGTATTCACCGATCTGATGTGCAAAAGTATGAAAGTCATCATCTATTGACATCGCGAAATAGGCGATGCCCCATGAACTCACGGTCATAGTTGGCATCCACCCTCCACCTAAAGGCCAATCGGAGGTACCTATTGTCTTTGTCCAGTTTAGGGAACCATCATTGTTGACCTTAGTCAACATGAATCCATGAAGGAAATACCCCTGCGTAAGAGCGTATACTGAACCATCAGGATCAACCCCTAACTCAGCACACGGGATATTGTCAAAAACACCATTGACGAATTGATACGAATAGGATGTATTCCAGATGTTTGTGCCATTTAGGGTCCACTTCTCAATATGGAGTACAGTCGTCTGGATGTCCTCCAGACGACTGACATAGATGTGGTCTGTATCTACTGCCATATCTCCACTATATGTCATATTCCACTGTTCATTCCCATCCACATCCCTGACAGAGAAGAACCCACCTCCGTCTGAGAGGATTACTTTGTTCCCTGTGACGAAGATATCACCATGGGGTGTGTATAGAGCTCGATCCAGTGTCTTGTTCCACACGAGGTTTCCAGCTGAGTTGTACTTCAGGAGAGCTGACTGTTGATAGTAACTGTGGGTAGGGTCATGCCTGTTAAAGTCACTGACAAGGACGTAGACTGAAGAATCAGCACCAGCTGCAACAGCCACTCCTTCTTGTTCGTTAGACCCGCCCCATTGCCTAGACCAGATTCTGTTTCCCCCTGGACCCCACTTCGTGACATAGGAGTCCCAATTATACTGAGGTTCAGTTGTTTCAACCCTGATGCATCCTGCGGTGTAGATATTACCTCTATGCACATCCAAGGCATAATGTCTTGAGTTGTTGACATTCTTTTGTTTCCACAGCAGATTGAGCTCAGAGTCGTACTTCAGAAGAACCCCAGAGGAAAACCTATTCCTTGTGCTTATGTAGTACTCATATCCCGTGTAAGTTCGTCCCACGACGTATACTGCGCCATCCTCACCTGCTTCAACATCATAGCAGATATCATCCGCCTCTCCACCATGGAAGGGGAACACTTCATTGATTGCCATTCCCCAGCTGTTGTTGAATAGATGGGCTAGATGAGTTGAAGGGTCCGGCGGCAACTCCATCCTGACATAGAGGTCCACATCACTCACTCGAACATAGACAGAGCCGTCATAGTATCTCCAGGGCTCTGAGGACTCAAAGCTCTGAAAGTTACTGTTTGGTGAAAGCCCTATAGCTAGTGTTAGAGTGTCCTCTGGGTCCTCTTGCGGATGTGTCGAGTTTGATATCATTCCACGCCAGGCACCTACAATCTCAGAGTAGTCCAATTCAGCACCACGCTGCCAAAAGAAATCGCCGTATGGCGGATTGGTCTGATACACGAGTATCCAGTTGCCTGAAGAGTCAATTAACCATGTTCTGACATTGAACATCAGCCGTCCATCATCATCGGTACCAAAATCACCTGTGAAGACTGCACTCAGGTTGAATCGTAGTTCCGCATGCAGAGGCAATTCGTTGTAGGGCCAGTCAACCTCCTGCGTGAAATACACAAAGTCCGCACACTCAGATATCCCCTCATCTGGACGGAACTGTAAGGGAGTGTCCTGCACATGTGTCCAGTTCAGTTCAATGTAGCTAGGGTCTGTTTCATTGACGGAGCTATGAAATGACGAGTCAAACTCACCGGATGTCCCGTTTATGACAACATTCGGTGCTTGGTCTAGGTGTGGGTCTGGACTCATTGAAAGGAAATCCATGATGGACTCCAGATACTGTTTCTCCTCAACTCCTACTGATTCTGGTTCATCTACCAGAGGGAATGAGGATCCAATGAGGAGTAGTAAGACAACAGACACAAGAACAAGATTCAGCCATTTCTTCATAGTCCTCACCGCCCCAGAGGTTAGTCTGACAACCGCCCTAATAAGTGTCCTCTGAATCAGCTGCAATCGATGTAAGCGTTCAGGGGATGGTTACTGGGTCTATGAGAATCCAGATGTTCACCTACCACTGGTGTGCTCAATAAGAGCCACTAGGATGAGTGATTGGTTTCTAGTTCATTCCTTACCAAAGAACGCCTTGATTGGCACCAGGATTGCCAGAATCCAGAGGATTATTCCTATCACGAACGTATAGATACTGCCACCGACATATCCGATGAACACTCTGTACCCGAGTAATGTGCCCCAGAACAGACCCCCTGTGATGAAGAGCGCGTACCATGCCCACTTCTCACCCTTCTGGTATCCCACATGATTGATGAAGAGAA
>Ga0209536_100004097_pt1 | contig 23151 bp, 15 predicted proteins | sample DeeMarSeWOR28_12_FD_187461 | JGI IMG/M metagenome (GOLD analysis project Ga0209536, IMG submission 187461) | Marine sediment microbial communities from White Oak River estuary, North Carolina - WOR-2-8_12 (SPAdes) (version 2) | ecosystem: Environmental > Aquatic > Marine > Intertidal zone >... | reverse complement strand
CACGCCCTTCCTCCAGAGAAATTTTCAACCATTTGCATACCTCAGTTGGATTTTCAAGCAGTAAATTCAATATAGTCAAATTATAAGAAATCCAGAAATCGGCCCATGTGCCGGGTCGGTGAAGCCAATTTTGCTCGTATTTTATTTTCATCTTTTTTAATCCGTTTATTGCCCGATCGGTTTCTCCCAGCTTCATATAGCATTCCATCGCATGCAGGGTATCCAGGTTTTTTTCAAAGTGATACAGCGCTTCCCTGTAATTCAATTGATGGTAATATAAAACAGCTCGGTTCCAATGCCATGTAAGACTATCCTGGGTATATTTTACTGCTTTATCAGCAAATGTTTTATAAACAGGCCAGTTCTGTTGGGCATCCAGACAAATCAGATAACTGTGCAGGGCGAATCGATTATCAGGCTCAAGATCGAGCGTCCGGGCAAAATACATTTTCGATTTTTCATAATCTCCCATATAATAATACATGATCGCCATATAATTTAATGGTTCCGGATCACCTGGATTCAAGGTGATCGCCTTTTGTAAATAAGGCTTCCCATCAATAAAATCGCCCTTGGTGATAAGAAAAAAACCAAGGTTTGAAATAGCATCGCTAAAATTCGAATTAATCGAAACCGCTTTGCTTGTATAAGATATTGCCAATCCAATATTATTTTTTGTTCGTTCAATTAAACCCAATGTTTTGTATCCTTCCGCTAATGATTCATCGTAAAGAATGCTCAATTTCGCATAATATTCTGCCGAATCAAGCATTTCCCTTCCCCTTCCGAAACGGAGGACTTTTTGTGCATAACAATCAGAAAGCCCTGCGTATGACAGTGCAAAGGCAGTATCCAAATCAATTGCTTTTTTGTAAAGCTGGATGGCTATTTCATTATCTTCCGGGTAATATCTTCGATAATATTCCCTTCCTTTCAGGTAAAGATCATAGGCGATATAATCTTCAGTAGGTATAGAATTAATCCACTTCAACTCCCCGGGAGATATTTTTATTTGTAAATTGACGGCCACATTCCTGGCAATTTCATTTTGAATATTCCAAATATTGTCCATGGACAATTCCTTCACGTAACGACCTGACCAGAGATGTGCATCGTCTCTGGCATCAATTAGCTGCACGGTCACCAGCACACTGTTTGGATCTTTTCTTACGCTTCCTTCCATAATGAAATTTACACCCAATTCCCTGGCAATATCAGGTATCCCGATCGATGCATGAAGATATTTCATTGAGGATGTGCGTGAGGTTACCTGTAATTCAGGAACATAAGACAGTTGCGTCAAGATATCTTCCATGATCCCATCACAGAAATATTGATTTTCAGGTTGACCGGTTAGGTTGTCGAACGGTAAAACCGCGATGGAACAAACATTTGGTTTCTGGAATTTTGGTGAAGGGATAAGATACCACAATCCAGCCAGGATCAGTACACCAATTAAACCCAAGCCTATTTTGACCAGATTCCTGACCTGGAAATATCGGGCACTTTCCAGTCCTTCTCCCATTAAGGCGTAACATTTGACCGTATGTTTAATATTTTTCAATTGAAATTTCCCCTGGTACCGGAAACGATATCCACGGTTGTTCAAATTATTATAAACTACCTCTGAGACCAGCACCTGGTTCTTTTGGGCCTTGCTTTGTATTCTACTGGCTATATTAACCCCATCGCCGAAAATATCCTTATCCTCCTGAGACACCTCCCCGATATGGATGCCAATTCTGAATTTCAATTCCCGGACCTTTCCTGCCTCTTCCATCAGATCGATCGCATAATTGATTGCATTTTCTGCTTCTGAAAAGACTACCAGGGTTCCGTCTCCGATTTCCTTAATGATTTTTCCTTTGTGTTTGTCACAAAGCTTACTATGAACTTCCCTGTTTTTTTTCAGTAGGGAGAGGGCCAGGGATTCGTCTTCGCCCATCAGCCTGGAATAATCCACTATATCTGAAAACAGAATGGCTAATATCTGATGCTGAACCATTTTAATTGACCAGGTTAGAACGTTACTTCTTCATTGTCGAAGTATGTTAAGGTCACCCTTATCATCAAAGAATTAATAGTTGAATTTAGGGAAATGGATACGCATAATCAACCTATTTAATAAATACCTGATTGAACCCAGGAGCTTCCCAGACGATCGGCCAGCGGCACTCCGGGCATGCCGGCCTTTTAATTAGATTAATTTTTTTGCCCTTTTATTTTATAAGTACTCATAATCTTTCCTTATATTCGCCTTCCCTTAATCAGGTCGGCAATAGATAAGTTCAGATTTTTTTATTTTAAAATTAATATTATGTTCAGATCGATCTTTTTTTTACTCTTTTTGTTATCAGCATACTTTTTTTCCTGCAGGACGAATCAAGAAAAACCCGACCTGGATAAGGTCGTCATCGGATATGTCCCCGGGTTCCGGGGTGAATTGGATGAAAAGACAATCGACGCCATGAAAATCACCCATATTAATTATGCCTTTGTGAATGTAAAAGACAGTATGGCCTGGCTCACCAACCTGGAGACCGATTCCATTAATTTCCGTCGTTTGGGAACCCTGAAGAAGATCAATCCGGATCTGAAGATTCTGATTTCGATTGGCGGGTGGTCATGGAGTGAAAACTTTTCCGATGCGGTACTGACAGAAAGTTCCCGTGAAAAATTTGCAAGCACCAGCGTAAAAATTGTTGAAAAGTATGATCTGGATGGTGTGGATATTGATTGGGAATATCCCGGCCAGCGGGGTGAAGACAATGTTTTCCGGCCGGAAGATAAACAGAATTATACTTTGATGTTCAAAGCACTTCGGGAAAAACTGGACGAACTTTCAGAAAAAACAGGGAAACCCTATCAGCTCACCACAGCGGTTGGGGCCAATAACAAATATATTGAACATACCGAGATGGATAAGGCCCAAAAGTACCTGGATTATGTAAACCTGATGACCTATGATTATTATACCTCCGGGGATTCCGCAGGGCACCACACCAACCTTTATCCTCCGGGAGATTACGAAACCGACCAGTCTGCCCATAAAACCTTCAATCTTTTTCTCGCAGCAGGAGTCCCGGCTGAAAAAATGGTCATGGGGATTGCATTTTATGGAAGAAGCTGGTTCATGGAGAGTGGGGATAACCATGGTATTAACCGCCCGGTAGATTCTGTGACTCGGGGAGGTGGCTATACATTCATAAAAGACAGCCTGTTAATACGGCCTGGTTTCGTCAGGTATTGGGATGAAAATGCGAAGGCTCCTTACCTGTTTGATGAGGAAACAAACCAACTGGTATCCTATGATGATGAAGAATCCGTCAGACATAAGTGTGAATATGTGAAGGAAAAAAATATGGGGGGAGTCATGTTCTGGCAATATGCAAGCGATCCCAAGGAATATTTACTGGATGCGATTAATCAGAATCTTTAAACTCATGAGAGTGTTTCAATAGGGTTATAATCGTCATTTCTGCGAAAGCTGGGTACAATAGCTCTTTTTTTTCAACACGTTGAATTCCCTGGGTCAAACCTGAGCCTGCCTGGCGTCAGACAGGAATTACCTATTTTGGATTTTAAGACTGCCTCATAAGTTTCATATCTTATCCAATCAATGCAATATCTATCCAAGGTTTTGAAAAATCAATGGTTTTATTCCCAAGACTTTGTCCATCCTTTGCCGAAAAATAAATAGTTGAATATAATGGCTTTGAAAAAAAAGAAGCAGCGGCTTTCAACAAGGGATCCCCTTTGTAACTTCCAAGATAAATGAGATTGTAATTATGTTTTCTGTATTCATTATAAATCCGGAGAAGCAGGTTTTTCATTACCTCCGGATCCCGGTTTTTAATAACCAGGTCAGTTATATATGCTTCCCTGAGTGGCTCCCCCTGATCTGGTAAATCAGGATAACGAAATATTTTCGAAATGATTTTATAAAAAAATCTGATCCAGAAAAAACGCCTATTGTATCTTATAATTCGTGTTCTTTTAAATGAACCGACATCCCAGACAGCACATACGCCGACCAGACTATCCTTTTCAAAGGCCAAATAATAATTACTGATATCCAGACCCGGCCGTACGACCAACCGGTTAATGAATATATCCATGTTTATATTGGTGGATAGAATCCTGGAAGGCATCTCCGCTTCCAGCATGGAAATAATTTGAGCCGTATCCTCATTCCGGGCTTTTCTGATATGATATTTTTTATTTTCTCTCCGTTTTCTTGTGATCAGAATATTTCTGGTTTCATAAGAACCGATCTTTACATAGTCTGGCATTGAAGGAAGGGTATACTTTCCTCGGACAAAATATTTCTGAGCAGATTGATTTCCCTCCAGGATCAGACAGTACCCGAAGGATGTATCCTGAAATAATTCTTTTAACATGTATTCGGATAATTCTTTGAATAATCCCCTTTTTCGAAAACGTTTATCGATATAAAAATTTCCGAAATAGGAAATATCTGTAATTTTTCCGTTGACAAATCCTTTATACTTTAAATGCATCCCAAAACCAGCCAGCTCATCGCCCATAAATATTCCGTAGTATTTGTAGCGTTCCGACCGGAATTTATTCGGTAAGAAAATATTTGGAGACTTATCAAAATGCAGATCAAGGTCACTGGTTTCCATTGGAGAAGACCTTAAAATATCAAGCATTTTATCATTCCAGGAAGGATCTAATTCTTTTATATAAGTCGCACTCATTGTCGTGATATTTTTTCTGCTTTTATCAATGAGTAAAAAGGAAATCGATCAATCGATTTTAGACTATCTTTTAATGAAGGATTAAAATTAAATCCCAGATTAACCATTTTTTCATTGACTGGATTTTTATGAATGTACCTTATCAGTAAAGTAGAATCAACACAGCTTTTTTGTGAAATTCCATTCATTAAATCATTCATTGTATTAACTGATACCCAATCACTGATATTTGAAAGCGCATAGTTCTCATAATTCAACCGATCCGATCCCGAAATTTCATCCTGAACGGATTTTACTTCAAACTCTAAATTATATTTACGTTTCCGTAGATTTTCAATACCCCCTGGTTTGAGATAATCTGGTAGCCCCGTAGCAAATAATACTTCCCCCATAAAATAAAACTGAAGATAAAAATTGGAGCTTGCAGGCGTAGCCGTAAAAAAATCCCGAAATCTTTCATAAAACATTGAAGCCATATCGTTCCCTTTCTGATGTATGAGCGCTTGTCGAGCAAGCCCTCTGTTTTTATATAATTTGGGAGAAAATGCAATCCTGAAAATCCAGAAAATGATCTTTTTTTCCAGGTATCGGTCAAAATAAGATTTTTGTGCTTCAATGGACTCCAATTCAAAAAATTGCATCAACTTCTTCTTCCCGAGAATTAGCCTAAGGATCTTACAGAAAAAAGAAAGATACCGTTCGAATCTTGAATATTTTATAGGCCCTCGTAGAATATTCAGTTTGTATTTATTCCAGAAATCAACTTCCTCATCCGATAACGCGTGGATAACTTTATTATAATATTTTTCCCAATCCTTTTTTATATCTTTTTTAAATCCCAGAAATACGGCAGCTTCTGCAGGCTCCAGATCCAATATGGCCGCGAGTTTTAATTTGCATAACCGTATCTGATTCACTGAAATATCTACCGCCTTGATCTTAGTATCAAAATTGGCCAGGAGTGATAATGGCACCTCACCTCCGCTTGCCAGACAAAGCAGGTTACTATTATCCAATGCCAGGACATTTCCTTCTACATTCGGATCGTCCTGTGAAATGCCGAAATCATACAGATACTTCATTGGATATCCTGGATTTAAAACTTCTTAATGAACCAGTATTTTGAATAAATCCGATCTTTTTGGCCATTTCATAGACCCTGTTAAATCCTTCAAGCGAAATATCCCCCCTCATATCATTGGGAATATATTCCATTGCGTTTAGAAAGGCTTCTGCCATGCAACACAGGGCAGTTCCCCTGGGCGAACAGGAAGTAGCCATAAAATCCGGATCCTCAGAAAGTTTGATGGAGGCAGCAAAGGGTAGAACATGCACATTTTTAAAATAACTAATTTCCTCTGCTATTCCTTTGGGCACCGAAAGATCAGTAATCAAAACCTTACTATTTTTCTTTATATGTTCAGGATAGATAATCGGATCATTGGTGTTTACTGCAACTATAAATGCATCACAACGGTTCAAATATTTCAGGTGGCCCATAGCGATTATTTTTTTGTCTTTCTGCCCAAATTGACTGAGTATTTCACTTTTTATCTCCTGAAGTTTTACTAGATTTCTCCCGAAAAGAATCAGATCCTTAAACCGGACTGTTTGATCAAGATAAAATTGAGAAGCCAGGATCCTGCCAATATTTCCATTTGCACCCACCACTCCTATCTTCAGATCTTTTTTATCCCCGAACAATTTATGTAGTTCATGAACGAAATTATGATACCCCACTGCCGCTGTCAGGGTATTTCCGGTGACGATCTTTGTATTCGCCGGGACTGCTATCGCTTTCCCATTTTGTGTAATAATGGACGTATAGCCACCCAGGCTGATAATTTTTGCCCCATGGGACACTGCTAATTGTACGCCTTTCCGAATATTCTCGATTACCCGGTTCCGTTTCCCGGTTCGATGGAGTTTCTCAAGTTCAGAAGAATCCAATGGGAGCAAAATGGTGGTTAAATGGATCTTCCCGCCATAGAGGTTTTTGGCATTGAGGATAAAAGGTTCCATATCCATCATCATCTCAAACTTTGAAAAAAGTTGTCTGATCCCCGTATCTGAAGCATAGGTCAATTCTTTTGAAAGCATCCGTAATTCCTCAATCGGGTAGGCAAAATGAGCAATGAAGGCCACTTTTACCGCCTTGGCAGACGGTTTGTCAATGTTAGTATGCAAAAATCCATTTTCAGGTTTTTTACCTTTATTATCAATATATGGATCTCCCTGCATTAAATGTTTGACCAAATCATAGAATTTACCATTACTAACCAGATAAGCTAATTTTTCAATTCCTTTAAATAGCTTCATTATGTCTTTGGTGGTAAAACAGATTGAAGGCTCGATCCGTAATGTATTCGGGGCGGATAAGGAAGGCAAAATCCGTAAACCCTCATTGCGTAACAAATAGGATGAGAATAAATATCCGAGCACTTTCTTATTAGCCAATATCCTCAGAAAAAGGTGGTCACTGAGAGCTTTTGAAGAAAAATTAATGCCGGTCATCAATCCCCTCCCTTGTATGCTATCTATTACATCCGGATATTTTCTTCGTACTTTTTCGAGTTTTTTAAAAATGCGGTCGCCGATCATCCTGGCTTTTCCCGCGACATTTTCCCTATCAATGATCTTTAAATTCTCCAAAGCTATTTTTGCTGCGAATCCCCCGTCAGCAAAAGTGGAAACGTATAATTTCCCTATTTCTTCGATGAATCGTTCTTTTTCGATGGAGATAGCTGATATTTTAGCGATGTTCCCTCCAAGTGCCTTTGAAAATAAATAATAATTCCCGACAAATTCCTGACTGGCTAAAAAAGAACCTGTTCGCCCGAGACCCGATTGGATTTCGTCTACGATCAACGGAAAATCAAAGGACGACAATACTTTTGGGAAATCATTATTAATTTCCCGGATCCCTCCTTCACCCAGCACAGGCTCGACGATGGCAGCAATAACGGTACTTAAATCGTAGGGAATGATCTCCATCCTCCCATTTTTACAGGTAAATACCTGGAGCTTAATTTTACTGAAATTTACTGCATCGAAAATCTGATCTTTATAATCAGGATCCGAATCATTGATGAAGGCCGAATGAAGTTTCAGTATCCCACTGAATTTGGCTCTTCTTTCCAAATCGCCCATCATCGATCTGGCACCGCTGGAAGTCCCATGAAACGCCTTTTTATTGGCAATGATAACGGGAACTACATGATTAATTCTCTCCCAATTATTTTCCCAGATCCTTTTAAATTCAGTTTCTCTGCCATAAGAATATTTTATTACCTGATCCTCCTCTAATTTTTTTACTTTTTTCGTCCATTCCAGATAGGCATGATGAATTGAGATCTCAACCACTTCCGAGCCTGTTGAACCGAACAGGGTAAAATAGGATTTCCGCGTGTGCCTGCTAATCATTTCATTCAGTTTTTCAGCTAACTGTCCGGGGTATTTCTGCAGACTTAACTGGTCAGAGATTGGTATTTCATTAGATTTTAAGAATTCAATGGCATGTTCTATTAATTCTTCATGATGGTGACCCAATAGATTGGTCCCGTATCCCCCCGTCAAGTCCAGGATCTCTTGATTCTGATTCTGAATCCGGCAATATAGATGATCATTTTTCCCTGCATCATAGGAAACATCCATCTCCAGGCAAGCCAATAGTTTGCCGATATACGGATTGTGATACATGGAATAGTTACTGGACTTTTCTATGATCGATCTGACTTCTTCAATATTCGATTTTGACCGGTGATCTTCTGTAAGTTCATTGATCAGTTCCCGGTAATCCCTTTCTATTTTATAATTTGAAATGGTCCCTTTGCGATTTTCTATATCCTCTGCCTGTATACATGAAAATCTATTGATTGTCCAGTGATTGAATTCCAAAGGTTCCAGGATTTTATACAACTCATTATTTGCTTTCTCTATCAGATTATGTATTTCTGATATGACCTTCCTTTTAACTTCAATTTTTTTAAGGTCGAATGAGTTGTCTATGAACATGATCGCGGCCAGACCGGGTTTGAATTTTAAAGGAAGAATTTTGACATGAAATGCAGTTTTAAAGAGCTCTTTATAATTATTCCTGATTTTTTCGATGGGAATTTTTACGCCGAATTCATCGTTTATATAATCAGCCTGCTCTCTTTTTAAATAAAATAATGTCCCATTGACCCATTTCACTGTATCTCCCAGGTAGATATATTTATTTCTCAGGTCAAGGCTTCCTTTTCGTTCAATAATTTTTATTCCTCCATATTGGCTTTTAATGTATAATCTGAATGTATTTGCGGCATTGGATATCTTCTTCAATCCAAGGGATACTCCCGGGAATATTCCTCCCAGCGATTTGTAACTGGTAGAAGAACCTGTTCCAAGGACCAGCGTATTCAATACCTGCTGGGTTTCAGTGGTTCCAAAGGCATTTTGAGCTTGTATGGAAAAGGCTTCCTTCAGTTTTCTGATCACCTCCTCATTGACAGCCGTTCCACTCGAAACAATCGTTTTCAAACATTTTCTCAGCTCATTTTTCAGATCTGGAAATATGCGGGACAATTCCAGAAGCATATTGAAAACGGCTGGGCCTCCGGTGATATGCTGTGGTTTTGATTGCAACAGGAAGTATCTGACAGCTTCCGGCTTTTCAGAAAACCATTGCGTATTGATCAGTATAACGGCGCTCCCCAACCATAGTGCATTGAGAAAGGTCCGTATACCCATTGTATGTGTAAATAAAGGAGTAAATCCTCGGCCTCCCAGTTTCCCAGCATCATATAAACCTGCCTTTTCCCATGCACTGATATTTATTAAAAATGATTGGTGATCATAAATCACAACCTTAGATTCCCCGGAGGTCCCGGAGGTAGTAATCATCAGGGCAACATCCGTTTCCCGGGTTTTTTCAAGGGCCTTTCTGATTAACCCTTTTTCGTTCTGATTAATTTTTTCAGGTGGGTTAATTACCCATTCATTCAGATTCAGGTCTGCAAATATATCCAGACAGGGAATCCCGGCTTTATCCGCAAACTCCCTTAGATGTACGATGTTATTTTTCTGACGATCGTGATGATTGAGTTCAAAAATCTCTTTTCCGGGAATGATCATAAATTTGATTCCGGTACTGCTTGTCCATTTCTCCACCAGATCCTTTTCTAAGTACATAGGTAAAAACACCTTGGCTCCATAAGAACAAAGCGCAAGGAATAAGATAGCTATGTATATTTCACTGTTGCATTCCAGACTTGCCAGAAAAACGGTATCCCCTTTTTTAACACCGAAATGATGAAATTTGGAGAATAATTTTCCTACAATGTTTCTTAATTCTTTTAATGTAATGGTAATGAGTTCCTCGTTGATATGGCTGAAGATAATAGCGGATTGATTATCCCTGTCCGGCAGGTCATGAAATAATAGGGCCCCGAGATTATTTAAGGTAGTTTCATTCTTTTGAGGATCTGACTCAAGGACCAGATCAAAAAAACTTTTTTGTTTAGAATCGACAATATTTTTATTTGATAAGATCATTGTATAAAATCATTTTTTTAAAAGGGATGGCAAAAGGATCAGATCTCCCAATAATGCTGTTATCAGTGCGAAGAGGCTTAAAATTGCAAAATATTCTACAGGTGGTGTGTCTGAAAACAGTAAGATTGAAAACCCAAGGCTTAATAACAATGTGGTAAAGAATATCCCGGGCCCTGCCTGCGATAAAGCTTCCTTCAGGTTCATATTCCTCTTATACCAGTACATTAAATGAATGGTATCGTCCACCACGATGCTAATCAATAAACATCCGATCGGGATCGTAACCATATCCAGATGGATCCCAAGCCACCCCATCAGTCCAAGCATGGATAAGACGGGGAAACTATTTACAATCAATGTGAAAAGGATCAATTTAAAATTCTTCAGGTAAAGGGTGATTAGGAGAAATATTATCATAATGGCGAGGATTAAACTTTGTTTGAAAGAGGCAAATAAGCCATTGGCCACGTTGCTGTACAAAGTGATAAATCCTGTTAATTCAGGTGAATGATCAACAAAATATTTCTCAGATATTTTTGTGATACGCTCCACCAATCGTTTGCCATCGGTGGTTGACATCAGGGGAACCATAAAGGTCAACCTGTAAATGTGGTCATTTCCCTTTGCTTGATATCCAAATTCTCTAATATTGAGGATTTTGGGAAACTGATAATAAACAATGGCGGCATCGATATCACTTAATCGATAAACGTCATTGACCCATTTACTGACCTGTTTCCGTTCAATTCTTCTTTCATCAATAGTATATTCCAGCGGGAAATAATTCCCGACTAACGATTCAATATAAACATGGTCCCTGTAAGCCTTATTTTTTTCAGTTAAAATGGAAAGACTATATATTTCCGCTCTGATCTTCAATAATCCGGGAACAAATAAAAGTGCAACAAAGATGAATACCGGCACGGTCCATCTCCTTTTTAGGACAGGCATCCGGTTAAAGCGTTTAATTATTTTTTGAGATGCTTCATACTTATAAGTATTCGGATAAAAGATGATCAAACTCCAGGTAAATGCTCCCATCAATCCGGATAATCCGATGATGGCAAAATCCTTCAGCAGGGGTGTCTTGTCTAAAAAGAAAACTGCAAATCCAATAGAAGTGGTCAATACCACGATCAGGCTGGGCATGAATACTTTTTTGAAATTCCCCGAATGAAATAAAATATGTAAGGATATGGAAGTACTGTAGAATAGGATAATGACGGGAACGATCGTATGGATCAGGCTTATGGGGATGTTAAATATTTTAGATGCATAAATGATGGAAGCGATCCCTCCCATGGCGACGAATAAGGTCTGGATCACGGGTACAGGGGAGCGAATCAAAAATATCAATACCAGACATAAAATCGAAATCCCTAAAAAGAGGTAATTCCGCATGGCCTTTTCAGTCTGGTCATTAATTGCCTGATAGATAACGCCCGTTCCAGCTAAATGAACCTGTTCTGAATGATCCTTAAAAATCCGGTTAATCTGATTGATCAGTTCAGGCCGGTTTGGATTTAAATGGGAAAATGGTTCGAACCGAATGATATAAGTTGACAGGTGGTTGTTTTCTTTCTTTTTATTGCGAATATTCTTTGCAGGCCAGGAGGTTACATTCATCACGTGATCCAGTTCACTCACAGTAAGGATTTTTTGATCGATTTCTTCCTTTTCAAAAAATGAATCAGCATTTTCTAAGGATAGGATCAAAAGTGCATCCGAGTTAAATTCCTGCAGGAACTTTTTATATTTAGCGGTTTCTTCAGAATTTTCCGGAAGCCATCGTTCGATCGAATTGTCAATTTTTATGGCAGGTATGGCCCAGAAGGTTGCCCCGACATAAAGGATCAATAATAATAATCTGAATATAATATTGACTGTTTTCATATATAAATGAATACGGCTATATCCATCCGAGGACTTATTGTTTCAACCTACTGAAATTCCAGGAATTGCATTTTTTACCAATTGATAAATCGGGCAGCATGGGTAAATAGTAAATTTTGGGTATTGCGAAAAATGAGTTTACCTGATTATATATATTTTGCAATTATTAATTGAGCGATTGGCATTTTCTGCAATAATATCTGCCACTTACCCAGTTGTGGAAAATTAAGTGGCAGGATGAGTTCTTTCCTGATAATTCCAAAACTTTGATTTTCACCAATCGACAATCTGCTTGAAATAAATGATATCAAGAGATAAATACATTATATTTAAATGGACTTAATTGCAATGAAACTTTTTTAATTATCCCCATGAAAAAACATATTTTTTTATCTCAGGAAAAATCCGAGAAACTCAATCGCCGGAATTTTATCAAACAGAGTTTGCTGGTTGGCTCTTCGGTTTTTGTATACAGTCATTGTTCAAAGAAACATGAATACCCCGCGGTTAAAGGCAATATCCTCAAACAAGGGGAACTGCTTGGTGGACTGAAACCGGTGGAAGGCCCCTCCCATCTGCCGGATGCAGTATGGTATGAAGGAAATGATATTGGAGATGGCCTGAGCTTTGAATTCCCGGAAGGCAGTCTTGCTGATGAAATGTATTTAACCACCGATATGCTGGCCGATGGAAACCACATGATCAGGTTCCAGCTTATCCTCCAGGAAGGAGCCGAGGGACCTGAATTTAAATTCCAGTACGGGGTATTGAACCAATGCTCATTGCGGATGCGAATGCCGCTCAGTCTCACCGACCAGAACCGCTGGGGTATTGAACGGGAGGGTGCCTTTCTGAAACCCAGATGCGGTGGTGACCGGGTGGATTTACAGAAAGTAGACCGGATGAAGCTCATCATTCAGCGGAAGAGTGACCTGCCGGCCCGTTTCTGCCTTACCCCGATGATGTCTTCGTTGGAGGAAGTTCCCCTGATTCATCACCCGGTTTTACCAAAAGGTAAATTGATAGATGATACAGGGCAGAGCGCACTTCACGACTGGCCTGATAAAACGGAAAATGTGGATCAGATGAAACAGAACCTTCAACAGCGGTTGAAAGAGGCAATCCACACCTGGCCCGGCACGATGTCGGAATGGGGAGGCTGGAAAGAGAAAAGACTGGATGAAGGATCCGGATTTTTCGGCGTGCACCATGATGGAAACCGGTGGTGGCTGATCGACCCGTCGGGATATTATTTCTGGTCATCGGGCATGGATTGTGTCCGGGTGGATACGACAGCAAATTATTTCCTCCTCGAGGATGCACTCACCTGGATCCCTGACCATGAAGGGGAGTTCAGGGATATTTTCGGTGATCGAAACGGGCACCCTTCCATCAACTACCTGGCGGCCAACTTTATCCGGACCTTCGGGCAGGATGGCTGGCGGGATAAATGGGCTTCGGTCGCCCTGGACGAGCTGAAACGTCTCCGGATGAATACGGTAGGCAACTGGTCGGAATGGGAATATGCAAGCAAAGCCGGATTTCCATATGTCCGGCCCATGAGTTTCAGCCCGCAACGGGTGACCAATATCTACCGGGATTTCCCGGATGTTTACGATGAGGATTTCGAAAAGGATGCCCTGGATTATGCACAGGTTCTATCGGTTACAAAGGAAGATCCGGCCCTGATTGGTTATTTTATGATGAATGAACCCACCTGGGCCTTTTCATCGGAACTACCTGCCGCAGGGATGCTGTTTAATACACCCTCTTGCATGACCAGGCTTGAATGCAAACGGTTCCTTGCCGATCGATACGGGGATGATGAAACTTTATCAAAAAACTGGGATATGGAGGTTACCTTGGACCAGGTTGGAGTAGGAAAGTGGGAAAAACGATTTACCGAACAGGCTTTGATTGATCTGAAGGCTTTCAGTCAGATCATGGTGGAAAAGTTTTTCTCTACCTTGGCAAAAGCCTGCAGGGAAGTAGACCCCAATCATCTGAACCTGGGAATCCGTTATGCCGGTGTACCCCCAACATGGGCCGTTGAAGGAATGCGTAGTTTTGATGTCTTCAGCATGAATAACTATCGGGAAAAAGTACCCTTTGATGTAACTGAAGAGATACATATTTTACTGAATATGCCTGTAATTATTGGTGAATGGCATTTCGGCGCCCTCGATGTGGGTCTGCCCTCCTCAGGGATCGGACATGTGCCTACCCAGGAAGACCGGGGAAAAGCCTATCGTGTGTATATTGAGGATGCAGCCGCCAATCCGTATTGCATCGGTACACACTGGTTTACCCTTTACGACCAATCCGCATTGGGCAGATTCGACGGGGAAAACTATAACATTGGCTTCCTGGATGTTTGTAACAGACCTTACGAACCCATTTGTAATGCGGCCATTCAAAGCCATGAGCACATTTATTTATTGGCTTCTGGCCAGATCAAACCCTATTCGGATGCACCGGAATACCTGCCGATGCTTTTTTGAATGAAAAGGACCTTTAGAATAATATAACCTGACGAAGGTTGTATTACTTAAAAAATATTGCCTGGTATGAACCAGACCTGAGGTATTCCATATATAATCCTTTTAAAAGGAAATCCCTCCCGGGGAAATGGCAATTATTGACTACTTATTACATGAATACCATCCCGCCAAGGTAGCGTTTCATAAGTGTAATATCATAAATCCGGACCAGGTAATAACTATTACACTAACCAATCTATACAATACCGATTCCTGATTGCGCGTGTTTCAACCCTTCAGGCTGTATTATTCCTTATTGCCCGTTGATTTTTCCGTTTTATTGAAACTCGTATTGAAAAAGATGGAGACTATGTGTGCATGTAACTGGTCGGATCTTTTGAAATAGGAATAGCGGAGGTTGAGATTATTAAAAGAAAATCTTTTACCCATGTAAACATTGGGAGTATATCTGCCGCTGAAGCCTATCAGAAATGTCCTTAACGTTGAAAGATCAAAATCCGAGGTATAAAAGTTTTCGAAAGGATGATGCCCTCTGTGCGGAGCAAAAAACCTGGAACCCTCCTGAAGATAAAAACGAAAATGCGGGCCGAAAGAAAACTGTGGCAAAACTTTTATGACGGATTCGCTCTCGACATTCAGCGCCTTTATTCCAAAATCATCCAAATAGGTATTGATCCTGTTTCTTAATACTAATCTTCCCCCTACGAATGCGTTCCAATGTAATCCCAGGATTCCTTTCAGTCTGTTTTTTGGTAAATTTTCAACCACATGGGAACTGTCCGTGAAATAAACGCGATGAAAGGGAGTGGATAATAGACCGTCCTGAAAGATTATCTCAAAAAAAATTCCGGCTACATTTTTTTTGTTAACTACCTGTGTAAATCCGGAATTAAACGCATAGGTATTTCGTCTATGGATATCGAACCATTCCCTGTCCCGAAGTTCAGACGGATAGATCAGCTTAACAGGTTTACGATATTCCCAGTTCAACCGTCCCCATCGTAAATCATCGAAATACATCTGCATATTTAAAAAATAAGTGCGCATTTTATTTGAAGGTGAATATTCGGCGCCTATTCTGATCATCCTGGAGAAATAATCGGATTCAATGGAGAAGCCTGCTCCCCCGCTGACTGCCCATTTTTCTTTTTTCAGCAATCTCGAATAATCCAGATTGACATAAGTACGCGCGTCAAGCTTTGATGCCGACGAAACGATAGAATCAATATTGTCGGTCGATGCAGAACTGATCACATCGATGCCTCCCCGAATCGAATAGGTATTTTTCCCTGCGGTTTTTTTTAAAAAAACACGGGTTGCATACACATTGAGTTTTTCAGTACCTAATCCACCTGTTACGGCGGAATGATTCCCATCCTGTAGATATTGACTGTAAAGTACTTCAATTTCGGTTTTATTTATTTTTACTGGAGTAGTATTGGAATCTGGGTTCTGGGCGTTGGCAAAATAGCTGTAAAAAGCAAAACTGCCAAAGACCAGATATTTCATTTTCATAAGCCCGGGTAATTAATTGCATCCACATCCGCCACCCGTCTTCCCGCTCCCTGCCTGAGCTCCTCCTTCCCTGATGGATTCAACATAATACTCGAACGCCTCTCCCCCAGAGGCTCCCATCCGCATCGCTGAATCATCCACGTAGATCCTTTCATAAGGTTTAATCGTTGTGCAGGCTCCGGTTAAGCAAACAACACTTGTCAGCAGAAATATTTTAACGCGGTTCTTCATATAATAATTCCAGATTTCGTGAGAAAAAATGCTGATTTTCTTCATTTATGATGATACAGTGTGTATCGGGTAACTGATCGATAAATGCCATTCCTTTTTGAACTCCCATTACAGATACCGCTGTTGCCAGCCCATCGGAAAGTTCAGCACTGGGGGATATAACAGATGTGCTTTTGATCCCATAAAGGGGTAATCCTGTCTTTGGATTAAGGTTATGCGAATATCGCTTTCCATTGTGAACAAAATATTGTTCATAGTCACCGGATGTAGCCACAGAAAGATGGGACAATGGCGTATAGAACAAAATCTCCTCCGTATTATCGGGATTGGCAATGCCCATTTTCCATTGAGATCCATCAGCCTTGTTTCCGAAGGCCGTCAAATCCCCGCTTGCATTAATATACCCTGATTCTAATCCTTCCTCCATCCACAACTTTTTCACGCAATCTGCGGCAAAACCTTTTCCAATGGCTGCAAAACTGATACGCATTCCTTCCTTAGCCAGAAATACGGAGGATTCTTTTTTTGACAACAGAATACTATGGTAACCGGTTATCCTCAATGTTTTCCTTATGGTTTTCTTGTCAGGAATTTCAAAAGATGAATTTTTAAAGTTATACAATTTTTTTAACGGTCCAACGGTAATATCAAAGGCTCCTTCTGAGATGGATGAAATTTGCTGGCATCTCTCAAGTAATTTGAAAATTTCCCTATCCACGAATACCGGCTCCTTACCTGCCCTGGAATTTATTTTTGAAGTGTATGAATCGGTTTGGTATTCAGAAAGTTTATACTCCAGGCGCCTTATTTCCTCAATCCCTATCCGGAGATATCGTTGTGCTTTCTCATCACTTTCAGTGACAACCAGCAATTCAAAAGCGGATCCCATCAATTTTTGCCTAATCCGGAACTCTTTCATAGAGTATATCCAAATTGTTTGTGATCATAATCAACATGTCCTCCACACTTTCATTCTGATAATATATCCTCAGGTAGTGTTCTGTATCCGTTCTGGCGATGATCAGGGTGGGAAACACGCCATCAAATCCGAATTTTTCAGCTATTTTCTGATTATATTCCATCAATTCGGAGGGCAATTTCTTTCGTTGCGGAAAATCGATCCGTTCCAACTCAATTTCCAATGTGGAGATTTGCTTCTGGAAGATGGAATCGGTCAGAATCTTTTTTTCAAGCCTTGCACAATTGTTACACCAATCGGAACCCTCGAATACATATAATACGGCCGCAGGCGGAAGATCAGGTTTCATGTTTAAATTGGAACAAAAAAAACTACACACCAGGACCGCGATCAGTAATTTCATTTTTTAGTTTATTGATTTTTTAGAACTTCCCGGATAATATTGACTGGGCGTCAATTTTTTATTCCGAAACTGGCATCAATTTAACAAAAATTCTTTAGAATTGTTTGCAATCCTTCTTGATCCATCAATATTTGTTATTAGCAGAAGGCAGCTTTCTTATGGAATAATCACTTATACACCATATCTACAAATCCCAGGCTCAGTTGAGGTAAAACAATGATCAAAATCAAAGCAATTATTAGTACAAAATAAAAAGGCACCAGGTCCCTGATCATCTGTTCGATTCGCAAGCCGGATACAACCGATCCAATATAAAGGCAGGCGCCCACCGGAGGGGTGATCAGACCCAGGGCAAGGTTGGCCACCATAATCACTCCAAAATGCATGGCATCGAAACCAATACTTTCAGCCAGGGGTAATAGGAGCGGTGTAAATACGATGATGGAGAATCCCGGATTCAGAAACATACCGGCGATCAGTAAGATGATATTAATCCATAGCATGATGAGAATAGGATTTTGAGTGATGGAGGTTATATATACAGTCATGATCTCAGGTATACCTTCAATGGTAATCAGATTTGAAAAAAGAAGTCCGGCAGCGAGCTCCAGGGCGACGATTCCTGTCGTACGTCCCCCTTCATAGATAATCCTGTACATTTTTTTAAAATCCAGCTCACGGTAAAGAAATGCCCCAATCAGGAGACAATAAACAAAGGCGATGGCGGAGGCTTCCGTAGGGGTGAAGGTGCCAAGGAAGATCCCACCAAGGATGATGGCCGGCGCCAACAGGGCAGGGAATCCATAAATGCTGGTCCGGATTACCTTTTTTAATGAAAAAGGGGCGGATGCCGACCATTTCCCACGGACTGAAAATACGGTATTGACAGCGATCAATAAAGCAGTGATGAAAAGTCCCGGAACAAGGCCGGCCGCAAGAGCAGCTCCAACAGATACATTGGCGATCGTGGCATAAATGATGAGCAATATACTGGGAGGAATAATCACCGCCATGGTGGAGGAGGCAATCGTAATGGCAGTAGCATATTTTAACGGGTAATTCCGCTTTACCATTTCTTTTATTTCCACCGAACCCAGACCGGCGACATCGGCTACAGAGGAACCACTGAGCCCACCGAATATCATGCTCGCCATAATATTCACCGCACCCAGTGAACCGGGCAGGTAACTTAACAGTGATTCGGAAAAATCGAAGATGCGTCTGGCAACTCCACCATAGGACATGGAGATCCCTGCCAGCATGAACAGGGGAATGGCCACCAGGAGATAGCTGTCAAGTGAATTATAAAATAAGGTAATTACACTGATCAACGGATACATATCAAATAAAAGCAGGGATGTGATCAATCCCAGCATGAGGCTTATTGAAATGGGCACTCCCATGATCATAAAAACAAAAAACAATATCACGGTCAACAAGGTTGCTGTCATGGTTTTATCAATTGACGATCATCCTTTCGTATTCAGGAATTCATCTGAGATTTCGGATATTTCTTCCTGAATATGTGATTCCCAGATATCTGTTTTTCCCGAACTTCTCATCTTTTTAAAAATATCCTGTATCAACCGAATGGAGGTAAGGGCAAAACCAACAGGCAATGCTGCAGTAAAAATGTACATAGGAAATTGAAAGCCCACGGCCATTTTGCCCATACTATAATGCATCCACGTCAAACTGAGTCCCCAGAAAAAGAAAAAGGTTGAAAAAATCAAAAATAAAACCTGCGTAATGATCCATGTGATTCTTGGATTGATCGGGATCCTTTTGGCCATAAAATAAATCCGGACGTGCTGATTATCCTTCGCTGCAGCAGATATTCCAATAGCGCATAGCCAGATAAAAATATATTTTCCCAATTCCGTCGCAAATACTACGTCAAAATGAACGTATCGGGCTAGAATACCCAGAAGAACATCCAGGACCAGTAACCATACGAGTAGGACCATCAAAAATCCTTCCGTGTGGTCATATAAAAGTGAAAAAAATTTTACCACGTAATTACCCGTTTTCTTTAGAACCGTTTTTTTTATCCTCATATTATCCATGAAATGTTTTGCGCCAATTTCTCAGGACCCTCGTCATCTCGATCCTGAAAAAATAGATTTTATATATTAATATTTACCAATCTCATCCAGAAAATCATCCAGATAGGATTTTGTAAATATTTTCTCATATTTTTCCCAGACCGGTCTGACCGCCTCCTTAAACCTGTTTTTTTCTTCAGGAGTGAGATAATGGATCCGGACACCTTTTTCTTTTATTTTATGCCTGAGATTAGCGGTATTTTTCCTCAATAGTTCCACTTCATAGAATACGGACGAATCCGCCACCTCCTGGATCAATGCCTGTTGTCCGGCTGTGAGATTATTCCACCAGTCCAGGTTGACCAATACGACTTCGATATCGGTGGAATAATCCCAGATGGTCATGTATTGCTGAACTTCATAAAGCCTGGAACTGTAGATTACATCCTCGGCATTCTCCTGCCCATCAATGGTATTTAGCTGCAGTCCATTGTATACTTCACCCCAAGCCATAGGTACTGGATGCGCTCCCATGGCATTCATGTTATCCACAAAAAGTTGATTTGTCATCACCCTCAGCTTTAACCCTTTCATATCCTCAAAATTTTCCACCCGTCTTCTATTATTCGTAAGCTGTCTGAAACCACGAGGCCACCAGGCAATGACATTCAGATTCTTTGTTATCAGTTCGGAATTGATGGTCTCCAACACCGAACTCTTGCTTTTTACCAAACCCACCACCTGATCGATATCCCTGAAAAGAAAAGGCAGACTGACTATGGAAGTTTTCGGAACCAGATTGGCCAGGTAGGCGGTGGTTGTTATGTGAATTTCGATGGTCCCCTGCTGACACATTTCAATCTCGGCATTTCCTTTCCCTCCCGAAAGAACCCCCGAATGGTATACCCTGGGTTGAATGATATCCCCACTTTTTTCCTTAATACCATTTGCCAGAAAATACCCTCCCTGTGTAACAATATCCGCCGGGGAATTCACCATGGAAATCTTCGGATGAAGATTTGCTGGTCTGTCGGATTGATTACAAGCCGGAATTAAAAGGTATAAAATCAGGACCGATGCTTCCAAAAGTAGAGTTTTCCTGTAATTCATCATCCTGAATTTCATTCCTGTTAATTTATGAATTCAAAAAATGTTGCCTGCCTCGCTTCCAGACAGCCATCACTTTTTTTAAGGCACTCAGGTCTTCGAATGGGTTACCCTCGAGGACCAGAAGATCAGCTTCTTTTCCGGATTCCAGACTCCCTGTCTTTTTATCTATACCACATACTTTTGCCCCGTGAATGGTAGCCGCTCTGAGTGCCTCACGAGGTGATGCTCCCATATCTATCAGATAATTAATTTCCCGGGCAAGTTCACCATGCATCCCGTCTGTTCCTACTGCATAGGGAATTCCCGAGGCAATCACTGCACGCATCCTGCCTGCTATCTTTTCCCTTTCCTTTAAATGGCCGGGGATCAGTTCTGCCGGCAAATGATTGATCCTGGCTTCCGTAAGGATTGGACTGGGAGTTAACACCAGCTGTGTACTGGAGGTTGATAAAGCATCAATCTGCGAATCACTGATATGGTAACCATGTTCCAAGGTATCCAGACCCAGCTCCAATGCCCAATCCATTCCGATGCCTCCCACACAATGGGCACCAATCTTTAATCCGGCCTGATGGGCCTCTTCAATGGCCACTTTGATCTGTTCACGGGTCAGATAGCTTTGCAATGGGCCATCGCCATGGAGTGTTCCGGTGATATAGATTTTTATAAAATCTGCTCCGGCCGAAGCGTTTTCCCTGATGACTTTACGGATTGGTTTAATTCCATCAAAGGCATAACCTACAAATCCATGTCCACGGGAGGCCCGGATACCCCGGGTGGCTACGAGCAAATTAGGCCCAGTGATCTGATCCTGCCGGACGGCTTCCCGGCAGGCAATATCCAGAAACTCCTTATCGCCACAGCATCGGCAGGTAGTCACACCCGATCCCAGGTCTTTCCGCATCATTACAGTGGCTCGTATCGTGAGCACCGGAATAGGATCGGCCATATGATCCAGGTAGTTTTCAAGCAAAGGGTTCATCGACAGGTGGGTATGGCAATCGATCAATCCCGGCACCATGGTTCCTTCCGGATATTCGACGACCTGGTCATGCCGGAATAAGATGATTTCCTCCCCCGGTCCGGCCGCTTGAATTATCCCATTTTCTATCAATAGAGCACCATCAGGAATCATCTTATCAGAGACGCCATCCCAGAAGAAGCCGGCGCGAATGAGGGTGGTTTTATTTTTCATTTATTGATATCCGATTCGTACATCAAATATCCTAATATGGAAAGGTCAGATTGACGGCTCATCTTTTTTATCAAAAGTCTTTTCAACAATCTCGATCAGATCAGCTCCTTCCCGGTCCTGCATACCCGATGCCTCCGCCATGGAAAAATATTTTGAAGCTCCGGCGATGGTATAGGCTGGAAATCTTATTTCCCGGGTTGTGTTTACTACGATTGCAACATCCTTACACATTTGTTCCAATCCGCCCGGAGAGGGTGTTTTTTGTATTACGCTCTGAGATAAAAGACGGAAATAATCACTTCCTGCAATTCCGCTTGCAATTATTTCCCTTACCTGTGAGGCGTCCAATCCCAGTTCTCTGGCCATAATGATCACCTCCATGGTTGCCGCATGGGTGACACCCACCAGCAACTGGTTACAATGTTTCACCGCCTGTCCCAGCCCCGGTCGATGACCTACAAGGTTTATTTTACCGATCACTTCCAAAACAGGGGATACTTTTTTCAGATCCTCTTCAAGACCGGCAGCGATTAGGGTCAGGTTCCCACTGGGAATTCGGGCAGGGCCCCCGGTAAACGGGCAATCAACAAATCCAATGTGATTCTTCCGGCATTTCCTCGCCTGTGTTTCCAATGTCGCCCGGTTGACGGTGCTCATACAAACAATGACTGATCCGGGAGTGGTACTTTTCAAGAGTCCCTGATCACCGGATATTACTTCCTCAACCTGTGAATCATTGAGGACCATCACCAGGATAATTTTTGTCTTTCCTGCCAGTTTTTCCGGACTTTCAATATGGATGCCACCGAGGTCCTCCAGGACGTTTTTAATTTCCGGGCGTTTATCAGTTCCGAATACCTGATAACCTGCAATCATAAAAGCCCTGGCGGCAGGCAGACCTACCCGGCCAAGTCCGATGATACCAATTTTTTCCTGCATGATACCGTTGATTTAGATGCGGGATGAAGGGATTCTTCATTTTCCATTCTTCTAATTTTATCTCTTTCAAATTAAAAAAATTTTGTTCAACCACCAAAAACAGAGCGGTTGTCAAATAAATGAATATATTTTACATTTGTTAAT
>Ga0209536_100004096_pt1 | contig 23156 bp, 15 predicted proteins | sample DeeMarSeWOR28_12_FD_187461 | JGI IMG/M metagenome (GOLD analysis project Ga0209536, IMG submission 187461) | Marine sediment microbial communities from White Oak River estuary, North Carolina - WOR-2-8_12 (SPAdes) (version 2) | ecosystem: Environmental > Aquatic > Marine > Intertidal zone >... | reverse complement strand
GCGGACCAGGTCGGGATAGACAAGCGCCTGATCTTCTACGGTGCGTCTCACTATTACCGCGGCTCGTATGGGCAGGTGGTTTCGAATCAGAAGGTTGGTGTGTATCTCGATTTGGCGAACAGCGAAGAGAACAATCTGGGCATGCCGTTGCCTCGAGGCATAGTACGCGTGTACAAGGCCGACCGCTCGGGAGCACAGCAATTCATTGGAGAGGACCAGATCGATCACACACCGCGGGACGAGCGGGTACGTATCAAGATGGGTGAGGCCTTCGACGTCGTCGGCGATCGGCGGCAAATGGACTACCGGGTCATCAGTACCTGTGTATCGGAGAGCGACTGGGAGATCAGCGTGCGCAACCACAAGGACGACGCCACCGAGGTCGAGATCATGGAACCGGTGGGCGGCGACTGGGAGATACTGAGCGCAACGCATGAGGCTGTGAAGCTGGATGCCCGCATCTTCACGTTCGTGGTACAGGTGCCGGGTCGGGGTGAGGTCAAGGTGAGTTACAGTGTGCGGGTGAGGTGGTGTTAGGGGGAGTGGGGAGCGGGGGAGTACAGGTGGCGATGGTCCGTCCGTCCATCTCCGCCTGCACTACCCCAGGACAAGTTGGAACCATCCTGTGGCAACGGGGACGTTGGTACAGGACATCATACACGCAGACCGAAAGTTGTCCGGCGGCAACGCCGCCAGATCCGAACCGGGGTATCCACGACATTGCCTGCGCCGCAGAGTCATCAACATTCGGCCCGCATCAGCTTGACAATGCCCTCTCGGGGACCGGGTGACGTAGGTTCAACCGGAGCCTGCAACAAGCGGCGAAACTCCGGAAGGGTCCACCTCGTATTCAAACATAGACAGTCTATATAGACCATCTATACCCGGGAGGCTCAAGGTGGGCACCATTCGAGCCGGAAACCTCTATGGAACGCTGGAGATGCTGATCCTGAGAGCGTTGGAACTCTGTGGGCCCATGCACGGCGTGGGTATCGCCGATCATATCGGCTCCCGGTCGGCTGGGTTGCTTCGGGTGGAAGAGGGTTCCCTCTATCCGGCGCTGCATCGTCTGCAGGCCAAAGGGCTCGTGGAGTGGGAGTGGAGGAGGACCGAGGATGGGAAGCGGGCGAAGTACTATGAGATAACCAGAAAAGGACAGCGCGCGCTGTCCAGTGAGTTGAAATCTTGGGTCGCAAGCACCCGGGCGATGCTCTCGCTCCTCGAGGTCCCAGTGGAGGGGGTGAAATGAAACGACCGCGGTTGAAGCGGATTATGCGCCTGGGCCGGTTCGGGAGAAACCTGAAGGGGAGCCCGGATGAAGAGGTCGAATTCCACCTGGAAACCAGGATCCGGCAATTGGTTGCCGAGGGGAAGACCGCTGAGGCAGCTCGGGAAGAGGCTCTGCGGCGATTCGGAGACCCGCAGTTGGTGGTCCAACGCTGTCGCCGGATCGACCAGGGAAGCCTGCGACATCGGTTCATCCGCGAACTCTTCTCCGACATCCTGCGGGACGTTCGGTACACTCTCAGGAGCCTCAGAAGAGCCCCTGGCTTCGCAATTGTAGCAATCCTCTCGCTCGCCGTGGGAATCGGGGTGAACTGCGCCGTGTTCACGACGATTCATGCCGTGTGGCTTGCCCCGGTTCCGGGTGTGACGGACCAGGACAGGATCGTGGACATGGTCCCCGTCATCGAGGGGCACGATTGGTGGGGGTGGGCATATCCCGACTTCGAGGATGTCAGAGATGCCGACACCCCGTTCGAGTCCGTTGCCGCATGGGCCGAGCGGGACGCTACCTTCGGTAGCGAGGAAGGGGGAAGGCGGGCCAAGGTGGCCTATGCCACTTCCCAATATTTCCGTGTACTTGGGGCCCCCCCCACTGCGGGGAGGGGGTTTCTGGACTCGGAGGATGGGGGCGCTGGTCAACACCCGGTGGTGGTAGTGAGCCATCAATTCTGGCAAGACCGACTGGGTGGGCGTTCCGACATTCTGGGCCAATCCCTTCTCGTGGACGGCATTCCGTACACGGTGATTGGTGTGGCGCCGGAGGAGTTCATAGGTGCGCGCGTGAATTGGGCCGCCGTGGATATGTGGGTGCCTCTGTTTCAGCACCCGGATGCGGCTGGCGACGAGTCGGTGTTCAGGGACAGAAGAAGCATCTCGGTTCAGGTATTGGGAAGGCTCCGTCCCGGAGCAACAATCTCCGAAGCCAGGGCCGCGGTTCAGACGGTGTACACCACCCTTGCGACTGAGTACCCCGAGACCAACCGAGACCGAACGGTCAAGGCCGTCCGTTATGGTCGCTTTCCAGCCCAGAACCGAGACATGGAAGTGGTTGCCGTAGTCGCCATCTGTGGACTCTTTGCCGTTCTCCTACTAATCATCTGCGGGAACCTGGCCGGGATGGCCTTGGCTAGATCTGCAGCCAGGGAGCAGGAAATCGGGGTGAGGCTGGCTTTGGGATCGAGCCGTGTCCGCCTGGTGAGACATCTGATGGTAGAGGCGGTAGTCTTGTCACTGTTTGGTGGGGGGATCGGGATCGTTCTGGCCATGACGGCGATGACCAGGGTTTCCCCCATGGACCTGAACATTTCCGCTCCCGGTGCAACCTTTGAACCCAGCGCATGGACCTTGGCAGCGTCCCTGGCCCTTTCCTTCGTAGCGGCGCAGGCGTTCGGACTCCTCCCGGCGCTTAGGTTCAGCCGGCCACAGTTGGTTTCAACCCTGAAGGACGACACCGGTGGAGGCGGGCGGCGCGTTGGGAGGTTCCAGCGGTACGCGGCGTCGTTCCAGACCGGTGTGGCCTTTCTCCTACTCCTGATGGCGGCCTTATTCCTCCGCTCCTTGGAACGAACGGATGAGACCCATATCGGATTCAGCCCAGACGGCATGGCTGTCACCGACTTCGGGACCGGGGGCTTGTTCCTCGGGTTTCTGCAGCCGTCCGATGAGGGTTATCCCAGCATGCGAGAGGGCGGATCGACCATGGTGGACCGCTTGATAGGGTCCGTCGGGTCTCTTCCGGGCGTGGCATCGGTGGCCCTGTCCACCGGTTTCCCCCTGGATCGGACTAGAGCCTATATCTCGGTGAACCCGGCCGGCCAGCCAAGCCCAGATTCGACTGGGGTGATGGTGGAGTACACGCTTGTCTCGGAAGCATACTTCTCCACCATCGACGCACCGATCCTGCGAGGCAGACCCCTGCTGCGAAGCGATGACGCGACGACCGCCCCGGTGGCGGTCATTACCAGGTCGTTTGCAGACCGTCTCTGGCCGGGCGAGGACCCTCTGGGTCGGCAGTTCTCGCAGGCCGGTGCCGAGAACCAAGCCCACGCCTGGACCGTAGTGGGCGTGGTAGGACACGTGGCGTCGAGTGCCGCGACGGAAGATCTACCTCACATGTTCGTGCCGTTGAGGCAGGCGAGAGACCCTGACTACATCATATTGATCCGGTCACAGACCGGCACCGATCCGTCCACATTGGCAGGGCCGGTTCGTGAGGCTATTAGGTCGGTGGACCCCGGCCTGCCGATTCCAAGGCTGGTTCCCGCCCAATCTCTGGTGGCCCGCGCCACCCAGGGCCAGCGGACCAACGGACTGGTTGCCGGGGGGCTTGGCTTGGCGGTGCTCCTCCTCTCTGCCATGGGCGTCTACGGGGTGGTGGCCCTCGCGGTCACCAATCGCACCCGGGAGTTCGGCATCCGAATTGCGATGGGGGCCACGCGGAGGATTGTGATCCGTGGCGTCTTCTGGGACGCCCTTCGCATGGCGAGCCCCGGTTTGTTGGTGGGAGGTCTATTGGCAGCCGGAGCAGCAGCGGCGATGCGCTCCATGCTCCTAGGGCTGAGCCCCGTAGATCCCCTCTCCTTCCTCTCCGCCGGCGTAGTGCTGCTCTTCGTGGTTGTCACTTCTAGCCTGGGCCCGGCGCTGAGAGCGTCAGGAATCCACCCGATGGAGGCCCTGAGAAGAGAATGACAGCCGGTTGGAAGGCCGACTGTGGCCGTAGCGCCGAGTAATTGAGATCGCGGGCCAGTTCGTGCTCTATGGCCGTGGTTAGTCGAGTTGTGCACACGGATTGGCAAGGACGAAGGAACTGGCGTGCCGTCTCACCGCGCCGCAGCGTCATTCATTCCGCAGCGATATCATTGGATCGACTCGGACGGCCCGCCGCACGGGCAGGTAGGGGGCGAGCGCCGCTATTGCGAGCAGTACTACAACGCCCCCGCGAGCCCCTGGACACCACTATCCCGTAGAATCATACTTGCCACGGCGAAAAGGTCAGTCCTATCTGCCGTCGGGACAAGCCGCATCGCGGCATCGAGAAACCGATCTCAACAAGAGGCTCTGCGATGCAGTTCGGTCATTTTGACGACGTGGCCAGAGAGTACGTCATCACCAATCCACGAACGCCTTATCCATGGATCAACTACCTGGGTAATGAGGACTTCTTTGGTCTGATCTCCAACACAGGCGGCGGGTATGCATTCTACCGGGATGCCAAATTCCGCCGCCTCACTCGCTACCGCTACAACAATGTCCCGTGGGATGACGGCGGCAGATACTTCTATATCCGTGATGGCGATTGCGTCTGGTCGCCGGGCTGGAAACCAGTGAAGACCGAGCTCGATTACTACAGCTGCCGCCACGGACTGAGCTATACCATCATCAAAGGCGTCAAAAACGGTATTGCAGCCGAGGTTCTGTTCTTCGTTCCGGTGGGTGCATGGGCCGAAGTGCACAAGGTCACGCTGACAAACACGTCAACAGCTTCAAAGCGATTCAAGCTCTTCTCAATGCTCGAGTGGTGCCTCTGGAACGCCGACGACGACATGAACAATCTGCAGCGTAATTTCTCAACCGGTGAGGTTGAAATCGACGGCTCAACGATCTATCACAAGACTGAATACAAGGAGCGACGCGATCACTACGCTTTCTACAACGTCAATACGCCGCTGGCGGGGTTCGACACCGACCGTGACATCTTTCTCGGCGCTTACAACGGCTTCGACAGACCCGAGGCGGTCATCCAGGGCAGGTCACGTAATTCCGAAGCACACGGTTGGTCACCGATCGCATCACACTGTGTAGAGATCGGATTGCAGCCCGGCGAAGCCAAGACGCTGGTCTTCGTCCTCGGATATGTCGAGAACGCTGAAGATGACAAATGGGAAAGCAAAGGCATGGTCAACAAGCGCAAAGCAAGAGCACTCATGGAACGCTTTGCCACTACAAAAGAAGTCGACTCAGCCTTGCAGCAGCTCACGGCATTCTGGGAAAGGCTGCTCTCCAATTACGTGTTGGACAGCGGCGACAACAGACTCGACCGGATGGTCAACATCTGGAATCAATATCAGTGCATGGTCACGTTCAACATGTCACGCAGCGCTTCATATTTCGAAACCGGTATCGGGCGTGGCATCGGCTTCCGCGACTCCAACCAGGATCTCATCGGCTTCGTCCACCTGGCACCTGAAAGAGCACGGCAACGCATTCTCGACATCGCCGCCACCCAGTTCGAAGACGGCTCCGCCTATCATCAATACCAGCCGCTCACCAAGCGCGGCAATGACGCCATCGGCAGCAATTTCAACGACGACCCGTTATGGCTGATTCTATCGACCACCGCCTACGTCAAGGAGACTGGTGACTTCTCAATTCTAGACGAGCAGGTGCCTTTTGATAACAATGAAGCTCTCGCGCAACCGCTCTTTCAGCATCTCAAGCGTTCCTTTTATCACACAGTGAATAACCTGGGACCTCACGACTTGCCACTAATTGGCCGAGCCGACTGGAACGACTGCTTGAACCTCAACTGCTTTTCGACCGATCCGAACGAGTCATTTCAGACCACCAATAACAAGATTGGCCGTACCGCCGAGTCATTGATGATCGCGGGCCAGTTCGTACTCTATGGCCGGGATTTCGTAGAATTATGCGAGCGAATTGGTGAGGACGAAGAGGCTCTTGAAGCACAACAGCACATCGACAACATGATTGAGTCGGTGCTCGAGCACGGCTGGGACGGCGAGTGGTTCCTCCGTGCCTACGACTATTATGGCAACAAGGTCGGCAGCAGAGAAAACGAAGAAGGTAAGATCTTCATCGAGTCACAGGGCTTCTGCGCAATGGCAGAAATCGGGCTGCAAGAGGGCAAGGTGGAGAAAGCATTGGATTCAACAAGAGAATGGCTGGATTGTGACTTCGGTCTGGTACTCAATCAACCCGCCTTCACCCGTTACGTCATCGAATATGGTGAGATCACCACTTATCCAATGGGTTACAAGGAGAATGCCGGCGTTTTCTGCCATAACAACCCGTGGATCATGATCGGCGAAACCGTGCTTGGCAGGGGTGATAGAGCGTTCGAATACTATCGCAAGATCGCGCCTGCGTATCTCGAAGAAATCAGTCACCTACACAAGCTCGAACCTTATGTCTACGCTCAGATGGTGGCTGGCCTAGACGCCTACCGCCCTGGCGAAGCCAAGAACTCATGGCTCACTGGCACCGCAGCATGGAATTACTACGCGATCACCCAGTTCATACTCGGTATCAGACCAGGATACGACAGTCTGGAGATCAACCCCTGTATCCCACGGGATTGGGATGGATTCAAGGTCACTCGCATCTTCCGTGGTGTAACGTATGACATTGAAATCAAGAATCCTGAACATGTGAGTAAAGGGGTCAAACGAATATCAGTTGATAACGACATCATAACCGGCAACGCCATTCCCATCCTGGATGCCGGCAAAGAACATGAGATCATTGTAGAACTGGGCTGAGTCCGCCAGAGCTGGGCAGTGAGGAACAGGCCATCAGCGAGCTGGGACTGGTAAACTCAGGTTCGATGAATCACTCGAACTTCGATCAAAACCGATCTCTATGCTAGCAAACAGAGGAGTTCAGCATGACGGCGCCGGAACACAAGCTCCACGTACGGGAGAAGGTCGGATACTCCCTCGGCGACGCTGCGGCCAATCTCGTTTGGCGCGGGGCTCTCGCATTCCTCGCCGTTTTCTATACCGACACTTTCGGAATCCCAGCCCTGGCAGTCGGCGTCTTGTTGTTGGTTGTCAGGTTATCGGACGGAATCACCGACATCATCATGGGGATGATCGCCGATCGAACGACCAGCCGATGGGGTAAGTTTCGCCCGTGGGTTCTCTTTTCTGCGCCAGTCCTGGGCGCCTTCATGGTGCTCACCTTCACTACTCCGAATATCGGCCACACAGCAAAATTGGTCTGGGCCTATGTAACGTATATTGGCCTAACGCTCGCCTATACGGTCAATAACGTCCCCTACTCAGCCCTGATGGGTGTCATGACACCCAGCAATGTGGAGCGTACTAACCTCTCTGCGTGGCGATTTGCCGGGGCGTTTTCCGGCGGCTTTCTGGTAATGGTCGGAACGCCATTGTTGGTGGCGCGTTTGGGCAGTGGCAACGACCAGATGGGTTACAAGTACACCATGTATCTGTTCGCGGCGATTCTGGTGATCATGCTCATCATCACCTTTGCCTCGACAAAGGAACGGGTCGTTCCGGCACGAGAACGTGGTGGAAATCTCAGAGACGAGCTTCTCGATCTAGCGAAGAACCTTCCCTACTTGCTGATTCCGCTGATTGCCATCTCGTTGTTCTTCTACTACCGGGATCTCTATAGCGGCATCCTCTTCGTGGTGGTCATGGCTGCCGCGGTCTTCTTTGTCCGAAAGCTGATTCGCGCACCTGAATCGGAAACCAACGATACGCAAAAGGATCTGGCTGACCTGCTCACCAACGTACCTTGGGTAATACTGATATCGATTGGCTTTCTATTCATGATGTTCAACGGCATCAAGATAGGCGCGACAGCGTACTACTTCAAGCATTATGTCGGCAATGCGGCGGCGGCGGCAGATTACTTCAGCTGGTTGCCTGACTGGCTCATCTCCGGGCAAGAGGTTCTTCTCAGCGTCTACTTTGCCAGCGTTCTGGCCATCTCGATAATCGGCGCACTATGTACCGGTTTCCTTGCGAAACTTGTTGGCAAGAAGAACCTGTTTGTCATTTCCCTCTTTTTGGGCGGCCTGATTCTCTGCTTCATTTACTATCTCGAGCCCACCCAGATCTATGCCCTGTTTGTATTGGGCATCAGCTCCGAATTCTTCGCTGCTATCATGCCGACATTGTTCTTCAGCATGTTAGGTGACAGCGCCGACTACTCGGAGTGGAAGAATGACCGCCGCGCGACGGGACTAGTCTATTCCGCTGGGACCTTCATCAACAAAACCGGAGGCGGATTTGCCGGCGCCATGATTCTGATGGTGCTGGCCGCATACGGTTATGACGGCATGGATCAAACGACGATCGCGGGTTCGATAGACGGCATGAGAGCGTTGATGAGCTGGATTCCCAGTGCATTTGCGTTCCTGGGTGCGGCAGTCATGCTCTTCTACCCACTCAACGACACCAGGATGAGGCAAATCGAAGCGGACCTTGCCGCCAGACGGCAGGGCTGAGGTTCTTCAGCAGCCGGAAATGGAAACGGGGCCTCGAGCCCCGTTTCCGATTTGATGTCGCTCGGCTTGCACCGCCCGACGCGTCTCCTCCCCTAGGTCCATCCTGGGAGGAGGCCCTGACTCCCCATACTAGCCGCCGAAGGACATCGTTTGGCGAATCCTCATCCGTACCGGCCTGCCATCGAACTCAGCCGGTTTGTAGACGGCACCGAGAAACACCTGCTTGGCCGCTTCGTTGAGACCCTCGTGAGGAGACTCAATGATCTCTACAGACTCGGGTTCCACCTTACCCTCAACATCCACGATGAACTGGATGACGAGCGAGCCTTCTATGGTAACCGCATCGAGCGAATCCGGCGCCTCCAGCTCGGGGTTGGATACCAGCTGCGGCATCACGGCGGCATTGGTTGTAAACACGGCGCCTGCTTCGACCAGGCTCCACACAACCGCAGTCTCACCGCTGTTCCGCGCGGCGACGAGCGCTGTGAAACCGTCGGGCGCCTCTACGTTGGGATCAGCACCGCGTTCCAGCAGGATATCAACGCACTCAGCGTATCCCCCTTCGGCAGTGGTCATGAGCACCGTGCGATTGTCCGGGGTAGCCTCGTCGACCGAGGCGCCATTGTCGAGAAGGTAGCTGACCATCGCCGCCTGACCTGAGGCCGCTGCCATAATGAGCGGCGTCATCCCGATGTCCGCCCGAGCCTGCACGTCGGCCCCTGCGTTGACCAGGGCCGCGGCAGCCTCGACATGGCCGCGCAGTGCAGCCATCATGAGGGGCGTCCAGTCTTCGGCGTTGGGAAGGTTCACGTCCGCCCCGGCCTCGATGAGCATTTCCACTATCGCGGCCTGCCCGTTGGCCGCCGCGAACATCAGGACCGAGTTGCCGGCACTGTCGGCGGCGTTCACGCTTTGGCCGGTACCGAGGAACAACCTCACCAAGTCAACGTCACCACGCCCGGCTGCCTGCAAAAACGCTTCAGTGTCCTGACCGTGAGACGGCGAGGCGACCCCCAGTACGAGCACGAGAGGCATCACTGCCAGGACTATCGTTCTCAGGACTATCGTTCTAAAGATCTTCATTTGTGATTCCCTGTTGTTGGTACCGATCCACGTGTCACCCTTCCCACGAGACCGGCCTCGCGGGTGCGGGAGCCGCGGTTCATTCTCAGCCACCTGCTACTGAACCAAAGATATCGTTGACCCACCAGTGCCGACAATCTAGTACGCATAGCCGCTTGGATCACCCAGCCCACGCAGATCGGCTGCATCCTCGTCCAGCTGCGACGGGCTGGGCCAGTTCACCGATGCCAGCGTGCTCTGCCGAGACGCTGGGAGTCCAGCGCACGACCACTTGGTCGCGGTAGTTCGGCCCATACCTGCCGAGTATCGCCATGCGGCCCTACTTGGGTTACCCAGATGGGCCGCTTGGCGTTCCACGCACCCCTGATCGCCCGCATCATCGCCCGAATATTCGCCCATGCGCCGCGTCGACGCTGCCCCCAAAGATCTGGACTGCTCCGATTCCATCTGACATACTTTGGAAGGCTGAATGCCAACTGCTATCGTGAACTCGATGCTTGATTGACGTTGAGCAACGGCTGTTACAGCATTAATCCATGGGAGCTGGATCATGCATGACTGCCTCAACAAGAATCTGTTCCTGGTCAAGGAACATGTCGGCGCCTTCAAGGCCGCCAACAACTATGACATATACGAACCGGAAACTGGCAACCTGGTCATGCTGTGCCGGGAACCCGCATTGGGCCCCCTGACTCGGATCCTGCGTTTCACCGACTACAAACGACATACGCCGTTCGATGTTCGCATCACTACCACCGATGGGCGTCAACTCGTGCGAGTAACACGTGGCGCATCGCTTCTGCGATCGCACGTTACCGTACTGGATGAGAACAACGGTCGGATCGGGGGTTTCCGTCAAAAGTTGATGTCGATCGGTGGTGCTTTTGAGGTGCTGGACAATGACGACCGGGTTGTCTGCAGTCTGGTGGGTAAATGGACCGGCTGGGATTTTCGGTTCCAGGCAGGTGACCGCGAACTGGCCCATGTGTCGAAGAAGTGGGCCGGAATGGGGAAGGAATTCTTCACGAGTGCCGATAATTACGTGCTGCAAATAGCGCAAGAGGTACCGCCAGACAGCAATTTGCGCCAGCTCATACTCGCGGCTGTCATGTGCATCGATATGGTACTGAAGGAATGAGCGAGTAGCACCCGTCGCCTATTGTCAGAAGGGTCGCGCGAATTCTGCCCTGCGCACAAAACCCGTGCAACGACACGGTCTCGACCACTCGTTCCAGGGCTGGACTGCTTCAATTCCGTGCGACATACTTGGCACATAGCGAGCGCAAACTCCACGCGTGATCGCGAAATGACAGGGAAGGACAGCGGCAAAGGAGGACGCCCATGTCCACGATGCATCTTTTCAGATTCTCTGTAAGCGTCTCGTCGCCCCTTGTTCCCCTGCTCCTGCTCTTCGCTTCCCCGATTACCGCGCAGCATCCGACCCTGGCGGGGACCGTGGTTGATTCCATCACGGGCCGGGCGTTGGACGGCGCACGCGTGGAGCTGCGCCGGGCTACGGGCGTCATCGCTAGCGCGGTGAGCAACGCCGGCGGTGCCTTCTCACTCGAGGCCCCGACGGGGTCGTATCGCCTTATCGTGGCCCGCCTCGACTACCGTCCGCACATTCTCGATCCTTTCCGGTTGCCGCCGGAGGGAATGACCCTGGCAATCGTGCTGTCACGGCAGGCCATCGTGTTCAACCCGATCGTTGTGACCGCCTCTCGCACGGCGGAGGAGAAGGCGCTCGATGCCCCAGCGTCAGTGAGTGTGATCAACACCCAGGAGGCGGAGCAGCGTCCCGCGCTCACGCCAGTGGACCACGCATACGCGACGACTGGAATGCAGATCGCCACCACCGGCCTCACCCAACACGAGATGGTGGCGCGCGGGTTCGGCAACGCCGCCTCGGGCGCCCTTCTGGTGCTGAGCGACAACCGCTACGCCCAGGTGCCGTCGCTCAGGATCAACGTGTACAACTTCATCCCGATGACCGACGAAGACGTCGATCGCATCGAGATCGTGCGCGGCCCGGGATCGGCGCTCTATGGACCCAACTCGGCGGACGGCGTGTTCCACATCATTTCCCGGGCGCCGTTCGACTATCGGGGCACGGCAGTTACGGTGAGCGGGGGACAACGCGAGTTGCTGCACACGCAACTGCGTCACGCGAGTGCGCTCGGCGAGCGGGTTGCCATCAAGGTGTCGGGTCAGTACATGCGCGGACGCGACTGGCCGTACGACGACCCCGCAGAGATCATCCCGCGCGACAGCATCGTGGAGCGCGTGAGCGGCGATGTACGACTCGACTGGCGGCCCGGTGCCAACGCCTCGGTCACTGTCTCGGTGGGGGTCAATCAGGCACTCTCCAGCGTCGAGTTGACACCGCTCGGCGCAGCGCAGGCACGGGATTGGCGCTCGACCTACACCCAGACCAAGATCCGGCTCGGCCGCTTCTTCGGCCAGGCGTTCGTCAACCTGAGCGATGCGGGCGGGACCCGGTTGCTCCGCAGCGGCGACAGTATCGTGGACCGGTCGCAGCTGTGGGTGGCACAACTGCAGCACGGCGCCTTCCTGGGATCGCGCATGAACCTAACCTACGGTATCGATCTCCAGCGCACTGTGCCGCGCACAGGGGGCACGGTCACCGGCCGCAACGAGGACGACGACGCGATCGATGAGGCCGGTGCATACGTGCAGGCGGAAACCGAGTTGTCGCGCGCCGCGCGCCTGGTCGTTGCTCTCCGGGGCGACTATCACAGCCGGCTCGAGGATCCCATCCTGTCACCCCGGGCCGCGCTGGTGCTGCAGCCGGCGCGCGACCAGTCCGTTCGTATCACGTACAACCGCGCATTCAGCACGCCGACCACGAACCAGCTGTTCCTCGACATTCCGTACGGCGCACTGCCGACCCCCGTTCCGACCGTCGTCAGGCTGGTGGGCGTGCCAAAGACGGGCTTCACGTTCCGGCGCGACTGTAACGGCGGCCTCTGCATGCGCTCGCCGTACACGCCAGGCGAGCTGGGCGGCGGGGAGGCATACCTGCCACTCGACGTCACCGTGCTCTGGCCCACAGTCGTGCAGATCGCGGCTCTCCGCGGCTTCGACCTCTCGCCGATTCCTCCACCCACAGCCAGCGACGTCGGCACGGTGCTGGGAAAGCTCAATCTCGGCACCGGCAGCTTCGATCCGGTGACTGGAGCGAGCGATCTGCCACCCCTCAAGCCGCCGATTCACAACTCGATCGAGCTGGGCTATCGCGGCGTGCTGTGGGACCGGCTGTCGGTAGGCGTCGATGTCTATCGGGGGTGGAGAACCGACTTCGTCGGAGCCGAGCAGGTGGAGACACCGAGCGCCTTTTTCGACGAGGACGACCTGCGTTCGTACTTGGTCGAGGTCGGCGTGCCGGCCGAAACGGCCGCGGGTCTGGCCGAGTTCGTAGCGACGTTCCCGGCTGCCACGGTTACACCACAGGAAGCCCGTGATCCGTGGGACATTCTGATCACGTACCGCAACTTCGGCAACGTCGGGTATTGGGGCAGCGACATCGAGCTGGGCGCGGTCGTGACGCCGTGGCTCGCACTGCGCGGTACCTACTCCTGGGTGAGCAAGAATCAGTTCGAGGCAGTGGACGTGGCCGGCCGACCCGACACGATCCCCCTCAATGCGTCTGCTAACCGAGCGGCGTTCAGCGTCGTAGCGCGGCACGACGGAATCGGTCTCAACGCGGAGGTGCGTGGGCGGTGGGTCGACGCGTTCCCGGTCAGCTCGGGGGTGTACGTGGGGACCGTGGACTCCTACACGGTGCTCGATGCGCTCGCCGGCTACCGTCTGCCATTTGCGCGCCGGGTAACAGTGACGCTGAGCGCCCTAAACCTGTTCGACAACGACCACATCGAGTTCGTGGGAGCGCCGCCGATCGGGCTGCTGGTGATGGGGAGCGTCAGGGCGGAATTCTAACCATGAAGACCTTGCGAGCAGGCTTCGCGGCAATTCTCCTCGTCTACTCCATCCCTACTCTGTTGTCAGGACTAGATATCCTCCGCGGAACCGAGCCAGATCTATCTGCGGAATGGATAATCGTGAGCATATTCTTCGTGTCGTCCGTCCTCTTCGTTCTGGTGACGGTGTTGGAGTTTCTGAAAGTGAGAGAGGGTAAGACGGACACGGAGTAGAAGAACGACGGCAGGGTCGATTCAGACCCTGCCGTCTCACGGTTCTCCTGGCGTTATCGCCTACAGATCCTTGATCTCAGCGATCAACTTCTTGATCGAATCCTTGGCATCGCCAAACAGCATCGAAGTTGCGGTGGCGTAGAACAACTCGTTGTCGACTCCGGCGAAACCAGGCCTCATGCTGCGCTTCAAGACGATGCAGGCATGCGACTTGTCCACGTCGAGAATGGGCATCCCGTACAGCGGACTGCTCTTGTTGTTCCGGGCTGCTGGATTGACCACGTCGTTGGCGCCGATCACTAGCGACACATCGGTCTGATCGAACTCCGGGTTTATGTCGTCCATATCGTACAGCTCGTCGTAAGGCACGTTCGCCTCCGCGAGCAGTACATTCATGTGGCCCGGCATCCGGCCCGCGACCGGATGGATCGCATACTTGACCCTCACCCCTCTCTTCTCCAACAACTCGGCCATCTCACGCACCTCATGCTGGGCTTGCGCCACCGCCAAACCATAGCCGGGCACAATGACGACCTGCTTGCCGTATGCCATCAACGTGGCAGCATCGTCCGCCGTGATCTGCTTGATCGGCTGGTCGATGGCCTGCCCCTCAACGATGACGGAGGTACCGGTCTCCGCCCCGGCCCCAAACGCACCGAACAAGACATTGGCCAGCGAACGGTTCATCGCCTTGCACATGATCGCGGTCAGAATGACGCCCGAAGCACCGACCAGAGCACCGCTGATGATCAAGCCGTGGTTGCTGATCACGAATCCGGTCATCGCCGCAGCCAAGCCCGAATACGAGTTCAACAGAGCGATCACGACCGGCATGTCGGCACCGCCGATGGGAATGACCGAAGTTACACCGAGCAATAGCGCCAAACCCGTCAGCACCAACAACATCTGCGTATTGGGGAACTCGACCGCGAGGAACACGACGAGCGCCACTACCGCGAGGAACAGCAGCGCGTTCAACGTCTTTTGCAGCGGGTAAGTCACGGCCGTGCCCGTGACGATCTCCTGAAGCTTACCGAACGCGATCAGGCTCCCCGAAAAGGTGACGCTGCCGATCAAGATGCTGAGCTGAATCGTTACGGCAACATCGGCCGGCGGCGTCTGACCCAAGACCATAAAGCGGAGGTACTCGGCACCGGCTACCAGTGCGGATGCCGCGCCGCCAAATCCGTTCAGCAGCGCAACCATCTGCGGCATGGCGGTCATCTTGACCGTGCGCGCGAAGATCAGGCCGATGGTAGAACCGACGATGATGCCAATGATTATGAGCTGATAGCTCAGGATATTGCGATCGAATAGCGTAACTACGATCGCGACCAGCATGCCGGTTGCCCCGATCCAATTGCCCGACCGTGCGGTCGCAGGATGGCTCAGCCGCTTCAGTGCGATGATGAAGCAGACAGCCGCCGCTAGGTATATGAGTTTTGTCAGGGCTTCCATTATTTCTGCTCCTGGCGCTTGCCCTTGAACATCTCCAACATGCGATCGGTCACCATGAAACCACCGGCGACGTTGATCATCGCAAAGATCACCGCGACCAGGCCGAGTATGGAGGCAACCCGCGTGTCCCCACGACCGGCCACGACCACTGATCCGAGAATCGTGATGCCCGAGATCGCATTGGACCCAGACATGAGCGGCGTGTGCAACGTCGGCGGCACTTTGGTGATGACTTCGAACCCGACGAAAGATGCCAGTACGAAGACCACCAGCAGCTCAACGAGGCCCTCGATCATGATCCACTCCCTTCATTCAGTGCTTTGCTGACGGCCTCATGCACGATCTTGCCCTCATGAGTGATGCACGTGCCGCCGGTTATTTCATCCGCAAAATCGAGATTCAGTTCTCCGTCCTTGGTAATGTGATTCAAGAACGTCAGCATGTTTCGAGCGTACATACGACTGGCATCGAGCGGAACGGACGCCGGCAAGTTGAGTAGTCCCAGGATCTTGATGCCGTGTACCTCGACCACCTCGCCAGCCTTGGCACCGGCGCAGTTGCCACCGGCTTCGGCCGCGAGATCCACCACCACGGAACCCGGTTTCATCCGCTGCAGCATCGCATCGGTGATCAGCTCCGGAGCCGGTTTGCCCGGGATCAGTGCGGTGGTTATCACGACGTCGACGTCACCCAAGTTCCGCGCAATCAACTCTAGTTCCTTCTCGTGCTGGTCCTCCGATAGCTCCTTGGCATAACCGCCCTCGCCCGAGGCTTCGACCGCTCCCTCCTCGGCCACTATGAAATCGGCACCCAGACTCTCGACCTGTTCTTTCACTTCCGGCCTCACGTCGAACGCCTTGACCACGGCACCGAGACGCCGTGCAGTCGCTATGGCCTGCAGGCCCGCAACGCCGGCACCCAGTACCAGCACTTTGGCCGGTACCACCGTGCCCGCGGCCGTAGTCAGCATCGGGAACAGCTTGCCCGATGCCCCCGCGCCGAGGAGTACCGCTTTGTAGCCCGCCACCGTGCTCATCGAGGAGAGAACATCCATCGACTGAGCACGCGTGATGCGAGGTAGAGCCTCGAGACCGAAGCTGGTCACACCCCGAGACGCGAGCTCCGTTACGACCTCACGATTGGTGAATGGCTGCAGTAAACCAATCAGGACCGCACCCTGCTTCAACTTCGCCGTTTCTTCTTTGGTGGGCGGCTGGACCTTCACCACAACGGCCGCATCCTTCCATGCTGCGTCGGCATCCGCAACGATTTCCGCGCCCAAGTCGGCATAGACGTTATCTGGGAACCCCGCGGCGACACCCGCCCCGCTCTCCAATCTGACCGTAGTTCCTGCGCCGCTTAGACGCTTCACCACGTCAGGGGTGAGTGCTACACGGGTCTCCCCAGCAGCTGTTTCCTTCGGCACTGAGACGATCACTAGTACGACTCCTCGATTGCAATTGAATGGCTGAGCATATATGGCCCATCAACTCGACGATCACTGCCCCCGGGATCGATTGTACTCCACCAGCGGCATCATCCTCGGATCTACAAACAAATTGGCGCCTGGCACCGTGACTACTTGGGCCCGCGGCCCCGGGCTTCCCTCGGGCCCGGCCGGACCCACTGCCCCGTCTTCTCCCGCTGGCCCCTGCTGTCCGTTGCCACACCTCCGGGTCCCGGCGATACCGCGTCCGCCATCGCCCCCAGGGCCGCCCTTGCCGGCCCGTCCACCCCTGCCACCCGCACCGCCAGAGCCGCTGGCCTCCACCATGCCCGCCAACAGCGGCTGCTCGGAGGGAACCATGACCACGGTGCGCCCACCGGGACCCCCTGGCCCTCCGGCACCCCCGTTACCACCCCTCCCTCCAGCGCCACCCGCTCCCGCCGGGCAACCATCCGTCCCATCGGCGCCCTTGACCCCCTCGGCCCCATCGACACCGCGACCCCCGGGTCCTCCCTTCGATTCCACCATCAGCCAATCGGCGGGCGGCACCATCGTGGCGTCCGCCAAGACGTAAAATGGGGGCGCGTCTCCAGCCTGGATACCGCCCACCAATAGTGCTTCGTAGAACGGCGAACTCATAACGTCGAGTTTCACCGTGACATCGGGACCCGATGCGCCACCTTGCCCTCTCCCCCCACCGCCACCGACGAAGGAAAACGCGTGTCGCGTACAGGAGTACTCCGGCCGAACGACGCTGGACACATTCAGCGAGGGCTTGGCCAGCATGAAAGCGTTGAGCCGGAACCCTTCCAGCACGCTGGCCAACGGATCTCCGTTAGTATCCCAACCGCCATCCCTTCGGGCCGATGCCTCGCTACTAGTCCGGCGCAGGAACACCACATGCAGCGCCGGCGGACGGTCGTCGTCATATTCGGTCGCAAACGGCACCACTGACCCGTCCTCCAGCACCGCGTCATACGAAGCGCGAATCGTGTTGCCCGGACAAACCCAGCTTCCCTCGGTGTGCATCCGGATTTGGCTGATTCGATCGATCAACGACGGATCGGGAGCGAAATCCGGCGGCGGTCTGCTGGAGCATCCAGCGGCCAGAACAAGACAGGACACCAGGACCGCCAGGCCGCCCGGTTGGCGCCCACTCCAGCCACCGTTGCTGACTCGACTCATCCTGCCGAGCGATTCCCATCGCTTCCGCGTGCCGCAAACGGCTGCGCCCGTCTGACCCCCTATCATTGGCCAGCAAGTATAAGCTACTGTCCTGTAATGTGTTGAGACTTTCGATTAACGCTGTATTAACAAACCTTGAAGGTCACCCGGCACGCTCATCCACCTCTGGTGTGCATCTCTCGGTGCGGATCCTCGCGTAGACCTTCCACCTGATAGAGCACGTCCCGGTCCACCATCTCGAGCCGCTGCTCGGCACCACGGTCGCTCCGACCCAACCATCCATCTGCAATCACTTTCGCCAACTCCCCATCCGCCACCCCGCCACGCAGCAGCCGCTTGAGATCCACACCCGACCCGGCGTACAGACATAGAAACCACATACCGTCTGCCGTGATCCTGCTGCGATCACACGTGCCACAAAACGGATCAGTGGTTGACGCGATGACCCCGAAGCAAGAGCCGTCCGGCAGACTGAACCGCTCAGCGGGTGCGGCGGACCGATCGCCGGGTGGCTGCAGCGCGCTCACGGGACCGTAATGTGCCGCTATCTCGCGGAGGATCTCCGCCTTGGTCACCACGGCAGCGGGGGACCATCCAGTGGCACCACCCACGTCCATGTACTCGATGAACCTGACCTCGCACTCGCGCTCGCGGCCAAAGTCTAACAGATCCACCAGCTCGTCATCGTTCTCATCCCGTATCACCACCGAGTTGATCTTGGTGCCGCTAAATCCCGCAGCGCTGGCTGCCTCGAGACCTGCCAGCACGTCTGCAAACCGCTTGTTGCGAGTGAAGCGCATGAACCTGTCCGGCCGCAGCGTATCCAAGCTCACCGTGACCCGGTCGAGACCGGCTTGCTTGAGTTCGGCTGCGGATCTAGCTAGCAACAGCCCGTTGGTGGTGAGCGCCATATCCTCGATCCCATCGATTCCCGCCAGAAGCTGCACGAGTTGGGGCAAATCATGGCGCAGCAGTGGCTCGCCGCCGGTAATCCGTACCTTGCGCACGCCCAGCCGGGAGAAGACCTGCACTAGCTGGGCGATCTCTTCGAAACTCAGAATCGACTGACGCGGCAGCCACACATACTCCTCCTCAGGCATGCAATAGCGACACCTGATGTTGCAGCGATCGGTCACCGACACGCGGAGGCTGTCCAGCGGACGATTGAGACGATCTCGTGGAGGCGTTTGCAGTGGAACCCGTACCATAGCCGCTCAAGTTAGAGGTGTGACGTTGATGACGGTAGTGTACCAGCTCCCCGGCATCCCGTTATCCCGGCATATGGGCGACCCGGCATTCCCACGGATTGTCACCGACTGCCCCAGTGCCGTTGACACCACGCGCGGAGGTCAACAGCATTCTGGCAGCGCGTGCGTGGACACGGAACAATCGAGGATTGCTGCAATGCAATACGGAGCTTGCCGACATTCGCTTAAGCTTTTAACGCTGCTCACCCTGGTGCTTGTCCTTTCGTGCCGCGCCGCTGGACCGAACGTATCGCCAGGAGTCTCCTGGAGTTTGGCCGGGCAGCGCCGTGCCGCGATCACGAACGTTCGCTACGGACTGACATTCCGCATCCCGGAATCGGTTGAAGAACGGATCCACGGCCTCGAGTCAGTCACCGTCACGCGGAGCGACACGACACAGCCGATCGTGTTGGATTTTCGGGCCCCGCCTGAAGACATCCTCGCTGTCCACTCGTTCGGCTCAGACCTGCCGTATGAGTTCACGAACGGCCACATAATCATACCGGCAAGCGGGCTGAGTTCAGGCACCAGCGTCATCGAGATCGAGTTCCTGGCCGGCGACTTGTCGCTCAACCGCAACAACGAATTCCTCTATACGCTTTTCGTGCCGGACCGTGCATCAACGGCATTTCCCTGCTTCGATCAGCCCAACATCAAGGGCACGTATCAACTCACACTGGTGACCCCGGAATCGTGGCGTGCGGTCGCCAACGGACCCCTGGCAAGAGCGGACACGGCGGACGGGAAGGTCACCCACGCGTTTGGTGAAACCAGACCGATCAGCAGCTACCTGTTCTCGTTTGCGGCCGGGCAGTTCGAGGTGGTGGAAGCGACCCGAGGGGGCCGCTTGATGCACATGTATCATCGCGAGACGGACGCAGCGAAAGTCGCGCGCAACAAGGACACGGTATTCGACTTGCACGCCGCAGCCCTCGCCTGGCTCGAGGATTACACCGGAATAACCTACCCGTTCGACAAGTTCGATTTCGTGTTGATCCCCTCGTTCCAGTACGGGGGAATGGAGCATCCTGGAGCGATCCTCTATAGAGCATCCCGGCTGTTACTGGATGAATCGGCAACCCAGAGCCAGAGATTGGGACGAGCTAGTCTCATCGCACACGAGACATCGCACATGTGGTTCGGAGATCTGGTGACCATGAACTGGTTCGACGATGTGTGGACCAAGGAGGTGTTCGCGAACTTCATGGCGGCCAAGATAGTGAACCCCTCGTTTCCCGAGATCGACCACGATCTAAGGTTCTTCCTCAGCCACTATCCTGCGGCATACGGCATCGACCGCACGGAAGGAGCCAATCCCATCCGCCAGCCACTCGAGAACCTGCTCGATGCCGGCACGCTCTACGGCGCGATCATCTATCAGAAGGCACCGATCGTCATGAGACAGCTCGAGTGGCTCACCGGTGAAGCCCAGTTCCGCCAAGGCATGCAGGAGTACCTGTCCAGTTTCAGCTACCGCAACGCGACGTGGCCGGATCTGATCGACATACTCGACGGATTGACACAGGAAGATCTCCAGGCGTGGAGTGAAGTGTGGGTGGAAGAGCCGAACCGCCCAACCATCCGCACCGAACTGTCGCTGGATGACGCCGGTCGGATCGGCTCCCTGAGATTGGCCCAGTCCGATCCGGGCGGACGCGGCCGGTTGTGGAACCAGCAGCTGAGTGTCACGCTCGGTTGGGACGACAGCATCAAGGTGCTGCCGGTGCAATTGCGCGATGCATCGATCGATGTCACCGCCGCGGCGGGATTGCCTGAACCGAGTTTCGTATTGGGTGCGGGGGAGGGCGTGGGCTACGGTCTGTTCGAGTTGGATTCAGCGAGCCAAACGTATCTGTTGGAGCAACTCGATTCTATTCCCGACCCACTGACGCGTGCAGCTGCCTGGGTCACGATTTGGGATGCGCTGTTGGAGGCCGAGGTCGCTCCGCGACGGTTCCTCGAGCTAGCCCGCGCGGGACTCAGACTGGAGCCAGAGGAGCTCGTGGTTCAGCGAATCCTGGGTTACGCGGAATCGACCTATTGGCGGTTCCTGGGTGAAGAGGAGCGAGCCACGCTGGCGCCGCATTTGGAAACGCTGCTGTGGGACCTAGTGGAGCGCGCAGCAAGCAGCAGCCTCAAGGCAACATATTTCAGAACCTTCAGCTCTATTGCACTGACCGACAGTGGCACGCAGCGATTGCTCGAACTTTGGCGTGGAACCAGGGAGATCCCGGGATTGCCGCTCTCCGAGAACGATTACACGACCCTGGCACAAGAGCTGGCGTTGCGAGACATTGGCGATGCCGAGCAGGTCCTCACCGATCAAGCTCAACGGATCGAGAACCGCGACCGGAAGGCGCGCTTCGAGTTCGTGCTTCCGGCGCTCTCCACCAATCCGGCCGTCCGTGAGGCCTTCTTCGAGAGTCTGAAGGACCCAGCCAACCGAGAGCACGAACCCTGGGTCCTGGCGGGCGTGTCGTTCTTGCACCATCCGCTGCGGGCCCGAGCGGCAGAGCAGTTCATTCGCCCAAGCCTGGAGATGCTGGAGGAAATCCAACTCACCGGTGATATCTTCTTCCCGCAGCGGTGGCTGGACGCCACCTTGAGCGGTCACTCCTCGCCTGCAGCGGCGGAGATAGTGAGGGATTTCCTGGCATCACGGCGCCGTTACCCGCCGAGATTGCGCCAAAAGATACTACAGTCGGCGGATCTGTTGTTTAGGTCCGCCGAGACACGCCATTAAGGCAGAATTGTCCCCGTGAGAGGACATTGTAGTGCGGCCGGGGCGGCCGAGATTGCACTATGCCTCAACTCTGCCGATATATGTATGGAGAGGCCGCCGGGGGCCGCCCGGCTAACTGCAGTGGCGACCGAGGGTTGCAATGGCTCTGCTTGGCGGCTGGGAACCCTGGCACGGAATTGGCTATTTTTCATGGTGGAAGGCCCGCACCGGCCTTGGAGTTTGGACCCATAACCTGGAGTTGGACATGACAGGGTGCACCGACAGCAGTTCTCCGGTAATCTGCCGGGAACTCGACGCGACGATCGAGCAGCTCGTTCCCGCCGTCGAGCATCTGCTGCAGCGCCTTTCTGATGCCGCTCAGGTCGCGAGTGAAACGGAGGGTTCCGGTGCGAGGCTGACAGTATCCCTACGTTTCCCGGACGGCATCGGGCAGGGACAGGTGGTGGCGTCACTGTTCCGCTGGCGCGAGGCAGTACGCCTCGACATCGAGATCGTCCATAACAGGACGTTCACCAGACCTGATGGAAGCGCGTCAGATCGCAGGCTGTATCTGAACGACTACCAAGCCTCCATCAAGCTACCCGCGGGAACCGCCGAACTGCCGCACGAGTTCGAGCGCGGGGTCATTTCAGGTGTGGTGGCAGCCCGCGATGCAGTGCAGCGGTACAACCGTCGGCACCAGGCTCCGTGGAGCCAGGTGCGGGTGGCGGCCGTCTGAGGGAAACAGAGTTCAACGCTCGTGACGCAAGGCGGGGGGTCGATCCTCCCGCCTTTCTCTTTCGACGATTCTTCTGGCTCAAAACCACTAGACTTCAGGCAATAGCGGATTGCGCGCTCTCGGACCGCCGCATACGCTGACGTCGCGGTCTGCTGTCCAGACCTCCTCTACTGTATGACGCAAACACAGCGTGGCGATCCGCGCATCGTGAAGGCGCGGACAGGCGACCCGTCTAGACCGCAGCAGCTGGTGCAGCGCATCCCATTAGCCAGCCCCTACCTGCCATCTGGCGTTCCAAATGGATACAGCTCGTCGATCGGAGCGAACTGGTAATCCAGGGCATCCAGCCGCGTGGTGCCCAGGAAAGGTCCTGGAGCATCCACTACGAAGATGGACTTCGCGTAGCCTGTCTCGTCGAACCCGCGGCGGAAGTGGGCGCGTGACTTTACCACGAACACGTCATACTCGTCCGGATCGATGGGGCCGAAGCGCAGTTGTTCGGGGTGGACCAGCTGGGAATAAGCCGGAGTGAGCACCAGCATGTTGTGGTTGCCGAATTCGATGGCCGCCACCCGCTCGTAGCCCCACTGCTCGCCGAAG
>Ga0209536_100004095_pt1 | contig 23161 bp, 16 predicted proteins | sample DeeMarSeWOR28_12_FD_187461 | JGI IMG/M metagenome (GOLD analysis project Ga0209536, IMG submission 187461) | Marine sediment microbial communities from White Oak River estuary, North Carolina - WOR-2-8_12 (SPAdes) (version 2) | ecosystem: Environmental > Aquatic > Marine > Intertidal zone >... | reverse complement strand
CTCGCGATTCAGGAGTCACCGCTGCGGCTGCAGGCCTGGAGTGTCGGTTGCGCAACAGGTGAGGAGCCATACTCGCTGGCCATGGTCATTGACCAGGCGTTGGCCGATTCAAAGCGCGACTACTACTTTGGAGTTACCGCGACCGACATTAGCGCAGCGTCGGTAAACGCCGGGCGACGTGCAGTCTACAAGCGGGCGCGCTTAAAGCAAGTGCCCACCAAGCTCCTCATGCGCTATTTCGAACCCATCGATCACGAGCGCTATAGAGTGCGCGATAGCTTGCGCGAGAGAGTGTGTTTTTCGCGCGCGAACGTGCTGGGTTACGACACATCGGTGCTGCCGTCGATGGATCTCATCGTATGTCAGAACCTGCTCATTTACTTTCCTCGCGACACGCGCGTGGAAGTGTTGAACAAACTTGCAGACCAATTGCGGCCAGGCGGGCTGTTGGTCCTTGGCGGTGGCGAGATACTCAATTGGCACCATCCTGAGCTCGCGCCGTTTTCACATGAGGGTTGTTTGGCATTTCGGCGTATCGCAACGGCAGTTGCCGGAGAGCTTTGATCATGTCGGTGAATTTCGACTACGGAACGTTGAACTGGGTCAAGAGCGAGATTGACGAGACCCTCAAGCAGGCACGCATCGCGCTTGAGGCGTACGTTGAGCATCCCGACGATGAGACCCAATTGCGCTTTTGCGCGAATCACATTCATCAGGTGCATGGCACCTTGAGGATGGTGGAACTCTTCGGTGCGTCCATGGCGGCTGAGGAGATGGAAGCGCTCACCCAGGCGCTGGTCGACGGCAAAGTAAGCAACCGTGACGATGCCTATCAGGCCTTGATGCACGGCACCTTGCAGTTGCCCGACTATCTGGAAAAGCTCCAGGGTGGTCAGCGCGATATGCCCGTGTTGTTGCTGCCCCTGCTCAACGATTTGCGCGCCGCGCGCGGCGCGGCGCTGTTGTCCGAAAGCGCGTTTTTCAGTCCCAACCTGGCGACACCGACGCCGCTGTCGACGCGGACCGCGGAAGAACCCACCGACGAGATCTCCGCGCTAGCGCGCAAGCTGCGCCACGCCTATCAGCTCGGCCTAGTGGGTTGGTTTCGCGACCGCGACAGCGAAGCCAGCCTCAAGCGTATCGGCGCGGTTATAGACAGGCTCTACAAGGCGTCAACGCAACCCAAGGTTGCACAGGTGTTCTGGATAGCGAGCGGTGTGGTCGAAGGGCTGCGCCACGGTGGTTTGAAGTCGAGTGTCGCGCTGAAGCTGTTGCTTGGGCAGATGGATCGACAGATCAAACGCTTGATCGACAGTGGTGAGGACGCTCTGGGTAGCGAATCACCGACCGAGTTGCTGAAGAACCTCCTCTACTATGTCGCACAGAGCACCTCCAAGGGCCATCGTGTCGCGACCCTGAAGTCGGCATTCAAGCTTGCCGAACTTCTGCCCGACGCTGCGGCGCTTGACGCCGCGCGCGAGAAGTTGGCCTCACCGAATACCAGCGTAATGCAGTCTGTCTCGGCGGTGCTGCAAGAGGACCTGTCGCGGGTCAAAGACAGCCTCGATGTGTACGTGCGCAGTGAGCAACGCGACCCTGCCGCGCTCGCGCCCTTGTGCGAAGAACTCGACAAGATGGCCGACACGCTGGGCATGCTCGGACTGGGTAACCCGCGCTCTGTGGTTCAGAAGCAGGTTGCGCACCTGCAAGCCATCGCCAGCGGCGAGCGCGCGCCTGACGACGACATGCTGATGGAGGTTGCCGGTGCGCTGTTATCGGTCGAAGTCGCACTCCACGATTTGACCGTACCCACGCGAGTTCCCGAGGAACAGCGCGAGGCGGCATCAGAGGAAGAAGCGCTGGCAATGCGCTCGCAGGCCGATGGCGACTACCGCGACGTTGTGCGCCGGGCCGTTGATGAGGCGAAGACTGAGCTGCAAAGTGTCAAAGATGCCGTTGCGGCATTCAGCGCAGCGCCGACCGACCATGAGTTGCTCAGCACCCTGCCTGAGCGATTGTCCAAGATTCATGGCGGTTTCCTGATTCTCAATCTCGAGCGCGCCGCCGCGGTGGTCAGCGGATGTAGTGACATCGTCAAGCGCATGTTCATCGAAGCGCATACGGTGCCTGCGCCCGCGATGCTCGATCGACTGGCCGACGCCATTGCGAGTATCGAGTACTACATGGAGTCGATGACCGAGAGCTGGGGGCGGCCAAGCGCAATACTGGATGTCGCGCAGCGTAGTCTCGAGGATCTTGATCGACTCGCGGGCGAGTCCGCCCCAGTTGAGCCCGAAGCTGAGGCCCTGTCTGTGGAGGCTGCTCCAGAGCCCGAAGCCGAGATCCTGTCTGTGGAGGCTGCTCCGGAGCCCGAGCTTGAGCTGCACGAGGAAAGGGTCTCTATCGAGGAGGTGTTGCCAGCGGACGAGGCCGAGCTCGAAGCCGAGACAGCGGCGCTGGATCTTGATCTGGACCTGGGTAGCGGCCCTGATGTCGTCGCGCCGCTGCATGAAGAGGCAGCGTTGGGTGCGGACGACATGGGTACCGCCGCCGCACGTTTGTCCGAGGCGCTGGAACTGTGGTTATTCGATCCAACCGACTCGGGCAGCACGGAGCTCTTGCGCACCCTTGTTTCCCAGATTGGCGAACAGGCCAAAGCCGCGAATCTGGAACGTGCCATCAAGATCGTTGGCGATATGAATACCATCGTCACGCACGTGGCGGATACCGGACAAGCGCCGTCCGAGGACATCGTCAATACACTTCACTGGGCCAGTGACACCTTGCGTGACTTGGTTGGCGAGGCTGAGCCGCTGCAAGTCGAAGACTCAGCACCAGCCGCCACACCACAGCCGGGGCTCAGCGCTGAGCCTGCTCATGGTGAGGCTGCAATTGCAGAGGATTTCGCCGAGGCCCAATCACCCGCGCCTGAACCGGTGCCAGAGCAAGCGGCCGAGCCACAGCCCGCAGCGGCTCCTGAGTCTCAACCGGCGGCGGCTGCCTCAACTTCGCCCCGGCCTGTCATGGAGGACATGGATGAGGAGATCCTCGAGATATTCCTCGAAGAGGCACAAGAGGAGCTGACGAATATCGCAACACTGTTGCCACAGTGGCGCGTGAATCAAGACGACGAAGAGGCGCTATCGACGCTGCGTCGCTCCTTCCACACGCTCAAGGGTAGTGGCCGCCTCGTTGGCGCCGTTGATGTGGGTGAATTCGCATGGTCGTACGAGAACGTGCTCAATAGGGTAATCGACGGCACGATCGCCACCAGCGACAACCTGTTCGAGCTGCTGGACCGCGGCCGTCCCGCCTTGGAACGCCTGCTCGAGTTGTTCAAGAGCGGCGGCGAACCCAGTCAGGACATTCTGGCGCTCATGGAGTGTGCGCACGCGCTCAGTCGTGGTGCCGAAATCAGCTTGCCGGAGCCTGCTGCATTAGCCCCCGCGGCGGCCGAACCCACACCGACTGTGCCGGTGAGTGAGCTGGAGCCGAGCCCGGCGTTTGACGCGACGCCAGAACCCAGCGTTGCACCGGCACCGACATTGCTCAGTCAGGACGACCTTGTCGCGTCCGGCGCCGGGGACGAAGAGACTTTTGAACTGGCTTTCGACGCGGAACCCGAGCCAGAGGTGACGGGCGCCAGCATCGACTTTGGTGTTGAGCTGGAGGATATCGAGGCGCAGAGTGTTGCGCCCGAAGGTGTTGAGGCCGTACATATTGAACCCGAAAGTTACGAGCCCCAGAGCTTGGAGCCCGCTCTGCCCCTGCCGCGTGACATCGATCCGGTTCTACTCGACATCTACCGTAGTGAGTCGCGAGGTCATCTGTCTGACTTGCGTGGCATCGTCGAACGTTGTCGCTCGAGCGCGTCGCCGTGCGAGGCGCATGAGCAGCTCGTGCGCGCATGGCACACCTTGCAGGGTAGCTCGCGCGCAACGGGTGTGCCCGAGATAGCCGAGCTCAGCGGCGCATTCGAGAAGTATGTGAAGCTGGCTCAGCAGAAGAGACTTGGCGCCACTGATGCAGCCGCCGACCTAATGCTCGAGGGTTGCGGCTTTGTCGAGGACGTCATCTCTGTGCTCGATCAACCCGGCGGTGTGGTACCGGACCATCATCCTCTGCTCGCGCGCGTTGAGTCATTGATCGAGGGTGCGACGGCAGAGGAACCAGCCGTCGCGGCCCCCGAGCCCGCCCCCAAGATAGAGTCGGCGCCCGCTGCGGAATACGACGAGGAGTTGCTGGAGATCTTCCTCGAAGAAGGTACCGAAATCCTCGACAACAGTGAGCACACCTTGCAGCAGTGGCTCGACGATCGGGACAATAACGATTTGGTCGAGAACATGCAGCGTCAGTTGCACACGCTCAAGGGTGGTGCGCGCATGGCGGGCGTGATCGAGATTGGCAATCTGAGCCATAGTCTCGAGTCATTGCTGACGGCGGTCGCCGACGGGCACCTGCCAGTAACGCAGCGCATGTTCGACGTGTTGCAGCTTTCCCAAGACCGTCTCGCCAACATGTTGGAGCAGGCCCACAATAAGGCCCCGTTGCAACAGGCCACCGATCTGACGATCATGATCGACGAGTTGCTCGGCACCGGCGAGTTCGAGGACAGGGGTGGTCCGGCTACGGACGAACCTGACGAGGCTGTGTTCGGCTTGGCTTCGAGCGAATCGACTTCGCTCAGCGAGGCGGCGCCGAGCGAACCGTTCGGGCAGCCAGCTCCAATTCTGTCAACCGATGGACCGCTCTGGTCGCCGGCGCCAGAGCTGCCGCAGATGAGCGCCGTTCCGGCGCTGGCACCGGCAGAGCAAGAAGCACCAGAAGAGGCAGCCGAACACGCCGACCGCAGGCGTGGACCGCGCATCCAGCAGGAACAGGTGCGCGTGCGTGCTGACTTGTTGGACAACTTGGTCAACTACGCCGGTGAGGTCAGCATCTATCGCTCGCGCCTTGAACAGCAGGTCAATAGTTTCCGCTACAACTTGCAGGAACTGGATGACACCGTCGCACGCTTGCGCAACCAGTTGCGCAACTTCGAGATCGAAGCCGAGGCCCAGATTCAGTATCGCTTCGAAGAGGCCACCGGGCGTAGCTACGAGGAATTCGACCCGCTCGAATTTGACCGCTTCACGTACATGCAGCAACTCTCGCGCGGCATGCTCGAGAGTCTGGGTGACCTTGACAGCTTGCGCGGCCTGCTGACCAATGTCACCCGTGAGTCCGAAACGCTGCTGCTGCAACAGTCACGCGTTAACACGGATCTGCAGGAGGGGCTCATGCGTACCCGCATGGTGCCCTTTGGCATGCAGGCACCGCGCCTGCGCCGTATCGTCCGCCAGGCGTGTAACGACGTGGGCAAGCGCGCCGAGCTGAACTTGATGGGTTCAGAGGCTGAGTTGGATCGCACCGTCCTCGATCGCATCATGGCGCCGCTCGAGCACATGTTGCGCAACGCTGTTGCCCACGGCATCGAAGTGCCAGAGTTACGACGCGAACGCGGCAAAGATGAATCGGGTGTCATCAATATCGAGCTTTCGAAGGAAGGCTCCGAGGTCGTGCTCACCGTCGCTGACGACGGCGCGGGCATTGATCTGGACGCCGTGCGCAACAAGGCAATCGTGCGCGGTCTTATCAAAGCCGACGCACAGGTCAGCGAGCAGGTTCTGCTCGATCTGATTCTCGAGTCCGGTTTCAGTACTGCCGAAGAAGTCACCCAGGTGGCTGGCCGCGGCGTGGGTATGGATGTCGTGGCCAGTGAGCTCAAGCAACTTGGGGGCACGTTCGCCATCGATACCAAGTCCGGGCTTGGCACCAAGTTCACCGTCCGCCTGCCGCTGACCTTGTCCATTACTCAGGCTCTGATGGTAGGCCTGAACGAAGACATCTACGCACTGCCGCTGCTCAGTGTCGAAGGCATTGAGCGAATCGGCCATGAGGACCTCGAAGCCCTCTATGCAGCCGACAACCCGGTCTACAACTGGGTGGGACAAGACTACCGCTTTCTCAACCTCGGCCGCATGATGAGTGGCGGCGATGCGCCACTGCCAGGGCCGGGCAAGAAAGCACCGTTGTTGCTGGTTCGCTCCGGCGACTATCGTGCCGCCTTGCATGTGAGCGCGCTGATGGGTAGTCGCGAGGTCGTCGTCAAATCGGTGGGGCCACAGCTGAGCACCTTGCGTGGTGTGTCCGGCGCAACAATTACGGGTGATGGCTCCGTGGTGCTGATTCTCGATCTTGCAGTGGTGGTCCGTCACGGTCTCACTCAAGTGGTGCCGCAGGTTAGCGAGTCCGCGCCTGCAGCCCTTGAGGCCGCTGCTGAAGTGCCCACTGTCATGGTAGTTGATGACTCCATCACGGTTCGAAAGGTCACAACTCGCTTGCTCGAGCGCCATGGCATGACCGTGATTACTGCAAAGGACGGCGTCGATGCTTTGGCGACCTTGCAGGATGTCACCCCCGATATCATGTTGCTCGATATCGAGATGCCGCGCATGGATGGTTTCGAGCTGGCGACAAACATACGCAATGACGAGCGACTCAAGGCTGTGCCGATTATCATGATCACCTCGCGAACTGGCGACAAACACCAGGAGCGAGCCAAGAAGATCGGTGTCAACCGCTATATGGGCAAGCCATTCCAGGAAACCGAGTTGTTCGAAACCATTGAGGAGCTGCTTGGCAAGAAGGTGCAGGATTAGCCTTCGTAACCAGCTTGCATCGACATGGCACTAGCGGCTATGCAACCGAACAACGAACTGAGCGCGGTGCGAATCGCCATCGCCTCGGGTAGTCTTCAGCAGCGTTTGCGTCTCAAGCAGGTGCTCGAGCTGAACGGTTTGCAGGTGGTTTTGAGTGAGCCCTTGAGTCGGTTGTTCATGGTCAAGTTGGAAGAGCGCCAAGTCGACGCACTCATCGTCGATGTTGACGAAAACGACCAACAAGACTCTGAGTTGCTCGACGAGTTGTTGGCGGGCTCACACGTGCCGATCCTGATCAACGATATCTCGTCGCTTGCGGTCAGCGATGCTCCGGTCGATGGTAAGTGGTATCGCAGGCTGTTGCATAAGCTCGCCGAGCTGGCGGGGCGGCCTGTTCCCGAAGGCCCGTTAGTGCTGGACGGAATTGGTGAGGCATGGCAAGCGGGCATGCACGCGGCGCGGCGACTGCCGGCGAGAGCCGGCGATTTGGCGCGCAATGTCTGGGTGCTGGGTGCTTCGCTGGGTGGGCCGCAGGCGCTCATGCGTTTCCTCGCCGCCTTGTCACCCCAAGTGCCCGTTGCCTTTGTCGTGGCACAGCACTTGGGTGGCAACTTGATTTCGCTGTTGGCGAAACAACTCGAACGTGTCTCGCCATTCGAAGTCCTCACGCCGAGCGTAGGGCACGTATTGAGGCACGGCCAGATACTGGTGGCCCCGGTGAATGAACGTTTGGTGATCAATCCGATCGGTGCAGTCGAGTTGTTGCCGGTCACAGCGCCGGGGCGCTACAGTCCTTCGATTGATACGGCGTTGGAGGACGTCGCCGCGCGTTATCAGGCCAATGCGGGAGCGATTATTTTCAGTGGGCTGGGCGATGACGGAGTGCGCGGTTGCCGGGAGATCACCAACTCAGGTGGCCACGTGTGGGTCCAGCGCAGTGAGACATGTATTGTGAGCAGCATGCCCGATCACGTCGCCCGGGCCGGGCTAGCGGGTTTTGCTGATTCGCCAGAAGGTTTGGCTGAACGACTTGCCCGACACTATGGCGCGAGTGAGGCGACAGGGAGTTGACCATGGCAGAGATCAAACCATTTCCGACTCAGCAGGCAGCGCAGGTTGCGCCAAAGGTGAACACTGAGCCGTTGCCGAGCGCTCTAAATTGTCTGTTGGTTCCACTCCATGGCATGACGCTGTTGTTGCCCAATTCGGCCGTTGCCGAGCTGGTGCCCTATGTCTCGCCGACGCCGGTAGCTGGTGCCCCGGAGTGGTTCCTCGGCGTCGCCGAATGGCGCGAGCGCCGCATCCCGGTGGTGTCCTTCGAGGCCGCGACGGGTGGCCGAGTCGCCGTGGTCAAGTCCGAGTCGCGGTTGTTGGTCCTCAATACCCTGCAAGGCAATCCTAAGCTGCCGTATGTTGCCCTTGTGACTCAGGCAATTCCGCGCCTACAGGTGTTGCGCGAGAGCTCGGTGACCTCGAGCAATGGCGCTGGGCGCGGCGGCCAGTCGGTTGCAGCATATATTGAGCTCGGCGGTCAGAACGTGGTCGTGCCCGACATCGACGACCTCGAACATCGACTCATGCGCTTGCAGCGCAGCTAAGCATCGCTCTCGCCGAAATCACCCCAACATGTTTGCAGTGCCGCCAGGGCTGCGGCGGCGGCCGTTTCGGTGCGCAACACTCGTGGTCCCAGCCGCGCACCAACGAACCCAGCCTGCTTGGCTGCGGCAAGCTCGTCGGCGCTGAAGCCGCCTTCCGCACCGATCATGATACAGATACCGTCACCCGGATCGGGTAGCTGCGTGATCGCCAAATCGCTTTCCGGATCGAGCACTAGCTTGAACGACGCTTGAACGCCGCTCAACCACTCGTTGAGCGGAACCGGCATCCGCACCGGGGGAATGCGATTGCGCCCACACTGCTCGCAGGCATTCACAGCGATGCGTTGCCAATGGTCCTGTTTCTTGCAGCGCTGCTTCTCATCGAGTCGTCCGATGCCGTGCTCGCTGAGCAGCGGGCTGATGCTGCTGACGCCCAGCTCGGTCGATTTCTGTACCGCGAAATCCATTCGGTCCCCGCGTGACACTGCTTGGCCCAGTTCGATGCGCAGGCTGCTTTCGCGCTCGACGTCGTAAAACTGCTGGATGGCGAGTGCTGCGCTGCGCTTTGTGCTGTGCACGAGTACCGCGTCGTACTCGCCGCCCTCACCATTGAATACCCTCAGCGGTGCGCCCGCCTTGAGGCGCAGGACCTGCAGCGCATGGTGAGCTGCTTCCGCACTGAGCTCGACCGTCGTCCCCGATGCAAGGAGTGTATCAACGTAGAAGCGTGGAATACGCATGGCGGGGGCCTGTTCGGCACGATGATTAAGCGGGCAATCAATGTAGCCTGGACGAAGTCCGCAGATGGTTGACTAGAAAGATTAGTCGACGGGCAGATTGGTCGCCTGCGGGCCGCGGAGAACCAATCAACCAACTAACCATCGCCATCCAGCCCCAGGTTCTCCCAGATTGCCAAAGTGGGTACGGATTGGTTCATCGTGTAAAAGTGCAGTCCCGGTGCGCCGAGCTCGAGCAGACGGCGGCACAACTCAGTGCTGACTTCCAGGCCGAAGGCGCGCAGCGCGTCGACATCGTCGCCGTAGCCCTCGAGGCGCTTGCGGATCCAGCGTGGTATCTCGGCTCCGCATGCGTCTGAGAAGCGCGCCAGCTGCTTGTAGTTGGTGATAGGCATGATGCCCGGAACGATCGGGATGTTCACCCCGAGTTTGGCGCAGTCATCGACAAAGCGCACGTACGCATCAGGATTGAAGAAGTACTGAGTGATGGCAGCGTTTGCACCGGCATCGACTTTGCGCTTGAAGTTGTTCAAGTCATCCTCGGCGCTTGGCGCCTGAGGATGGAACTCGGGATAGGCCGCGACCTCGATGTGAAAGTGGTCGCCCGTCTCGGCGCGAATGAAGGCTACTAATTCATTGGCATGACGGAATTCCCCGGACACGCCCATGCCCGAGGGTAGATCGCCGCGCAGCGCGACAATCCGCGCTATGCCCTCAGCCATATAGCGTTGGAGAATCTCGCGGATACCCTCGCGGGTGGTACCGATACAGGATAGATGGGGCGCCGCCTGATAACCGGCCTGCTGAATTTCTACGACCGTGTCGATCGTGCCTGCTTGAGTGCTGCCACCCGCTCCGAACGTGACCGAGAAATAATCGGGTCTTATCGCGGCGAGTTTGTCGCGCGCCCGACGCAATTTCTCGGCGCCCTCAGCGGTCTTAGGCGGGAAGAACTCGCAGCTGAACGTGCGGGGATAGTTGCTCTGGGATTCCATGATCGTGTGCCAAGTTGCTAGATAGCAAATGTGAAGCGTCTGTGCCAGTCACTGGACACAAAGGGCACGTAGCCAATGGCTAAGGAACGCACCGTGTTGTGGTGTTCCTAGCCACTAGCCACTCGCCCCCCGCGACGGGTCTAGTACCGGTAGTGTTCCGGCTTGTATGGCCCGTTCACCGGTACGCCGATGTAATCAGCCTGCTCAGGGCTCATCTGCGTCAGGTGTGCACCGATCTTCTTCAAATGGAGTCGGGCAACTTTCTCATCGAGAATCTTCGGCAGGACGTAGACCTTGTGCTCGTACTTGTCGGCGTTGGTGAAGAACTCGATCTGCGCCATGACCTGGTTGGTGAACGACGCGGACATGACGAAGCTCGGATGGCCCGTTGCGCAGCCAAGGTTGACCAGCCGCCCCTTGGCCAGCACGATGATCTTCTTGCCGTCGGGAAAGATGACGTGGTCGACCTGTGGCTTGATTTCTTCCCATTGGTATTTGGCTAGCGAGGCAATATCAATTTCGGAATCGAAGTGGCCGATGTTGCAGACGATGGCCTCGTCCTTCATTGCCGCCATATGGTCGTGCGTGATCACGCTGACGTTGCCCGTAGTGGTGACGAAGATGTCACCGGTCTTACAGGCCTCGTTCATGTCGACGACGCGGTAGCCTTCCATCGCCGCCTGCAGCGCGCAGATGGGATCGATCTCGGTGACCCAAACGGTGGCACCCATGCCGCGGAAGGCCTGGGCACAGCCCTTGCCGACATCGCCATAGCCCAGCACAACGCAGATCTTGCCGGCGACCATCACATCGGTGGCACGTTTGATGCCATCAATCAGCGATTCGCGACAGCCGTACAGATTATCGAACTTGGACTTGGTGACCGAGTCGTTGACGTTCATAGCCGGGAACAAGAGCGTGCCCCCTTCCTGCATCTGGTAGAGGCGGTGCACACCCGTCGTCGTCTCCTCGGTGACGCCCCGGATGCTCTCGGCCATTCTTCGCCATTTGCTGGGGTTGGATTTCAGCGTGCGGCGCAAGACGTCGAGAATCGCTACCCATTCTTCGTTGTCGCCGGCCTTGGCCTCTGGCACCGTCCCAGCCTGCTCGAACTCCACGCCTTTGTGGATCAGCAGCGTTGCATCGCCGCCGTCGTCGAGAATCATATTGGGGGTTGCGCCATCGGGCCAAGTCAGGGCCTGCTCGGTGCACCACCAGTACTCTTCGATGGTCTCGCCCTTCCAGGCGAACACGGGAATACCTGCCGCGGCGATGGCGGCGGCCGCGTGATCCTGGGTGGAAAAGATGTTGCAGGAGGCCCAGCGTACCTGCGCGCCCAGCTCAACCAGCGTCTCGATCAGCACAGCGGTCTGAATGGTCATGTGCAGACTGCCGGTGACGCGCGCACCCTTGAGCGGTTGCTTACCGCGGTATTCCTCGCGCAGCGCCATCAAGCCGGGCATTTCGCTCTCGGCGATGGCGATTTCTTTGCGGCCCCATTCGGCCTGGGAAATGTCGGCGACTTTATAGTCGTTGAAGTCGGGGACAGCATTCATGGCAAGTTCTCCATTTCTGCTGAGCGCCGTTTGTTGCGAAGTGCTGGACCCACCGAGCCTGACGAGGGCCCGACCCTCGCTGCAGCGCCCCTCAGCCGATCCAGTTTAGGTAATACGATAGTGAGCTCTTAGACGCCTGCGGCCTCCCGAAGTGCCTCAACCTTGTCCGTGCGCTCCCAGGTAAATTCCGGGTTGGCCCGGCCAAAGTGGCCGTAGGCAGCCGTTGCCGTGTAGATGGGGCGCAGCAGATCGAGCATCTTCACCAGACCTTTGGGTCGCAGGTCGAAATGCTCTCGCACAAGCTCCACCAGGCGGTGCTCACCCAGGACACCAGTGCCGAAAGTGTTGATGCTGATCGAGGTCGGCTCAGCCACGCCGATGGCATAAGAGACCTGCAACTCACAGCGATCGGCGAGCCCCGCCGCGACGATGTTCTTGGCGACGTAGCGACCGGCATAGGCGGCCGAGCGATCCACCTTGGTTGGATCTTTGCCGGAGAACGCGCCGCCGCCGTGGCGGGCCATGCCACCGTAGGTGTCAACGATAATCTTGCGCCCAGTCAGGCCGCAGTCACCGACCGGCCCGCCAATCACGAAGCGACCGGTCGGATTGATGAAGAATTTGGTGTCTTTGTCGATCCACTCAGCCGGCAACACCGGCAGGATGATGTCGTCCATGACGGCTTCGCGCAGTGTTTTGGTGCCGATGTCGGGGCCATGCTGCGTGGACAGCACTACGGCATTGATGCCGACCGGTTTGCCCTCTTCATAGCGGAAGGTGACTTGGCTCTTGGCATCCGGGCGCAGCCACGGCAGTGAGCCGTTCTTGCGCACCTCGGCCTGGCGCTGCACCAGGCGGTGGGCGTAAGTGATCGGCGCGGGCATCAGCACGTCAGTTTCGTTGGTGGCGTAGCCGAACATCAGACCCTGGTCGCCGGCGCCCTGCTCACGGTCGTCGCTTTCATCGACCCCCATGGCGATGTCGGCGGACTGCTTGCCGATGGCGGAGACGACGGCGCAGGTTTCCCAGTCGAAGCCCATCTCGGTACCGCTGTAGCCGATCTCCTTGATGGTCTCGCGTACGACCCGTTCCAACTCAAGGGAAGCACTGGTCGTGATCTCGCCGGCAACCAGGACGATACCGGTCTTGACCAGGGTTTCACAGGCGACACGGGCATGCGGGTCGGAGGCGAGCAAGGCGTCCAGTACCGCGTCGGAGATCTGATCGGCAACCTTGTCCGGATGACCCTCGGACACCGATTCGGAGGTAAACAAGTGCTCTTCCGCCATGTCTATTCCTTCCCGCCTATTCAAAAGGGCGCTAGTCTAGCGACTATGAGGCCGTATTTACAGAGGTGGGCGGCCGCTGGCTCGGGCCGCGGAGTTTCGAGTTTAGCGGCGGCGCCCGCCGGCATCTTTACACGGACCAGGCGCCGGGCCCAAGAGTGATCGGAGCCGATGCGCACGCGCGAGACCTTTTATAGACCGGACCAGGAACTGGGGCGAGAGGCCTCGTCGCTGAGCGCCTCCTTGTACAACCTTGCCCATGTGCTGCTGCGCAACAGCGGCGAGAGCTGCCTGTTTGTGCCCATTCGTTCTATGCAGTATTTGGCGGTGTTCGACGCTGAGGAGTGCATCTTCGTCGACGGCCATAATCGGCATCAAATAGAACTGGCCTGGCAGGCTTTTCGTCCGTCGGCCCGGGCGACGCTCTCGGATCCGGTCCCCTACGAGGTGGTCTACTACGTACCCACTGCTTTCGACACGCACCGCCGGGTCCTGGCCGAGCTGGAACCCGCCCTGGAGTTGCTGCATCGTCGCAGTGCAGCACACGGCGCTCATGGCAGTGTCGTGTCATTTCCGCGCTCCCCGAAGAGCTGAGGTTTGCGCCTGGGGATCTGGCCATCTCCCCTCATCTATTCATAACCCACTGATCTACGGAGAGGATGAGCGTCCGCCGGACAACGGCCTATTGCTCATCGCCAGCATATGAGGGAGAATCGCGCGTTCCGAATTTGCGTGCTGCTGGCGCCGGACGCACCACTGAGCGCTGCAGCCGGCATCGTTGAGCTAGAGTATTCGCGAAGTCAGCAGGCTGTCCGCGGGGCAGCGTCGGCTTCGAAGCGTGGTCGTCACACGAAGCAATCGTGCATGGGGGTTTTGGGTTGGCCCGTCCTGGTCTGAGCACGGGTCACGCGCCAGCGTCACTTCACTCCTAGCCTGGTTATCGGACGCCGCGCCGTGGTCTGGCCCTTTGCGGACCGGTATCACACCGCATTCACAAGACTGGTTTTCTAGAGCGTTTTTTTAAGGAGGGGCCGATGCCTACCCGCAAAGAGTTAGCCAATGCTATCCGCGCCTTGAGCATGGATGCCGTGCAGAAGGCCAAATCCGGTCACCCCGGTGCGCCCATGGGCATGGCCGATATCGCCGAAGTGCTGTGGAACGATTTCCTCAAGCACAATCCGGCCAACCCCGGCTGGTATGACCGCGACCGCTTCGTGCTCTCCAATGGCCACGGTTCCATGCTGATTTACTCGTTGTTGCACCTCAGCGGCTATGACCTGCCCATGGAAGAGATCAAGAACTTCCGCCAGTTGCACTCGAGAACCGCGGGCCACCCCGAGCATGGCTACGCACCGGGTGTCGAGACCACTACCGGTCCGCTCGGTCAGGGCATCACCAATGCTGTGGGCATGGCACTCGCGGAGAAGGTTCTGGCCGGTCAGTTCAACCGCGACGGCCACCACATTGTTGATCACTATACTTATGTCTTCCTCGGCGACGGTTGCCTGATGGAGGGCATCTCCCACGAATCTTGTTCGCTCGCCGGTACCTGGGGGCTGGGTAAGCTGATCGCCTTCTGGGACGACAACGGCATTTCCATTGACGGTCACGTTGAGGGCTGGTTCACCGACAATACACCTGCTCGCTTCGAAGCCTATGGCTGGCATGTGATTCGCGGTGTCGATGGTCACGATGCGGATGCCATCAGCAAGGCGGTGCACGAAGCCAAGTCGGTCAACGACAAGCCCACCCTGATTTGCTGCAAGACCGTCATCGGCTACGGCGCGCCGAATCTGTGCGGCAGCCACGATTGCCACGGCGCTCCCCTGGGTGACGACGAAATCGCCGCCACGCGCGAGAATCTTGGTTGGTCACATGCACCGTTTGAGATCCCGGCCGAGATCTATGCCGGCTGGGACGGTCGCGAGGAGGGGACCAAGGCCGAAGCACACTGGAACGAGAAGTTTGCGGCCTACAAGAAAGCTCATCCGGATCTCGCCGCTGAATTCGAGCGTCGGATGAAGGGTGATCTGCCTGCGGATTGGTCGGCCAAGGCGATGGACTACATCAAGACCGTGGCTGCCGAAGGCAAGAAGATGGCCACGCGCAAAGCCTCGCAGGCGGCCATCAACGGCTATGCGCCCGTACTGCCCGAGATGCTCGGCGGCTCGGCTGACCTGACTGGCTCCAACAACACCAATTGGAAAGGCTCGGTCTCGCTGAGCAACACCGTCTCTGACGGCAACTACATCCATTACGGTGTACGCGAGTTCGGCATGACCGCCATCATGAACGGTATTGCTTTGCACGGTGGATTCATCCCCTATGGTGGCACGTTCCTGGTGTTCTCCGACTATGCACGCAACGGCGTGCGCATGTCCGCTCTGATGAAGCAACGTGTGATCAACGTCTACACCCATGACTCGATCGGCTTGGGTGAGGACGGGCCGACTCACCAACCCATCGAACACGTGAGCTCGCTGCGCATTATCCCCAACTCGACGGTGTGGCGGCCCTGTGACATCGTCGAGACGGCCGTGGCCTGGAAGGCAGCACTTGAACGCACAGATGGCCCGAGTTCTTTGATCCTCACACGCCAGGATCTCGAAACCCAGCCGCGCACGGAACAGCAACTGGCCGACATCGAGCGTGGCGGGTACGTGCTGCGGGACACGGACGGCACCCCCGACGCCATCATTATCGCTACCGGCTCGGAAGTCGCTTTGGCTATGGGCGCGGCTGAGGCTCTGGCCGGCAAAGGCAAGCGGGTCCGTGTCGTGTCCATGCCCTCGACCAATGTCTTCGATGCCCAGGACGACGCTTATCGCGAGGCCGTGTTGCCCGCCGCGGTCACCGCACGTGTTGCCGTCGAGGCGGGTGTGACTGACCTGTGGGTCAAGTACGTCGGTTTGAACGGCAAGGTGGTTGGCATTGATCGTTTTGGCGAGTCAGCGCCTGCGCCCAAGCTGTTTGAATACTTCGGCTTTACGGTGGACAACGTCGTCAAGGCCGTAGAGGCGACGCTGTAGACATAAATGTGTAACTCTTCTTCAGTAGCGTGAGTCGGCCGCGGCTGAGGAGACCAAGCTTTAAACGATAGGGAGAGTAAGGAATGGCGATTAAAGTCGGTATTAATGGTTTCGGCCGTATCGGTCGTATGGCGTTTCGCGCGATTGCGAAGGATTTTCCAGACATCGAAGTCGTCGCGATCAACGACCTGCTGGATCCGGACTACTTGGCCTACATGCTGAAGTACGACTCCGTGCATGGTAACTTCAACGGTGACATCGCCGTTGAGGGCGCCAATATGGTCGTCAACGGCAAGAAGATCCGCCTGACTGCAGAGCGTGACCCGGCCAACCTGAAGTGGGGCGAGGTGGGCGCCGATCTGGTCATCGAATGCACAGGATTTTTCTTGACCGAGGAGACCTGTCAGAAGCACATCGCGGCTGGCGCGAAGAAGGTGGTGATGTCGGCTCCGTCCAAGGACAGCACGCCGATGTTCGTCTATGGCGTCAATCACAACACCTACGACGGTCAGGCCATCGTTTCCGCCGCTTCCTGTACCACCAACTGTCTGGCACCGATCGCCAAAGTCCTGCACGACAAGTGGGGCATCAAACGTGGCCTGATGACGACCGTTCACGCCGCCACAGCGACGCAGAAGACGGTTGACGGTCCTTCCATGAAGGATTGGCGCGGTGGCCGCGGCATCCTGGAGAACATCATTCCTTCGTCCACCGGCGCTGCCAAGGCCGTGGGTAAGGTTCTGCCCGAGCTCAACGGCAAGCTGACCGGTATGGCTTTCCGGGTACCCACCTCCGATGTCTCCGTGGTCGACCTGACCGTGGAGCTCAATAGCGACGCCAAATACGAAGACATCTGTGCGGCGATGAAGGCTGCATCTGAGGGTGAGATGAAGGGCACGCTGGGTTACACCGATGAGAAGGTGGTCTCCACCGACTTCCGTGGTTGCGGCAACTCGTCGATCTTCGACGCCGAAGCCGGTATCGCCCTGGATGGCAGCTTCGTCAAGCTGGTTTCCTGGTACGACAACGAGTACGGCTATACCTGCAACATGCTGCGCTTCGTTCAGCACGTTGCCAAGTAACTAGCCACACGCATGCATGCAGGGTGGGTCAATGCCACGATAGCGCATTGCCCGCCCTGCATGGATTCTGTTTGAGTACCAAGACATCTCTTATCAGGGCGCAAACCGGAGCCCGTTACCTTTCCGAGTGGACTGATGGGATCGTTTGAGAGCCATTTGCCAAACTGAGCGTTTGCCAAATCGTTCTTAAATTTTGTTGCAGGGAGTGGATGCGATGTCCGTTATCAGAATGACCGATCTCGACTTGGCCGGTAAGCGCGTGCTGATCCGCGCAGATCTGAACGTTCCCGTCAAAGACGGCAAGGTGACCTCCGACGCGAGGATTTCTGCGTCAATGCCCAGCTTCGAGTTCTGCTTAAAGGCGGGCGCAAAGGTCATGGTGATGAGCCACCTCGGTCGTCCGACCGAGGGCGAGTACAGCGAGGAGAACTCGCTCAAGCCGGTGGCAGAGGATCTCAGCGCCAAGCTCGGCAAGCCGGTGCGGTTGATTAGAGACTGGGTCGACGGCGGTTTCGATGTGGCCGATGGCGAGCTCGTGCTGCTCGAAAACGTACGTTTCAACAAGGGCGAGAAGAAAGACGACGAAGCGTTGGCCAAGAAGTATGCCGCGCTGTGTGACGTGTTCGTGATGGATGCGTTCGGAACCGCGCATCGCGCCCAGGCGTCAACCCACGGTGTTGCCAAGTTTGCGCCAACCGCCTGCGCGGGCATCCTCCTTACGGGGGAGTTGGAGGCGCTGAACAAGGCCCTGGCCGATCCCGCCCGGCCTATGGTCGCTATCGTGGGTGGCTCCAAAGTTTCGACCAAGCTGACGGTGCTCGAAGCCTTGTCACAGAAGGTCGACCAACTCGTCGTCGGCGGTGGTATTGCGAACACCTTCCTCAAAGCGGCGGGCAAAGAAATCGGCAAGTCTTTGTGCGAGGACGATTTAGTTGGCACGGCCCAGGAGCTGACCGAGAAAATGGCAGCCCGCGGTGCCAGCATTCCGATCGCCGTTGATGTTGTGGTTGGCAAGCAGTTCGATGCCAACGAGCCGGCCGTGCTCAAAGACTCCGGCTCCGTGGCGACGGACGACATGATTTTCGACATCGGCCCCAAGAGCGCCGAGCAGCTCGCCGACATCATCATGAAGGCGGGTACGGTGGTGTGGAACGGCCCGGTTGGTGTGTTCGAGTTCGATCAATTCGGTGAAGGCACCAAGCGCATTGCTCAGGCCATTGCCGATACCAAGGCTTTCACGCTCGCCGGTGGCGGCGATACCATCGCAGCCATTCAGAAATATGACATCTACGACAAAGTGTCCTACATCTCCACCGCGGGTGGCGCATTCCTCGAATTCCTTGAGGGCAAGACGCTGCCTGCTGTGGCCATGCTCGAAGAACGAGCCAAATAGTACGAACAAGGTGCGAGGAGCTGGGAACTAGGTGCTAGTGGGTGATGATCGCGCGGCGAGGCGAACTCGCCGCGCGAGCTGAATCCTAGAGCCTCGTTCCTCGTTCCTAGTACCTAGGTCCTAATCTCATGAGACGCACAAAAATCGTCGCCACGCTTGGCCCAGCCACAGAAGATCCGAAGATGTTGGATCGGATCATCGAGGCGGGGGTGGATGTGGTGCGCATCAATTTCTCCCACGGCAGTCCCGAGGAACACAAGGAACGCGTCGAGCGGGTGCGCAATCGCGCCCGGGCTCATGGCCGCCAGGTCGGCGTGTTGGTGGACCTGCAAGGCCCCAAGATTCGCATCGACCGTTTCGAGAATGGCAGTGTCATGCTCGAGGAAGGTCAGACATTCGTCCTCGACATCAAGCACGATCCCAAGGCGGGCAACAAGCAGCGCGTCAGCTGCACCTACAAGCAACTGCCGGATGATGTGAAGCGTGGTGACACGCTGCTGCTCGATGATGGCCGCATCACGTTGTGGGTCGACGAAGTCGCCGGCCATGAAGTGATCTGTCGCGTGACTTCGGGCGGTGAGCTCTCCGACCGCAAGGGCATCAACCGCCTGGGTGGCGGGCTGTCGGCGCCGGCCCTGACCGAAAAAGATCGCGCCGACATCAAGACCGCGGCCGAGATGAAAGCTGATTATCTCGCCGTGTCATTTCCGCGCAGCGCTGAGGATATCCACCGGGCCCGTCGCTTGCTCGAAGAAGCCGGCGGGCGTGCTGGCATCGTTGCCAAGATTGAGCGGGCCGAGGCGGTGACGTGTATCGACGATATTATCAGCGCCAGTGACGCGATCATGATCGCGCGCGGTGATCTGGGCGTTGAAATTGGCGATGCCGCGCTGCCACCGGTGCAGAAGCGGTTGTGCACGCTGGCGCGCAGCCGCAACCGGGTAGTGATCATCGCCACCCAGATGATGGAGTCGATGATCGACAATCAAATCCCCACCCGCGCCGAGGTTTTTGACGTGGCCAATGCGGTGCTCGACGGCACCGACGCGGTGATGCTGTCGGCCGAGACGGCGGTGGGCAAGTACCCCGACAAGGCGATCGCGGCTATGGATCGCATCTGTCGCGAGGCGGAAAAGTCGCCGCAGGCGCGCGTTTCGACGCACCGTATTGAGGAGCAGTTCGAGCGCACCGATGAGGCCATTGCCATGGCCGCGATGTATACCGCCAACCATCTGAACGTGAAGGCGATTGGCGCCCTGACCGAGTCGGGTTCGACGCCGCTGTGGATGTCACGCATCAGCTCCGACATCCCGATCTATGCCCTCACGCGCCAGGTTGAGACGCGGCGCAAAGTTACGCTCTACCGCGGCGTTCAGCCGGTCAGCTTCAACGTGGTGACCAAGGACCACGCCGAAGTGAACCGGGAGGTCGTCGATGAATTGCTGCGCCGCGGTGCGGTGCGTGACGGTGACCTGGTCATCATCACCAAGGGCGATCTGGCGGGTGTCCTGGGGGGTACCAATGCGATGAAGATCGTCAAGGTCGGCGAACTGGTCTCGGTGGACTGATCGGGTACAATAGCGCCTAGCTGTCTATATCCGACGCCCAAACTCTGAAATACGGTTCTCACACAAGACACGATTCGATTAAAGCAAGGAGGTCCAAATGGCCCTGATCTCGATGCGTCAGTTGCTGGACCATGCCGCCGAAAACGGCTATGGCATGCCAGCGTTCAACGTCAACAACATGGAGCAGGTGCATGCCATCATGCAGGCTGCTCATGAGACCAACAGCCCGGTGATCATGCAGGGCTCCGCAGGCGCCCGCTCATATGCTGGTGAGCCTTTCCTGCGCCATCTCATCACGGCTGCTCTGGAAATGTATCCACACATTCCAGTCGTTATGCATCAGGACCATGGCTCCGCCCCGGGCGTGTGCCTGCGCTCCATTCAGTCGGGTTTCAGCTCGGTGATGATGGATGGCTCGCTGATGGAGGACATGAAGACGCCCTCATCGTATGAGTACAACGTCGACGTCACTCGCGAAGTGGTCAAGATGGCCCATTCCGGCGGAGTCTCAGTCGAAGGCGAACTGGGTTGCCTGGGTTCGCTCGAAACCGGTGAGATGGGCGAAGAGGACGGCCACGGTGCCGAAGGCAAGCTCGACATGGATCAGCTGCTGACCGATCCGGAGCAGGCCGCAGACTTCGTGGCCAAGACCGGCGTTGACGCGCTGGCGATCGCCATCGGTACGTCGCACGGTGCCTACAAGTTCACCAAGAAGCCGACGGGTGACATTCTGCGCATTGACCGCATCAAGGAAATTCATGCGCGCATTCCCAACACCCACCTGGTCATGCACGGTTCCAGCTCGGTGCCGCAGGATTGGCTGGAGATCATCAATAGCTACGGCGGTGATATGGGCCAGACCTATGGCGTGCCGGTCGAGGAGATCCAGGAAGGCATCAAGCACGGTGTGCGTAAGGTCAACATCGACACCGACCTGCGTATGGCCTCTACCGGTGCTATTCGCAAGCATCTGGCTGAGAACCCTGCCAACTTCGATCCACGCAAGTTCCTCAAGGCCTCCACAGCGGCCATGAAGGATATCTGCAAGGCGCGTTACGAAGCCTTCGGCTGTGCCGGCATGGCCTCCAAGATCAAGGTCATCAGCCTGGATGACATGGTCAAGCGCTATGCCTCGGGCGAGTTGGCTCCGCAGGTTAAGGCGGCCGCTGCCTAAACACGGCTACGGCTAGCATGCTGGCAAGTCGGAAAAGGCGGGGCATGGCCCCGCCTTTTTCTTTTCGGGTGCACCGCTCGCCATGAGTGATGACGTGCTTGAACAGGTCACCGCGTTGATCGACGCTGACCCCCGCTCTGGCCAGTCTTTGTTGCTCTATGCGCTGGTCAAGGCGCTATCGACGGCGCAAGGTCACTACCTGTATACGCTCAAGAAACTGCGCGAGCTGCAGCCCGCGCAGCGCCTGCTTGCCTACGCCCTGATGGAACAGATGGCGCAAGGACTCAACGAGACCCAAGCGTGGCGGGATGCCGTTCGTCGTATGGATGAGGCAATGGCCAGAAAGTACTAGCTGCTGACAGGGTCCGACCACGGAGTCCACGCGGCCCATCAATGTGGCCTGGACGCAGTAGCCGTCAGGCTACGAAGTCCGGGATCGGCGCTGCTGTGCCCAAGCTACACTGACGACTCATGCTCTACTTGGCCAAGCATCACACCGTGGACGATACCGACAAACTCGAACTACTCCAGCGCGACGCTGAACGGGGAATCGCCCGCGCCCAGCGCCTGCTCGCCAACCGCTATCTGCGTGGTCGTGGTGTCACCAAGGACGAGGAGCTCGCGGCCCAGTGGATGCGCGCTGCTGCCGAGCAGGGTCTGGCCACGGCGCAGCGTGTCTACGGCGAGTTGTTGGAGTCTGGGACCGGAGTGAGTGCCAACTTCACCGAGGCGATTCGCTGGTATCTGCGAGCCGCGGGGCAGGGGGACCCCGAAGCGCGGGCGCACCTGCGGCGACTGGTCGAGGCAGCCCGGTCACAGCGCCAGCCCAGTCCGGGGACGGAGACGAGCTGACTCAGGTAGAGTCGGCTAAGCACAGACACCAACCGCCTGCCCCAGCCTGCCTACCGCGTCTCGTGTGCCCTTCGCGTCCTCTGTCATTGGACCGGGCGTCTGTCCGCCATGACGCTCGGCCCCGGACTTCGTAGCCTGACGGCTATAGCGTCCGGGCTACAGTGATGGCGTCCGTGTCCTCCCCGGGATCCGTGCTCCCTGTGGCTAAAGCAGACGCCGTTTCGCCACCGTAGCCGCGATGTCCTTCTCTAAAGCCCTCTCGCCGCCAGGTCGATAGCCCTAATAGGTGCCCGCCTGTCGGGCCATCTGGAACGGAGGTATCGACCATGGACACGTGTCGCCGTTACCAGCGGGTCAGATCTCTGGCCCGCCGTGCCGAGCGCCCCACGGGGGTGGCGCTATGGCTACTCTGGGCTGGTTTGTTGCTACTGCTCTTCGTCGCCCGGACCGCCACCGCCCGGGTTGGCCCCGCACACTTGACGCTCGCCGCCGACCGCTATCATTTGGAGTCGACTGAGCGGCTCACCGAACGCTATGACGCCGGCATGATGGCCTACGCCCATGGCCGCACCACTGAGGCCATTCGCCTGCTCGAGCCGGTAGCCCAGGCCGGCGACAGCGATGCACAGTATTTGTTGGCCAGTGTGTACGATGAAGAGGCAGTGGGTCCGAATGGCCACTTCCTCGCGGTCGCCTGGTACCGGCAGGCCGCCATTCACGGCCACCCCGAAGCTCAATTCGCGCTCGGTGTCGCCTATCGTCTGGGCCAGGGGGTACACCCCGACGCGCAGCAGGCGCTGATCTGGTGGCGCGCCGCCGCGTTGCAGGGCAACGTGCCCGCCCAGGTCATGTTGGGCTATCTCTACGCGGTCGGCGAGCACGGCAGCGGCCAGGATCTCGCCGCTGCGGTGGAATGGTGGAGAAAGGCGGCTGACAATGACGACCCCCTGGCTCAATACAATCTGGCCGGGCTCTATGCCGCCGGCGAAGGTGTGGGCAAGAGTTATTGTGAGGCCGCCCGGTGGTGGGAACGCTCGGCGGACAACGGCAACCGCCAGGCGGCTGATGCGCTGGCGAGCGTGCGTGGTTTAGTCGAATACGCCGCCTGTCAGTGAGCGGGAACTAGCATCCTTTAACCACCCCCAGGCGTGAGCGGCCCGCGTGATGCTACATCCCGCCGCCACCGCCCG
>Ga0209536_100004094_pt1 | contig 23162 bp, 20 predicted proteins | sample DeeMarSeWOR28_12_FD_187461 | JGI IMG/M metagenome (GOLD analysis project Ga0209536, IMG submission 187461) | Marine sediment microbial communities from White Oak River estuary, North Carolina - WOR-2-8_12 (SPAdes) (version 2) | ecosystem: Environmental > Aquatic > Marine > Intertidal zone >... | reverse complement strand
TCGCCGCCGAGGCGCGGCTCACGCCACGCCTGGCGGGCGCCGTTGAGCAGATCCGAGCCGCCCTCCAAACCGATGCTCCGCTCCCGGGTGCGATGGCGCATTTCCGCTGGTCGATCCGCGTCTCCGATGACCGTCTGAAAACCGCCCGAGCAATCGTCCGCTACCTCGCGGGCCCGGCGATTGCCGATCTGGCACAAGAACCTTCGACCGCGGGCATCCTGCCACTGCCCGCGAGAGCCTTCCTGCGTCGCCTGCGATCCGTCGTCGGCGTCCGACATTGAACGGGGGCGCCCCGGTGAACCCGCTTTGCTCCGCGCCCCGATAGTGTAAGAATTCGTCAGCGTCACGGCCCTGGGACCCGCCGGGCGGGCCAGATGGTCGAAGAACGTCACTGAAAAACGGGAAAACCGCGTGCGCATTGCCATCCTCGAAGATGACCCTGACCAGCTTGCGCTGCTCAAACGCTGGCTGACCGACCGTGGGCACGACGTGCACGGCTACCTCGCCGGGCGCGAGATCATGCGCGAGTCCTCGCGCGAGAGCTTCGATCTCTACCTGCTCGACTGGCAGGTACCGGACGTCCAGGGCACCGAAGTGCTGCGCTGGGTCCGCGAGCACGTTTCGAAGGCGGTTCCGGTGCTGTTCGTCACGGTGCGCGACGCCGAGGAAGACATCGTGTTCGCGCTCGAGGCCGGCGCCGACGACTACATGATCAAGCCGGTGCGCAACCACGAGCTCAACGCCCGTGTGAACGCCCTCCTGCGCCGCGCCTATCCGGCGGCCGAGGAGAAGATAATTGACGCGCCGCCGTTCGCGATCGACCTGGCCAAGGGCGAGATCCGCCGCGGCGACGCGCGCGTCGATCTCACGCCGAAGGAATTCGATCTCGCTGCGACGTTCTTCCGCAATATCGGCCGGCTGCTCTCGCGCGGCTATCTGCAGGAGACGGTTTGGGGGCGAATGGGCGATCTCGCCACCCGTACGGTGGACACGCATGTCAGCCAGGTACGCAAAAAGCTCGATCTGCAACCCGAGTCCGGCTACCGGATCGTGCCGATCTACAACTACGGCTACCGCCTCGAGCGCCTGAGCGCGGACTGAGTCGCGCGCGCGGCAATTCCCCTTCCGGAGGGTGCGCGGCTCAGGGTACGATCCGGCCGCTGCTTTCCTTCCGGATTCCGCGTGCCCAAAACCTTCGCCTCGCAGGCCGACCTCAAGGCCAAGAAAATCTCTTTCCGCAAGCTCTCGGCGAACTGCTACGCGTTCACCGCCGAGGGGGACCCGAACACCGGGGTCATCGTCGGCGACGACGGTGTGATGGTGATTGATGCGCAGGCCACGCCGGTGATGGCGCGCGAAGTGATCAGGCGCATCCGCCGCGTCACCTCGAAGCCGATCAAGTACGTCGTGCTGTCGCACTATCACGCGGTGCGCGTGCTCGGCGCCTCGGCCTACCGGGCGCGCGAGATCATCGCCAGCCAGGCAACGCTCGGCCTGATCCGCGAGCGCGGCCGGCAGGACATGGCGAGCGAGATCGGCCGCTTTCCACGCCTGTTCCGCGGCAAGGAATCGATTCCCGGGTTGACCTGGCCGACGCTCACCTTCCGCAGCGAGATGACGGTGATGTTGGGCCGCCTCGAGGTCAGGATCATCCAGCCGGGTCCCGGCCATACCGGCGGCGACACGATCGTCTGGGTGCCGTCCCAGCGGGTGCTGTTCTCGGGCGACCTGGTGGAGTACGAGGCCGGCATCTACACCGGCGACGCGCACCTCGAGGAATGGCCCAACACGCTCGACAGGCTGCGCGCGCTGAAGCCCCGGGCGCTGGTCCCCGGGCGCGGTCCCGCGCTGACCACGCCTGCCCAATGCGCGAAGGCGATCCGCTTCACGCAGGACTTCGTACGGGGACTGTACTCCGTTGCGCGCCTCGGGGTTCGCAAGCGGCGGTCGTTGCAGCAGGTGTTTGCAATGGCGCGCCGGCGCATGGACCCGCGCTACGGCGCCTACCCGATCTACGAGCACTGCATGCCGTTCGACGTCTCGCGAGCCTACGACGAGGCCCGCGGCATCAAGCATCCGCGTATCTGGACGGCGCAGCGCGACCGCGAGATGTGGCGCGAGATCGCCGACGTCGGCGCGTGAGCCGCGCGTGAAAGCCCCGATCGCCTTCCTGCCGGGGCCGCTCACGACCGACGCACTCTGGGAACCGGTGATTCGGCGCCTGGACGGGCGCATCGAGCCCTGGATCGCCGATCTGACCGCGGACGATTCGATTGCCGCCATGGCCGCGCGCGTGCTGACCGATGCGCCCTGGGAACGCTTCGCCCTCGCCGGACACTCGCTCGGCGGATACGTCGCGTTCGAGATCATGCGCAGGGCACCCGAGCGCATCGAGCGGCTCGCGCTCATCGACACCCAGGCGCGCGCCGACACCCTCGAAGCGATCGATCGGCGTCGAGCACTGATCGAGCTGGCGCAAGCGGGGCGCTTTCAGGAGGTCGCCGAGCGCCTGATCCCGGTGGTGTTCGACTCGGTGGAAGTGGTCGATCCGACGCTGGTTGCGTTGCACCGGGACATGGCGCGCACAGTGGGCGCCGAGGCATTCCTGCGACAGCAACGCGCCATCTTGGAGCGCATCGATTCGCGCCCGACACTGCCCACCATCCGCTGCCCGACGCTCGTCCTGTGCGGGGCGCACGACCTGCTGACCCCGCTCGACCGTCACGAGGAGATGGCCGCCGCCATTCCCGGCGCGAAGCTCGTCGCCGTACCGAGTGCGGGACATTTCAGCCCGCTGGAACGGCCCTACGAGGTCGGCTTCGCGCTCGCCAACTGGTTGGACGCTTAGGTCTTGAGGATTAGGCGCGGTCCCGCTCCGCACCGAAGTGCGGAGCGGGACGAAACCCCGCCGCGGAGGAGGAGGGAGGAGGAGACCGCGACGGGCGCGTTCGGGTTCGCGTTCTAGACCGCGAAGTAAGTGGTTAGTTCCCTTTCAGGCCGTGCGCGGTGCGAACAACCACCAGGCCACCGACAGACTGACGGGCTTTCCTGAAGAACTCGGCGAGCCGCTTGGCGCCAGCCGACATCAGCTCGGCCATCACCCGGGCCTGCTCCTGCCGACCGCGACGCGCCAGTTCGAGCGTGTCGAGCTCGAATGTCGCACCCTGCAGATCGATGAACTCTGTCGGGGCGTTACTGATTCCGCTGCTGTTCTTGCTCAAGGATTTCTCCAAAACTCTAATATTGCGATGCAGCAAAGATATGGCTTTGAACCAGAATTTAGAATACGTCGTTTACATGAAACACTTGTGCATATAATGCAATAATATGCCGAATTCGCTTCATGAAATGACGACCTTCGTGAAGGTCGTCGCCGCCGGAAGCCTGTCCGGGGCCGCCCGGGACCTTGGCCTGTCACCTGCGATGGTGAGCCGCACCCTGGCGTCGCTCGAGGCGCGCCTCGGCGTGCGCCTGCTGCACCGGACGACGCGGCGCATTCACCTGACCGACGAAGGCGCCGCGTACAACGATGCCTGCGTTCGCATCCTGGGCGAGGTCGACGAGGCCGACGCCGCTGCCTCGGCAGGACGCGGTGTTCCCCAAGGCACCCTCAGGGTCGCGCTCCCCGCCTCGTTCGGCCACCGGCAGATCGCGCCGCTGGTGCCACGCTTCGCCGAGCGCTATCCAAACGTTCGCCTGGCGCTGCACCTCTCGGATCGGGCCGTGAACCTTGTCGAGGACGGCTACGACCTCGCGATACGCATCGCCGAACTCGAGGACTCCTCGCTCGCCGCACGCAAGCTCGCGCCCAACCGGCGCGTCGTCTGCGCGAGTCCCGCGTACCTCGAGCGCCACGGCACGCCGCGCACGCCCGAGGAACTCACCCGCCACAACTGCCTGGTCGCGACCTGGGAGCACGGCTTCTCGATGACCTGGGAGTACAAGGACCCGGACGGGCGCCCGGGCGAAGTCCGCGTCGCAGGGCAGTACGCCTGCGACAACTGGGAGGTACTGCGCGAGTGGGCCGTCGCGGGGCTCGGCGTGGCGCTGAAGTCGACCTGGGACGTCCGCGACCACCTCCAAGACGGCACGCTCGTCCCGCTCTGTCCCGGCTACACCTTCGACACCGACGTCGCGATCTATGCGGTGTACCCGCACCGACGCTACCTTGCAGCGAAAACGCGCGCCTTCATCGACTTCCTCGCGGAGTCCTTCGGCCCCGAGCCATCCTGGGACCTGCCGGCCACCCCGGCTGCGGCCCGCGTCAGCGGCGCCGACCGTCGTCCGCTGAAACCGCGCATCAAGGGTCGGACCCACGCATAGGAGGGCCCCGTCTCTTCCGCGGTGCGGTACGCCCGCCCCGGGGTCTCGGGCTATCATGCGGCTCGCATTCGAATACTGGAGGAGGGAAACAATGCGCAAATCGATCATCGCGCTCGCGGTGGCTGCGGCCACGGCATGGCCGCTCGCCGTACCGGCACAGGATGTCAAGGGCCCCAAAGTCGCCTGGAATTATTCGGTTTGGGGCAACAGCCGAGCGTTCACACGCGGCATCGAGCTGATGGCGAAAGAAGTCGCCGCGAAAACGGGTGGCAATTTCACGATCAAGGTCGCCTACGCCGACCAGCTTTCGCCCGGGCGAGAGAACCTCGACAACATCAAGCTGGGCGCATTCGAAGGTGCGATGTTCTGCGCCTCGTACCACCCTGGAAAGAATCCCGGGATGACCGCACTCGACCTGCCATTCCTGCCGCTCGAAAACCTCGATGTCGCCCAGGCGGTGTACGAGAAGTTTTACGCCCATCCCTTCATCGTCAAGGAAATGGCGAAGTGGAATGCCATGGCTTTCATGGCGGGGCTGTTGCCGCAGTACGAGTTCATGGGTACCGGCGAGCCGCCGATGAAGCTCGAAGACTGGAAAGGCAAGCGCGTGCGCGCTCTGGGTGGACTGGGCGAGGCGATGCGCATACTCGGTGCCAATCCGACGACCGTGACCGCTGCCGAGGTCTATACCTCGCTCGACCGCGGCACGGTTGACGCTGCCTCGTTCCCGTTCTCGTACGCGCACGCGGCGTTCAAGCTGAACGAGATCAGCAAGTGGTACACGGCGAACCTGTCCCCCGGTGCCGTGAACTGCCCGACCGTGTTCTCGATCACCGCGTGGAAAGCGCTGCCGCCGCAATATCAGACGCTGGTGACGAACCTGAAGCCGGCCGCGTACGACGCGCTGAAGCAGGCGTACAAGGCCGCCGACGAAAAGTGGATCCCGGTCTTCCAGAAAACGCTCAAGCCCATCACCTATACCCAGGCGGAGCTCGATCGATTCCAGAAGATTGCAGGCAAGCCGGTGTGGGACAAGTGGGTGAAGGACAACGCGGCGAAGGGCGTCCCGGCGCAGGAACTGGTCGACCTGATCGTCGCGACGGCGAAAAGCGCCAGCCGCAAGTAGCGGGCGCGGACGCCTCTCTTGAGTCCCGCACAATCGGCCAGCGGGGAAGCCGGCGGCGCGCTCGGGCGCGTCGACCGGCTTTACGCCTGGGTCGAGAACGGCCTCAATTTCATCGGCGCGGGTGTCATCTTCGCGCTGATGCTGTTCGTGTGTGCGGAAGTCTTCGCGCGCACCGCGCTGAATAAGTCGATCTTCGGTTTCATCGACGTGGTGCAGCTCTCGATGGCAGCGTTCGCCTTTCTCGGCGCCGCCTATTGCCAGCGGCTGGGCGGCCACATCCGCATGGACCTCGCGGTCAGCCAGCTGCGCGGCCGCTGGCTGTGGTCGACCGAGCTCATTTCGACGTTCGTCGCGATGATCGTCATCGCGCTGCTCATCAAGGGCAGCTGGGACCACTTCCTGCGTGCCTACCAGATCGGCGACACGACGATCGACGCGGAAGTCGTCACCTGGCCGTCGAAGCTGCTGGCGCCGATTGGCCTGAGCTTTCTCTGGCTGCGCCTGCTGCTCAATTTGGTCGGCTACCTGCGCCTGCTCTGGCGGCCCGAGGCCGAACCGGTCGCTGTGCCGCCGCCCCCGGGCTCCCATCACGTGTCGGCCGAAGTCGACACGCCGCAGCCGTGAGCATCGATCCGGTTACCGCAGGCTGGCTCGGCATTGCCGCGATCGGCATCCTCGTGGTGCTCGGCGTGCGGGTCGCGTTCGCCGCGGCTGCGGTGGGCCTGGTCGGCCTGATCTGGATGCGCGGCTGGCAAGTCGGCACCGGCATCGCGGGCGTCATCCCGCACGCCGAATCGGTGCACTTCTCGCTGTCGGTCCTGCCGATGTTCATTCTCATCGGCTACATGGCGTATTACGCGGGCATCACGCGCGGACTTTACGACGCCGGCACCAAGTGGCTTTCGCGCATCCCGGGGGGCCTCGGCGTCGGCTCGGTGTTCGCCTGCGCCGGCTTTGCCGCGGTGTCGGGGGCTTCCACCGCCAGCGCGGCAGTCTTTGCGCGCATCGCGATTCCAGAAATGCTGCGGGCCGGTTACGACCGCCGGCTCGCCGCGGCCTCGGTGGCCGCGGCCGGCACGCTGGCGAGCCTCATCCCACCGTCGGCGATCCTGGTGATCTACGGCATCATAGTCGAGGAATCGGTCGGTCGGCTGCTGCTCGCCGGGTTCATCCCGGGCGTGATCTCGGCCGTCATGTACGCCGTCGTGATCATCGTGCGCGTGATGATCAGCCCCGAGCTGGCGCCTCCAGTCACCTCGCGCTTCACTCTGAGGGAAAAGGTCGTTGCGTTGAAGGGGACCTCGGGCGTGCTGCTCGTAGTCGGCATCATCATGGGCGGCATCTATCTCGGCTGGATGACACCCACCGAGACCGGCGCGGTGGGGGCTGCCGTGATCTTCGTCATGGCCCTCGCCAAGCGCGAGATGACGGCGCGCAATTTCGTCGACTCCCTCATGGAGACCGGCAAGCTCACCGCGATGATCTTCACGATCATCTACTCGATCCTGATCTTCGTGCGCTTTCTCGGCTATTCCGGCCTGCCGCAGGAATTCGCGGCCTGGGTGGTGGGGCTCGACGTCCCGCGCGTCGCGATCTTCATCTCGATCCTCGCGATCTACTTCGTCCTCGGCATGTTCCTCGACGGCATCGGCATGCTGATGCTTACGCTGCCGGTCGTCTATCCTGCGGTGCTCAAGCTCGGCTACGACCCGATCTGGTTCGGCGTCATCATCGTCAAGCTGGTCGAGATCTGCCTGGTCACCCCGCCCGTCGGGCTCAACTGCTACGTGGTGAACGGTGTGCGGCCCGACATACCGCTCAGCGACATCTTCAAGGGCGTGTGGCCGTTCGTGGTGGCCGACCTGATCGTCATCGCCTTTCTGTATGTCTTCCCCGACGTGGTGACCTTCCTGCCGAATACCATGTTCGGCAAGGGGTGATATTCGGGGTCAGACCCCTGTGGATAACTCGGTGCAAGGCGTTGTCCATATGCAAACCGGTAAACTCGAACCATCCACAGGGGTCTGACCCCATACGGTTTCCGTGGAGAACAACCGATGAATGCTCCGGTAGATCTCGCCGCCCTCGCCAGGGCAACGCTCGACGACAAGTACGACGTGGAACGCGGGCGCGTGTTCCTCACGGGCACGCAGGCGCTCATCCGGCTGCCGATCATGCAGCGCCGCCGCGATATTGCCGCCGGACTGAATACGGCGGGCTACATCTCAGGCTATCGCGGCTCGCCGCTCGGCGGCTACGACCAGGCCCTCGGCCGCGCGAAAAAGCACCTCGAAGAGCATCACATCCGCTTCCAGCCGGGAATCAACGAAGATCTCGCGGCGACCGCGATCTGGGGTACGCAGCAGCTCGACTTCTTTCCAGGTGCGAAGTACGACGGGGTGTTCGGCATCTGGTACGGCAAGGGCCCCGGCGTGGACCGCTGCGGCGATGTTTTCCGCCACGGCAATGGCGCGGGCTCATCGAAGCACGGCGGTGTCATTGCGCTTGCGGGCGACGATCACGGCGCGAAGTCCTCGACCCAGGCGGCGCAATCGGACTTCATCTTCAAGGCGGTCGGCATGCCCGTGCTGTCGCCGTCGAACGTGCAGGAAATCCTGGATTTCGGCCTGCATGGCTTCGCCATGAGCCGCTACTCGGGCTGCTGGATCGGCTTCAAGTGCGTGACGGACATCGTGGAGAGCTCGGCCTCCGTCTACGTCGATCCCGAGCATGTGCGCATCGTGCTGCCCGAAGACTTTCCCATGCCGGCGGGCGGCCTGAACGGGCGCTGGCCGGAGTTCCTCGGTTTCATCGAGCAGGAGCAGCGCCTGTACCACCACAAGCTGTTTGCTGCGCTCGCCTACGCGCGCGCCAACAGCCTCAACCGCACGATCTGGGACTCGCCCAACGCGCGCCTTGGCATCGTCACCACCGGCAAGGCCTACAACGACGTGCGCCAGGCGCTCGACGATCTCGGCATCGACGGCCACACCGCGGCCCAGATCGGCGTCAAGCTGTTCAAGGTCGGCATGCCCTGGCCGCTCGAGCCGAACGCGATCGCAGATTTCTGCAAGGGGCTGGAAGAAGTTCTGGTCATCGAAGAGAAGCGCCAACTCGTTGAATACCAGCTGAAGGAGCAGCTCTACAACCTGCCCGACACCCTGCGCCCGAGAATCATCGGCAAGTTCGACGCGCATGGCGAGTGGGATGTGCCGCAGTCGAATATGCTGCTGCCGACGACCGGCGAGCTTTCACCGCCGATGGTCGCGCGCGTTATCGCCGCGCGCATCGGACGCTTTCACAGCTCGGATGCAATCAAGGCGCGGCTCGCCTTTCTCGACGCGAAAGACGCGATACAGAAAGCAGGCGCCACCGTGGTCCCGATCCAGCGCATTCCCTACTTCTGCTCGGGCTGCCCGCACAACACCTCGACGCACGTGCCCGAGGGCAGCCGGGCGCTCGCCGGCATCGGCTGCCATTACATGGCGCAATGGATGCCCGAGCGCCGCACGGCGACGTTCTCGCATATGGGTGGCGAGGGCGTCGCCTGGTGCGGCCAGTACCCCTTCAGCAACGAAAAGCACGTCTTTGCCAATCTGGGCGACGGCACCTACTTCCATTCCGGCATCCTCGCCATCCGCGCGGCAATCGCCGCCAAGGCGCCGATCACCTACAAGATCCTGTTCAACGATGCGGTCGCCATGACCGGCGGGCAACGGCACGACGGGCCGCTCACGCCGGAGATGATCGCGCGCCAGGTTGCTGCCGAAGGGGTGCAGAAAATCGTCCTCGTCACCGACCAGCCGGAAAAGTACCCGGGCGGCAGCCTCGCCGGCGCCCCCGTGCACCATCGCGACCGGCTCGACCAGGTTCAACGCGAGCTGCGCGAGTACCCGGGGGTTTCGGTGCTGATCTACGACCAGACCTGCGCCGCGGAGAAGCGCCGCCGACGCAAGCGCGGCACCTTTCCCGATCCCGACAAGCGCGCCTTCATCAACGAGGCCGTGTGCGAGGGCTGTGGCGACTGCGGTGAGAAATCGAACTGCGTCGCAGTGGAGCCCCTCGAGACCGAGTTCGGCCGCAAGCGGCGCATCAACCAGTCCGCGTGCAACAAGGACTTCTCCTGCGTGAAGGGCTTCTGCCCGAGCTTCGTTACCGTCGAGGGCGGCAAGCTGCGCAAGGGCAGCGGCGTGCAGCGCGACGTCGAGATCCCCTCGCTGCCGGAGCCGCAGCGGCCGTCGACCGAGCAGCCGTTCTCGCTCCTCGTCACCGGCATCGGCGGCACCGGCGTTGTGACGATCGGCCAGCTGCTCGGCGTGGCTGCGCACCTCGAAGGCAAGGGCGTCACCGTGCTCGACATGGCCGGCCTGGCGCAGAAGAACGGCGCGGTGATGTCGTTCGTGCGTATTGCCGAGCGGCCCGAGCAGCTCCACGCCGCGCGCATCGCCACCGGCGGTGCGGACGCCGTGCTGGGATGCGACATCGTCACCACCGCGAGCGCCGACGGGCTGGCCAAGATGCAGGTCGGGCTCACGCAGGTCGTCGCCAACTGCGCGGAGACGCCGACCGCGGACTTCACCCACAAGCCCGACTGGGAATGGCCGGAAGGACGCATGCGTGCGGCGATCGGCCAGGCCGCGGGGGAAGACAAGGTCACCTTCCTGAATGGGACGGACCTCGCCACGCGCTTGCTGGGGGACGCCATCGCGACCAACATGTTCATGCTCGGCTTCGCCTGGCAGAGAGGTCTCGTGCCGATGTCGCTCGCTGCGCTGCACCGCGCGATCGAGCTGAACGAAGTCGCGATCGAGGCCAACAAGCGCGCCTTCGCCTGGGGTCGTTATGCCGCACACGATCTGGCTGCCGTGGAGCGTATTGCCACGCCCGCCGAAGTGATTCCGCTCGGCGAGCGTCCGTCGCGCAATCTCGACGAACTGATCGAGCACCGCGTCAAGCACCTGACCGGCTACCAGAACGCGGCCTACGCCAGACGCTACCGCGCGCTCGTCGAGCACCTGCGCGAAGTCGAGTCGGCCAAGGTGGGCGGTACGCGGCTCACCGAAGCCGTCGCGCGCTACTATGCCAAGCTGCTCGCCTACAAGGACGAATACGAAGTGGCGCGCCTGTACACCGACGGCCGCTTCGAGAAAAGGCTCGCGAGCGTGTTCGAAGGCGACACCCGCCTGACCTTCCACCTGGCGCCGCCGCTGCTCGCCAAGGCCGACCCCATCACCGGCGTGCCGAAGAAGATGAAGTTTGGCCCGTGGATGATGTCGGCGTTGCGTTTACTGGCGGGCCTCAAACGGCTGCGCGGCACCCCGCTCGATGTGTTCGGACGCAGCGAAGAGCGTCGCACCGAGCGCGCCCTGATCGAGGAATACGAGCACACCGTCAACGTCATCGTCGAGCATCTCTCGCGCGAGAACCACGCGCTCGCGATCGAGATCGCGTCGCTGCCCGAGCACATTCGCGGCTACGGCCACCTCAAGGCGCAGAGCATCGCCGCGGCACGCGACAAGCGCCACGAGTTGCTCACGCGCTACCGCGAGCCCGGCGCCACAGAGCGCGCCGCCGCATAACGGGGCCAGACCCCGCTAGACCTTCATCGCGAACGGATTGAAGTTCGTGCGCCGGTCGTAGTAGTCCTCGTGCTCGGCGCGCTTCAGCGCGTTGACGATCTTGTAGGTCACGGGGGTGAACAGCACCTCGACGCCGACCTTGGCGAGGAACTGCACGAGCATCACTTTGGGCAGTGCGTCGTTCGGGATGATGCCGCTGTTGTAGAAGGCAAGCGGATAAAACAGCGTCGAATCGACGGCTTCGCCGAAGATGGTCGAACCGATGGTGCGCGTCCACAGCCATTTGCCGCGGGTCAGGATCTTCATCCTGGCGAGCACGTAGGAATTGACGAACTCGCCGCAGAAGTACGCGATCATCGACGCCCCGGCAATGCGCCAGGTGGTGCCGAAGGCGACCTCGTAAGCCTGCTGGTGCTGCCAGAACGGCGCCGGCGGCAGCGCCACGACCACCGAGGCCATGAACGAAGCGAAGCCGAGTCCGGCGAAGCCCGCCCAGATCACGCGCCGCGCACGTGCGTAGCCGTAGACCTCCGTGAGGACGTCGCCGAAGACGTAGGAAATGGGAAAGAACAGCACGCCCGCGCCGAAGGCGACCGCACCGAACAGCGGCAGCTCGACCTGCGCGATCTTCGCCGGCCCGATCAGGTTGGAGCAGATCAGGATCGTGACGAATGCCGCCATTACGAATTCGTAGTAGCGGTAGCTGCGACCCTGGGTGGTCATGGTCGTCTCAGGGCAGCTTGGGCGCGTAGTCGCGCGCGTCCTCGTCCAACTCGACCCGCATCGCGTCGAGCATGCGCCCCACCATGCAGTAGAACGCGGCGGTGATGCAGAGCTCGACGTACTCGCTGTGATCGAAGATCTTGGAAACCTCGGCGTAGACCGCATCGCTCACGTCGCCGGCAGTTACCGCTTCGGTGAGCAGCAGGGCTGCGCGCTCACGCGCATCGAACTCCTTCGAATTGCGCCAGTCGGCAAGCGCTTGAATCTGCGCCTCGCGCACGCCTGCCTTGCGCGCCATCTTGAGGTGCTGCGCCCACTCGTACTCGGAGCGCTGCAACTGCCCGCTGCGCAGAATCATCAGCTCGCGCAGCGTGCGCGGCGTGCGGCTGTCATGTCGGATCGAGTTGGCGAATTCAGTCCATGCCGCCACCAGCGCCGGGTGGTTGCCGAGCTTGCGATAGAGGTTCACGGGACGGCCCCAGAGCGCCTCGAGGCGTTTTGCTAGCTTGGGCTCGAATTCGGCAAATGGGACGCGTTGCATGGGAGAATCCGCGGAGCGCAGGAAAATCGCCTTATAGCACGAACGTATGAGCACGCCAGGACAGGGGCCTGCCGCCGCCGACGCCGCGGTTGCGCGCGACTTCGACCTCGCCCGCGCGCCCGCCGGCTTCATCGACGACCCCTACCCCACCTACGCGGCGCTGCGCGCGCACGACCCGGTGCACGTGATGCCGAGCGGCGTGCTGCTCACGCGCTACGACGACGTCATCGCGGTTTACCGCGATGCGCGCGCGAGCTCGGACAAGAAGATCGAGTTCAAGCCGAAGCTCGGCGATTCCCCGCTCTACGAGCACCACACCACGAGCCTGGTATTCAATGACCCGCCGCTGCACACCCGGGTGCGGCGCCTCATCATGGGTGCACTCAACCAGAAGGCGATCGCGCGCATGGAGGCCGACGTCGTGCGCCTGGTCGATACGCTGCTCGAGCGCATGGCGGCCACGCGGGAGATGAACGTCATCGACGCTTTCGCGGCCGAAATTCCGATCGAAGTCATCGGCAACCTGCTCGGTGTACCGAAGAGCGACCGCGGGCCGCTGCGCGGCTGGTCGGTGGCAATCCTCTCGGGGCTCGAACCGACCCTTTCGCCCGAAATGCTGGAGCGCGGCAACCGCGCGGTCAGCGAGTTTCTCGACTACCTGAAAACGCTGGTCGCCGAGCGCCGACGCAAGCCCGGCGACTACGAAACCGACGTGCTCACCCGACTCATCCAGGGCGAGAAGGACGGCGAGCGGCTCACCGAAAAAGAGCTGGTTCACCAGTGTATTTTTCTTCTCAACGCCGGCCACGAAACGACGACCAACCTGATTGGCAATGGCCTGTGGCTGCTGTTGACCCACCCTGACGAGCTCGCCCGGCTGCGCGCCGACCCGGCGCTCGTGCCGAGTGCGATCGAAGAAATGCTGCGCTACGAGGGCCCCATCCAGCTCAACAACCGCCGGCTCACCGCAACAATGGAACTCGGCGGCAAAACCCTCGCCGAGGGGACGTCGATCACCATCGCCATCGGCGGCGCCAACCGCGATCCGTCCCAATTCCCCGATCCCGACCGTTTCGACGTTGCGCGCAAGCCCAACCGCCATCTCGCGTTCGGCCAAGGCGATCACGCCTGCTCCGGCATGAACGTCGCGCGCATGGAGGGCCGTGTCGCCTTTGGCCGCCTGCTGGCGCGTTTTCCGAAGATCGAACTCGCCGGCACACCCGAGCGCGACCGGCGGATCCGGTTTCGGGGGTTTCGCAATCTGCCGGTGCGGGTTTCCGGATAGCCGGGGTCAGACCCCTGTGGATAAGTTATGTAGAGTCGCGCAAACTAGAGGCGCTCGAAACTTATCCACAGGGGTCTGACCCCAAAGGCCACCATGCCGCTTGTCATGTCGAACAAACCCCGCGCCACTGGGACGGCGCCGATGACCGAGGCCGAACAGGCCGCCCGCATACAGCTGGCCGCTGCTTACCGCGTGTTCGACCACCTCGGCTGGACCGAGATGATCTTCAACCACATCACGCTGCGCGTACCGGGCCCCGAGCGCCATTTCCTCATTAATCCGTTCGGACTCCATTACCGCGAGGTGACCGCGTCCAATCTCGTGACCGTCGATCTCGAGGGCAACCCGGTCAGGTCCAGCTCACATCCGATCAACCGCGCCGGTTTTGTGATCCACAGCGCGATTCACCGTGCCGTGGACGAGGCCCACTGTGTCATGCACACGCACACCACGACCGGCATGTCGGTCGCCAGTCTGCAGTCGGGGTTGTCTCATGACTCGTTCTACGGCGCGCAGCTCAAGGAGCGCGTGGCCTATCATGACTTCGAAGGAGTGACGGTGAATCCCGACGAGCAATCGCGCCTGCTGGCCAACGTCGGCGAGAAGAAGGCCGTCATCCTGCGCAACCACGGCCTGCTCACCTGGGGTCGCAGCTTGCCCGAAGCCTTCATGTGGCTGTGGACGCTGCAGCGCGCCTGCGACATCCAGATCACGGCGTCGGGCGCCGGCGCCATGATCCCGCTCGGCGAGAAGGTGTTCGAGCAGACCGTGCGTGAAGCGGGCCCCGATGAGCCCGCGGTCTGCGAGGCGGTCTTCGCCTCGCTGGTGCGCACGATCGAGACTAAAGACCCGACCTACAAGAGCTAAAGATAAAACGGGGGCCAGGCCCCTGCGGATAACTCAGAAGCGCTCGACCCAGGGCCGTAGCTCAACTTCCAGGCTCCAGGCACTGCGCGGCTGCTTGAGCACCGCCAAGTAAGTCTGCGCGATCGCGTCGGGATCGAGGAAGCTGTCGGGCGCATCGGCCGGCTCGAGGCGCCCCGTCGCCGGGTTGCGCACCCCACCATCGATCACGAAGTGTGCGACGTGGATACCCTTGGACTGCAGCTCACGCGCCATCGACTGCGCCAGGCCGCGCAGCGCGAACTTGCCCATCGCGAACGGCGCCGACTGCGCGTAGCCCTTGACGCTCGCAGACGCACCGGTAAAGAAAATGGCTCCACTACCGCGCGGCAGCATGTGCTTCGCCGCCTGCTGGCCGACGAGGAATCCGCCGTAGGCTGACACGCGCAGCGCGTGCTCGACCTCGGCCGGCTTCAGGTCCACGAGCGGTCCGCGTGCACGCGCGCTGGCGTTATAGAGCACCACGTCCGGCACGCCACTTTCACGTATGACGCTCTCGAACAGCGCGGCGACCTGATTCGGCTCCGCAGCATCGCAGGCGAGTGCCGAAGCGCTTGTCTCCGCCTGGAGATCAGCAAGCTTGGCGGTACTGCGCGCTGCGAGCGCAAGCGTGTAGCCCTCGCGCGCCAGGAGGCGCGCGAAAGACGCACTGATCCCGCTCCCTGCACCGACGATTAAGGCGGACTTAACCATAATGGGGTCTGACCCCTGTGGATAAGTACACGGCGCCTGGGCTCGCGTCAACGGATCCCGTGCCGGACCGTTGCTCGCGTATGTCGCGCTCCCTTCGCGCCGTCGCCGCGGGCGTCCCGCTGCATCTTGTGCAGCGCGGCGTGAACCGCGCGAGGTGCTTCTTCGAAACGAGCGATTTCATCCGTTATCTGCATTTCCTGCTGCACGCATCCCAAACGGAGCGCTGCCGCGTTCACGCCTATTGCCTGATGTCCAATCACGTGCACCTGCTGGTCACGCCCGACGACGAGGTCGCCTGTGCACGCTTCATGAAAGCGGTCAACCAGCGCCACACGCAGCACGTGAATCGCGTGCACGATCGCACGGGTACGCTGTGGGAGGGGCGCTACCGCTCGAGCGTCGTGTATTCGACGCGCTACGTTCTCGCCTGTTATCGCTATATCGAGCTCAACCCGGTGCGCGCCGGCATCGTGCGCCACCCCGGGGACTATCCCTGGTCGAGCTACGGCGCCAATGCTGAAGGGGTCGACAATCCGCTTGTCCACGCGCATGGCAGCTACGCGGCGCTCGGTCGCAGCGCCACGGCGCGCCGGGCGGCCTATCGCGCGCTCGTCGCCCAAGCCCTCAGCGCCCCGTTGATTGATAACATCCGTTCGGCGGTCGGTAGCGGGCGGGCGCTGCGCGATGGCCCGAACGCGAGCGGCGCAAAGTTATCCACAGGGGTCTGACCCCTTCGGAGGTGCAATGGATCTGTGGGACAACCCGCTTCAGACTGACGGCTTCGAGTTCGTCGAATACGCCGCGCCCGATCCGAGGGCGCTCGGCGCGTTGTTCGAAACGATGGGCTTCAGCGCGGTGGCGCGCCACCGGCACAAGGACGTCACGCTGTACAAGCAGGGCGACGTCAATTTCATCATCAACGCCGAGCCGCGCTCCTTCGCGCAGAACTTCGCGCGCCGCCATGGCCCCAGCGTGTGCGCCATCGCGTTTCGCCTGAAGGACGCCAAGACCGCCTACGAGAAACTGGTCGAGGGCGGCGCCTGGGGCATCGAATCGCAGGTCGGGCCCGGCGAGCTCAGCATTCCCGCGATCAAGGGTATCGGCGATTCGCTTATTTATCTCGTCGACCGCTACCCGGAGAACGACTACGGCCACACGATCTACGACGTCGACTTCAAGCCGCTGCCTGGCTTTGAAGGTTTTTGGCGCGGCGATGCGCCGCCCCCCGCCGGCGCAGGGCTGACCTACGTCGATCACCTGACCCACAACGTGCACCGCGGCCGGATGGCCGAGTGGGCCGAGTTTTACGAGCGCCTGTTCAATTTTCGCGAGATCCGCTACTTCGACATCGAAGGCAAGCTTACCGGCCTGAAGTCGAAGGCCATGACCAGCCCCTGCGGCAAGATCCGCATCCCGATCAACGAGTCATCCGATGACAGGAGCCAGATCCAGGAGTACCTCGACGCCTACCACGGCGAAGGCATCCAGCATATCGCGCTGCACACGAGCGACATCTACGCAACGGTCGACACGTTGCGTGCGCAGGGCGTGGTGCTGCTCGATACGCCCGACACCTACTACGAGCTCGTCGACGAGCGCCTGCCGAACCATGGCGAGCCGCTCGACGAACTGAAAAAGCGCGCCATCCTAATCGATGGCGGACCGAAGGGCGGTCTGCTGCTGCAGATCTTTACCAAGACGGTCATCGGCCCGATCTTTTTCGAGATCATTCAGAGAAAGGGCGACGAAGGCTTCGGCGAGGGCAACTTCAAGGCGCTGTTCGAGTCGATGGAGCTCGACCAGATTCGCCGAGGCGTGCTTGGGGGTCAGCCCTGACCCCGAACCTGCCGCTCGAGAAACAGCGCCAGCCAGCCGAGCGCGAGCAGTACGCTGAAGATGAACGCGTTGGCGGGAATCTGCAGGTTGAAGTCGACCGTGCTGTGAATCGCAAGCGCGGTGATGCCCATGACGACGCCGAAGGCGACGCCGCGTGCGAGCGGATCGCGGCGGCGTGACAACGCCAGAACCGCAGCAAAAAACGACAGCAGCACGACGCCCCCCGCCAGCACGAGCCCCGGTACGCCTGTCTCCGTGGCGAGCTGCATGTAGTCGTTGTGCACGTGGTCGTAGTACGGAAGGATGTCCGCGCCCCGGTACCGCGGATAGGCGTTATAGAACGTACCACCCCCGGTGCCGAACCACGGGTAGTCGTCCAGGATCCTCACCGCATAGATCGCCGGATCGACGCGCTCCCGCACCTCCCCGGCGGTGGTCTGCTCGATGCGCTGGATTGTCTTGTCGACGCCGAACCAGGCGCCGACGATGAAGATGTCGATGATTATCAGGCTGGCGATGAAGACCACCGTGCTGCGCGTCGCGTGACGTGAAAGCGCCAGACCGATCGCCCCCGCGACCAGCAGACTGGCAAAGAACGCAGTGTTGCCCATGCGCGAGCGGGTCATCACCAGTCCGACGACCATGACCACCAGCAGGATGCGCAGCGGACCTTTGCGGCTGAGCACCACCTTGGCAAGGTCGCGCACGAACTGCTTCCAGGTCCGCTGACCGTGGTCCTCGAGCTGAGCGATCATCAGCCCGATACCGACGGCAAGCGCCATCTCGAGCAATCCCGCCAAGTGATTGCGGTTGACGTAAAAACCGCTCGCCTGAGTCGCATGCGCGATCGGGGTGTCGAGAACCACCAGGTTGGTGCCCGAAAGGTGCATCAAGGCGCCGTACACCGCCTGGACGAGCCCCGAGGCGACGATGACGTAGCACAGCCAGACCAGCCTGCGCCGCGAGCTGACGACGAGCAACGCGAGCGTGAAGGCGAGTGCCCAGGCCAGACTCTTCAGCCAGAACACCCGGGTGGCGTGCGGGTCGATCGATAGCGTCGCGTAGGGAGCGTCGCCGCCAAGCGCGTGCAGCTCGGCCGCGCGCGGCGAAAGCGCTGCCACCCAACCGGCCGGCAACGGAATCCCCTGCAACGCGACCCACGCCAGCCAGAGGCCGAACAGGCCGAGCGCGGGCCAGGTACGGCGCAGCATGGGAGTCAGCTCGACCGCGCGTCCGGCATAGGCGAGAAGCCAAAGCACACCCACGAGGAAAATTCCAGCTTCGAGCAATGACCACGCCCAGGGGCGATTGCTTCCGAGCGGGATCGGCGCCCAGACGATGAGCGCGGCGAACAGCCAGAACGCGGCGTGGTCGAACGCGCGCCCCGCGCGCCTCATGCGCCTTCCACGATCCGGCGCGGCGTCGCATCCACCAGATCGCGCGCGGCCTGCTCGCCGATCGCTTGTGCGGCGCGCGCGACGCCGGGTCGCAGGCGCGGCGGCCGCGCCTCGGTGTCGTGCGCATCGGAGGCCATGACCGTCACCCAGCCGCGCGCCAGCATCTCGAGCGACCGCGCCTGGCACACGGTGCCAAAGTTCCCCGCGGCCGCGTCCGCCGTCAACTGAATCAGGCAACCGGCCTCAATGTACGGCTGCAGCTTCGTCAGGTCGCGCATGATGTCCTTGTTGCGCTCCGGATGCGCAATCATTGGCCTGACGCCGCGTGCGCGCAGCCAGGCGACCAGCTTGTCGCCGCCGACCGGCATATGTCCGTGCGGAAACTCGAGCAGCATGACCCGCTCGCCCTCGAAGGTTCCGAGATACGGCACCCGGCCCGCTTCGACATAGGGAATGATGTCGTAGTCGCAGCGCACCTCGGCCGCAAAACCGATCTCCAGTTCGATGCCGGCGATCTTCAACTCGCGCCGATAGCTGTCGACCGCAGCGTCAATCGACGCGCGGTCGTTCTCCCAGCGTCCGACGTGCATGTGCGGCGTGACGATCGACTTGCGGATGCCCTCCGCAACTGCCAAGCGCGCCATGGCAAGCGCCTCCTCGAGGCTCTCGGGCCCGTCGTCGACGCCCGGCAGCAGATGGCAGTGGAGGTCGTACATGAAGGTAAAAAAGGGGTCAGACCCCTGTGGATAACTTGAGTCATCGTTATCCACAGGGGTCTGACCCCATCTAGCGTTTGGTGTACCCGTACTTGTTGTAGTAGCGGCTGCCGCGGCCACTGTACTCGCCGTAGTACTTGTCTGCCTTGACCGCGTCGAGATGGTTGAGCACCGCGCCGAGAATATGCGCGTTGACCCGTCGCAGGCGCTTGATGCCCTGGCGTGCCACCGGGTACGGCGTGTCATCCGCCTTCACGACGTAAAGCACCGCCGTCGCAACCTGGGAAATGATCAGCGGGTCGCTCACCATCTGCACCGGCGCGGCATCGATGACGATTGCCTCGAACGCCCCCTTCAGCTGCTCGACGACTTCGACAAAGCGATGCGCGGACAGCAACTCCAGCGGGTTTGCCGGGATCGGCCCCGAGGGCAGCACGAAGAGGTTACTGCCTCTTACCGGGAAAACGCATTTTTCGGCGCCGAACTCCCCAGCCACCAAATTCGACAAGCCGAGGGTATTGGGTGGCGCACCCAGAATCTGGCCGATCTGCGGACGGCGCATGTCGGCATCGATCAACAGTGTCTTCTTCACCTGCGAAAGCGCGAACGCCAGGTTGGAGGCGACTGTGCTCTTGCCCTCTTCGGGCAACGAAGAGGTGATGAGCACCGTCTTTTGCGGGCTGTCGAGCCCCGAGAGCAGCACGCCACTGCGCAGGGTGCGGATGTCCTCGGCAAACGCGGTCGTCGCGTCCTCCATGAAGAGCCGCTGGATCTGCTGATCGCGCTTGACCTTCGTCTTGTGTACGACTCCGATGGTCGGCAGCTCGAGCTTGGCCTCGGTTTCCTGGCTCGACTTCACCGTGTTGTCCAAGCGTTCGATCAGCACAGCGAGCGCCATGCCCAGAAGCAGCGCCGCGAACACGGCAATCATCACAATGCGACGTCGATTCGGTCCACTCGGTGTCGTCGGCACCACCGCCGGATCGATCACCCGCGCGACCGAGGTCTGCAGATCGCTCGAGACATCGGTCTCCTTCGAACGCTGCATGAAGAGATCATAAAGCTGACGGTTCGTCGTGACTTCGCGCTCGAGAGCCGCAAGCTCGAATTCCTTGCGGTTGAGCCCCTGCACGTCGTCTTTCGCGCGTTCGAGCGCGCGCTCGGTCGAGATTTCGTTCGTCCGGGCAGCCTCGTACTCCTTTTCGATGCTCACCACGACGACGCTCAACTGTCGCTGGAGATTCTCTTTCGCGGCGCGCAGTTCGGCCTGGGCCGCGATCATGCGGGGATGCTCGCTGCCATAGCGCTTGGAGACATCCGCAAGCCGGCGCTCGGCATCGGTCTCCTGGTCCTTGGCCCGCTGCACCAACGGGTGGCGCAGCACCGCCGGCATGGCCTCGATGCCCGCCGCGCGCGCGCCCTTGATCTGGCTGAGCGCCGCTTCGGCCTCCGCGCGCTTGCGCCGCGCTTCGATCAGCGAGCTCGTAAGCTGTTCGATCTGGCGCGTCGCGCCGCCAAGCGAGAGGCCCTTCACGTCCAAAATCTTCTCGCGCTCACGGAAGCTCTGCAGCGCACGCTCCGAGGCAACGAGCTTTTTCTTCAGCGCCTCGGATTGCTCGGTCAGGAAGGCCATGGCACGCTCACGCACCCTGAGACGCGCCTCCAGGTCGGCGGTGATGTAGCTTTCCGCCAGCGCGTTCGGCACCTGCGCCGCCAACCGCGGATCATGTGATTCGAAGCTGAGCAGCAGCAATTGGCTGTTGCGCACCGGCTTGACGTCGATGCCGCTCTGAATCGCGCCCGCCAGGGCCTGCTCGCGGACTTCCACAGGTGCCGGCGCCTGGGGTGGCCGGCTCACCAGCGTGTCGGGCAAGAACCGCGCATACCATGCCGGCGTCACGGATCCAGACGCGATGGACGGATGTTGTGCCAGCTTGAGCTTGCGCACCACTCGCATCGCCAGGTCGCGCGACTGCAGGATGCCGGCCTGCGTGTAGAGATGCTCGTAGGACCCCACCGTCCCGCTGTACACCTCTTCGATCGAGACAACCTTCGGTCTGGCAGACTCGATCAGGACCGTCGTCGCGGCACGGTAGACGTGCGGCAGGCTTTGCGCGTACAGCACCGCCAGCACCGCCACCGCGGCGACCAGCGCGGCAATACGCCACTTGTTACGGTTAACGGCGCGCCAGTAGCGCACCAAATCCAGCGTCTCTTCCGGCGGGTCCGCCGGATTCTGGGCCGAAAACAGCTCGCGCTCGCCGCCGGAATTCACGCCTGCGCCGCCCTCAAAAGAAGCTCTCCTCGACGGTCACGATGTCGCCCGGAAACACCGCGCCGTTTGAATCGACCTGAACGCGCTTCTGCGCAGTATCAGTTTCGCGCACAACGAAGATCTTGTCGCGCGCCGCGCGCTCGTTGAAGCCGCCCGCAATCGCCACCGCCTTGAGCACGGTGAGCCCCGGAACGTAGGGATAGCCACCCGGCCGCTTGATCTGGCCGTTGATGTAGAAGTGGCGGTACTCATTGATGGTTACGTTCACCTGCGGATTGACCAGATAGCGCCCGCGCAGGCCTTCGCGGATGATGCGTTCGAGCTCGCCTACGGTCTTGCCCGACAGGCGGATCTCTCCCAGGATTGGATAGGAAATCGTTGCCGCATCGCTCAGACGGATGCGCTCGCGCTTGAGATCGTCTTCGCCGAGCACCTCGACGGTGACCACGTCCCCCGATCCGAGCCGGTAGTTGGACAGCGAAAGGTCCCGTGCTGCAGTCTGCGCGCCCGCCAGCGCCGGCAGCACGCACAGCCATGCCAGCGCAGAGAGCCCGCAAATGATGCGCGAAATTGACAGCTTCACATGCACGCCTGCGGCTCGATATTCCCGGAGGGAAAGTATATCGCCCTGGCAGCGCGGCACGGCCCCAGAACCTTGCCAGGTACTGTCTTTGACCTAGAGGGTGGCGCCAATCGAGAACATGATCACGTTGCGCCGATAGCGGTAGAGCGGGTCGTTCGAATCACGGTCGGTAAAGTTGTACTCCGCGCCGAACTTCAGCCAGCGCTGAAAGCGGTAATCGACCCTGAGACCGAGGGCGTTGGTATCGTCGTCACGCGTCGTATTGCCCTTGTATTGATTGTTGGTAAAGTCGTACGCGAGGCTGTGGCTTAGCCGCGTATTCCACGCGTGCGTCCATCGTGCGCCGAGCCGGCTCTGCACGATCGCATCGCCGACACCGGTCGATTCCTCGAACCGGCGATAGGTGGTGAGGTCGAACACCGAGTAGGTGCGCGGACTCCAACGCACCCCCAGGTCCCAACTGCTCCCGGACTGACTCGACAGGAGCGAAGACTTGAAAACCTTTTTGGAGTAGCCGTACTTTGCGAACCCGGTCGTCTTCGCTGTGACGTCCCAGGTCGCACCGAGGTAGAGGTAACGGTCGCTGCTGTCCTGGATGCTTGCGGGATCGATGTAATCGTGATCGACATACCGCCCCTGAAACAGCAGGCGGGTCTTCGGCGCCACGCGCCAGAAGAAGGTTCCACCGAGGATCGCGTCGTTGCGATCCGACGCAGCGGTGATCGAACGATTGTTGGTGTAGCGACGCTCGAAGTACTCGCCATCGAGCTCGATGCGTCCCTGTGCGCCCGTCGCCCCGTACCCGTAGAGGGCGAATGCCCCGGCCTGCCGATACCGGTCGGGGTTCTGTGACAGCACCCTGTCAGTCGAGCCACGCGCGTCGTGGCCATGGCGGTAGTCGAGACGCGCCGTCAGGTCGCTGCGCGAACTGAAAATCAGCTTCGCATTCGCCTGTACCGCGTTGTCGTTGTAGTTGTCGTTGCTGCTGTTGCTGTGCAACCCGGTCTCGCCACGATAGCGGATGTCGAAGCGGTGCGGGCCGCTGCGGCCCTCGAGGGTAATGTACGGAGCAATGACGACGACCGGCGTGCTGATTTCATTCGACGGCGAGTACAGCAGGTTGTCGTTGTAGCCGATCGATATATCGGCTCCCGGGTACGCCGTCATCGGACCGACCGGGAT
>Ga0209536_100004091_pt1 | contig 23178 bp, 27 predicted proteins | sample DeeMarSeWOR28_12_FD_187461 | JGI IMG/M metagenome (GOLD analysis project Ga0209536, IMG submission 187461) | Marine sediment microbial communities from White Oak River estuary, North Carolina - WOR-2-8_12 (SPAdes) (version 2) | ecosystem: Environmental > Aquatic > Marine > Intertidal zone >... | reverse complement strand
GACCTCTTTTGTCTCAAGCTGATGATTGATGAAGATATGTGCGTTGGGCTCTTCAACATCGCAGTCAAGCAATTGCACGTTACCAAGCGACAGGGCTAGGCTGGTCGCTACCGTAGTCTTACCGGTACCACCTTTGCCACTGGCAACTGAGATCACCATACGGGTTATTCCCTAACCATCTGTGCGCCGCACTTGGGGCACTCCAGAGTGTTGCACGGAACTCCTGCTCGGTGCGGAACTCTTGCGCTGCAATTCAGACAAACGCAATTTCCAGATGGACCAGCTCCAGAACGACGCCCACCGCCTTGGCGCCGCCCACGGCCCTGACCCCTGCCCGTACCCGGGCCCTGTTCTGCTGGACCAGTACCATTACCGCGTGGCATTCTTGTCACCTCCTTATCCTACTTGCCGGGCAAGCCGAATTTTGAACTCACGCTTGGACCTTGAGTTGGTTTAATCTCACCCTTTTTATACTTCTCAATTGCTACTTTTATATTGCCTGACAACCCTGCTACTACGTCGACCCCGGCAGTCTTCAGCGTTTGAAAAGCGTTGGGACCAATGTTCCCGGTCAACACTACATCGACTCCTTTGCCAGCCACGAGTTGGCCAGACTGAATTCCAGCGCCACCTGTAGCATCAATATTCGGGTTTTGGATTGCTTCGAACTCGAGAGTATCTTTATCTACAAAGAGAAAATACTTGCACCGGCCAAACCTCGGATCAAGTTCCGAATCTAGTCTGTCACCTTGCGACGTAACGCAAATCTTCATAAATTGTCCTCCTTCAGTGCTCAACTCCATGTCCCTCAGGATGATCGCACTCCGTCTTGTCTAATCCGTAGCCTTTTCCTGAGCCTGGTTTGCAGAGACTCTCTCCGCCTTCAAGTATACCTTTTTGGATCTTTTCCAGCACCTCGTCGATTCTTCCTGTAATACCCAAGATCGTCTGTATTCCGTATTCATCAAATAGCCCGGTTGCCCTTCTTCCCATACCCCCACACACAATACACTCAACACCCTTCTGTTTCAGAAACTGTGGTATGAAGCCAGGTTGGTGACCGGGGTTCTCAAGAATCTCTCGATTTACGATCTCCCCGTTCTTGATGTCGACAATCGTGAATACTGGGCACCGTCCAAAATGGGGCGACACCGAATCACCATCAGTGGATATTGCTACTCGCATAACCGTGTCTCCTTTTTATATTCTCCGTTGCTCCTTTAATGGGAGCAGCATAAGTGCTCACTGCTCCCATTCAGCTTTCTACTTCTTTTCTTGTGCCTCAGCTTTTTCCAGAATCCCGATGCGCTCCTGTATATCCTTTAGCTCATTCTGCAACATCTTGGACTGTTCCTTGAGCATATCGATCTCTTCATCCGGCGCCAGTTCCGGTGCATAAGGATATATTGGATAAGCATTGGCGCGGACATATGGATCAGCGTACGCGTTTGGAGCCCAGCCCGGACCGTGCCAACGCCGCCATCCACGTCCCCGGCCGTACCATCCGCGGCCACGACCACGGCCGAACCAACCTCGACCCCCAATCGGATTTGCATATCCTGGCACTGGATAACCAGCGCAGTATCCGGCACCCCGACCCGTCATGGGTCCAGCTCCGAGAGGTCCTGTTCTATCGCCACCTGGCATTTGAATCACCTCCTTAATTGTTAATGAAAATCATTTTCATTAATGAACAAAAAAACCATATCGTCACTGCTTTTTGCACCGATCGCATAAACCGTAGAATTGAATCAAATGATTCGTAATCTTGAAATTGAATTTCTTGGATAGACCCTTCTCAGTCCGACCGAGCAGCTCGATCTCATCATCAATGAAATCTGTATAGTCAATCACCCGGCCGCACTTTGTGCACACCAGATGATGGTGGTGTCTGGTGCCCTTGGGTCCTTCAGATAGCTCGTATCTGGCTCGACCATCACCGAAATCGAACTTGAAAACAAGTCCCATATGCACCAGCAGCTCCAGGGTACGGTAAACAGTCGTAAGTCCGACATTCGGGTATATTCGGTGCACGGCAAGATATACTTGCTCTGCGCTCAAATGATCCTGCGTCTTGCTGAGCACATCCAAGATTGCTTCACGCGCGATTGTTATCCGGTAGCCCCGACCCCGGAACCTGCCATGCCACCACAACGGCCCCAAATCACGCCTCATTGTAGTACCTTTCACCATTATTGATAATGAAAACCATTTCCATTTACATTATAATGAAAATTCGCAGTTTGTCAAGGGCTGAAAGTCAACAAATCCAACCTGTCGTAGATTCCGTAGGAGCTATATTTTGCGGGGTTAGAAGCTATACGTATCGCCGCGATACAGTCGAATGCAGTTTTCCCTCCAATCTTCCTTGAAGACCTCAGTGGCCAGGCGACCAGTGCAGTGCGAAGGAGCAAGTTTTTTCACTCCCAGCTCTTTCAATCTTGCTGATATCTCCATAACCTCCTGTCTTGTGGCGCTGACCAGATGAAAGCCGCCGGTAACCAGAGCGACCGGTTTCTCAGGGAAGAGGCTTCTTACGCGTTCGATAATTTTAACAATACCTGGGTGGGAGCATCCAGTGATCACATATAGACCATTGTCATCATCCAGGATCAAAGACTGTTCCCAGATCGGCAGATCACGGTAGGCTGTGGCAATAGCTCCAGTCGACCAGACACATGCGCAAATTTCTACTGGTTCCTCAACCGGAACAACATCTGCGCGCGGGTACTGTTGCTTTATTGCATCTTTGGACGAACCAGTGACGTATACCTTTGGATTCGATTCCAGTAATGAATAAATTCCGGGCAGACCATAAACATGATCCCAGTGATTATGTGATATCACCACCGCATCCAATTTTGCTAAATCCAGACCCAAGGTTTCTATATTACTCACGAGTATACTTGCATCGCCACCCGCATCGAAGAGAATGCATTGTCCCCTAAATACAATGAAGGCACTTAACCCTCCACCGACCCGCAAGCTCGACGTGGCATTCCCGGGAATATTATTATACACTATGGTAATGGAATTATCTGCCGCCTCTTTGGCAAACAGTGGTGAACTGCCAAGTATACTCAACAGCATAAAAACTACGGCAAAGAACTGGATTCTTGTCTTGTTAACCATTTATGATTCCACGTTACTATGATCGCACACATGATTGTGGAGTCAGACAATGCTTTCGCATGACTAATCGGTAATAACTATCTTCTGCCGAGCACAAAAATCGGCACCCCGGAAATTGACGAAATAGACCCCTGCGGGCAAATTCAACGTGCAAGGCTCGCCTCCAACCAGGGCATCTACCCGAAGGCAATCGACCAGCCTGCCAGAAACATCGTAGAAATCAACGATGACGGAATTATCAGCCGTTCCGCGAATGTTCAATCTAATCACTCCCTTGGATGGATTGGGGAATACCGTGAATCCAACCGCAGGTTTGTCTTTCTCATTCTCTTCAATATCGACTAATTGCCCGAATTGCCTCAGCGCCGGGTCACCAAACAAATTATAGTGGTATGCAGGAAGCCAAAAACCACTATTTTCCATGAAATCATTTCTCGCAATATCGTACGCCACTCCGATGATCCCGCCTGTGAAGAGCGTGTCCTGCAAAAGTCTGTCATAGAAGTGATACGGAATGCCCCCGGGATCGGCCAGGCTTGACCATGATATACGCGAGCTACTTATGACTGCTGATCCGCCCCGATACAAGAGCGAAGCGCCAAGACCGGTCTCTTCAGGCTTGCCACACAGACATGAGCGGAGAAAACATGTTGACGGATGACTGTTATCGAGCTGGTACACATTACTCATATGAAAAGACGTGGGCCAGATGATCTCTGGATTTTCCGGGATACTATCACCGTCATCCCACGCCCACACTTTACGCCCGTATATCGTAACATTGCCGTGATGACATTCATACATTACCCCTTTGTTCTGCCAGTACGCGACATGATTGCTCTGGGTCAGCGAATCAGTACACGTAAGTGTACAAGGTCTCAGACCTCCCTTTTCATAGAGTGTCGTCGCCGTAGCACGGGGAAGGATCGAATCGATAAGCAGCTGTTCGCAGTAATCAGCACCGTCCCTGCGCGGATTTCCGCTGTTATTTTCATTAGCGTAGTAATACAAAGCACCGGTCAATAGAGATGATGTTTTGTAATATACATCGGTGTTCGTGTCAAAAGCAATCAATTTTGCGCAGATATCTTCTATTATGCTTTGCGTACTGAACGGAATGCGCCCCAGGTGAATATCCGCATGATAGTCTGGATCGTCATCGCCTACGGGCAGGAAATTTGCATCAAAGACCTCACCGTAGTATGCATCACCGTCACTGTTCCAGGAAACACTGTCCGGATCACTCAGCTCGGCCAGATAGAGATCACTGGGTATCGGTGAATAATCTGGATTATTCCACGGACTGTTCGGATCATTATTGAACGGCACCAGGCTACGCCATGGCATATCCGTCGAGAAACCAACCAGCAATGCAAATTCAATATCCATCATGTTCGCCCGAAAATAATTTCTCAATTTTTGGGGCGGGTCATCACCCACAGTGCTGGCTTCGACATACTCTCTGGTCACAACGTGAACGTCATACCCCTGATTCTGGCGGTGTGTCACAAGCGCATCAACAGCACTCTGAATCGCGGATGGTACAACAATGTAGTAACCGTCAGCACGCCTGGGCTGGTCCGTCTGATACCATTGCTGCGTTTCGTCCCAGTTATAGATCAATTCCTGTGCCATGTCATCAAATGTGACATCATCCATCAAACCCTGCGCTTGCAAAGCCCTCGGGCTTTCGGGATCAGGCATAATGTATTCCACCTCTACATTGATACGGGGAGCGCAATAGAGGGCTTTGGACACAGAATTATAGCCAAAGTGATAGCACGCCACAGTGATGAGAGTGTATTTACGTAAGCCGCCGGTTGAAATACGGGTACCGAGGATCGATGGGTACACGTTATCACTTTGATAATAGAAATCACGCGATTCTTCGAATTTATCTTGAAGTTCTGCTGCCGCGTAATCATAAATCATAGGTAATGGCGGTTGAGAAGACTCCAAGAGAATATTGCCTACTAATATCCTTGCGCCACTGAAGCTAACTGACTGAACAATCGCTCCGGGCGGCAGGGCGACTGTGACAATACGACACGGCACGTCGGGCGCGCCTACTGGATTCATATAGGCGGCATCAGCAATAACCAAGCGTCCTTCGACCAACTCATACGCGGGAGCAGGGATTTCAGTCGTATACATACTGGACCAGCCCATACTAAGGACCGTAAGAGACAATATTACCTTCAATCCTGACCTCCTTACATTCATTATATAAGCAAATACATTGCGCGTCAACGGAAAACACCTCATGTGCTGTCAAAAATTCCCAACATACCGCTGACGACAGGAATCTCCGATCCTGCGCCATGCTGAGCCGTTGCGCTGGGCTAAAATTAACTTTCAGTCGCATATCATCAACATAAGACGAGGCATCCTACTGCAACAGAACCACCTTTTGCACAGTGCGTTCTGCACCATACGCTTCCAAAGACAAAAAATACACTCCACCGGGCACCATGACTCCATTATCATCTTTTGCATCCCAAGTCAGATCATAGGCGCCTTGTGTTTGAGTGCCAGAAAGCAGATTCCGCACTCTACACCCGGTGACATCATATACTTCTATGACCAAGAGCATAGTCTGGTCGATTTTGTATTGGATCATTGTGGTGTTTTTGAAGGGGTTTGGCGCACAAAAGACCGCAGAAACACCAACCGGAAATAGTTTTCTATTGACGACACCGACCGGTGGATCCACGCGTTGTGCGAATATATCCGAGGCATAAGAGCCATTTCGGTCATCTCGCCAGACCGCGATCAAACCACCGGTTGTATCCGGAATGGCTTTTATGTTCGATTTTGGGGAAATAACTGTTGAGACCGGTTCACCGCCTGCACTCCAGACCAAATTCCCTGATGCATCGAGCGCCTGTGCCTTGACCAACTCATCCGTAGTGCTTCCCACATTTTCACCATACACTACAGCGTAGCTTCCGCTACTCGTCCGGAATGCGCTACCAAGAAATAGATCACTTGAACTGCTCGCTGCGATCACACCGCTCGACGGCCAGATCATCGCACCGCTTGCATCCAGACGCTGAGTACGAATACTTGTATAGTTGTCATACCATGCGCAGAATAACCCATCCGAAATATCAGGCGCGATACGCGGTCCGGTCTGCTCACCGGGATTCGCACAAACCGCATTTCCACTCGCAGCCCATAATACCTCTCCGGAATCGGAAATACACTGCGCATATATATCAAAACCACCTGACCGCCAGTCATACCAGGTTGCGAAGAAACGGCCCGATGCATTGCCTGCAAGTTCAGGGAATGCATACCAAGGAGCACTGCCAAGCCTCAGAAGAGCGACACCTGTATCTGCCCAACAAGCGTTCCCTGCTGAATCGATCCTTTGTGCATATATGTCCTTGAAATCATTCCAAGTCGGATGGTACCGGCCATCAAGCCAGCAGGCAACAATGCCGCCACAGCCATCGCCTTCGATCTGCGCACGTGAAGCATAATTCGTACCTGTAGATACGACAACACCTGCCGTATCCCAAACTTTCGCGCCCGCCGCATTTACACGCTGGCCGAGAATTATTTCAGTAGCACCAACCGTATTCCAGGCTACAATAACTCCACCCTCTTCATCCGGAGTTATATCCATAACAAAATCGTCGTCGCTCGTCATAGAAAGCCGGACCCCGTTGTCTATCCAAAGCGTTGTTCCAGTGCTGTCGACATGCTGCACATACACGTCAAAGTTGCCGTCGCGGGGATCTTCCCAGGCGAAGAAAGCACCACCATTGTCGTCACCACATGCAACAAGATATGATATCCAGGTATAGCTTGGCACATTCGTGAGTTGTATACCAGAAGATGCCCAAAGCGTATCGCCCCCTGCACTAACCCTCTGGCCATAAACGTTTATGAGTTCCATGCCGTTACGGGCATCAAACCAGATGACCACGCACCCATCACGTCCGTCCGATACTAGCTGCGGAATGTACTGCTCCCCAGATGCAACACATATGGGAAGGTTCTCACCAACTCCAGGCCAAGTTGCCCAAACAAATGCAAGCGGTAGCAAGAATACTGCAAGAGCTGCCCTCCAGGCCGGGCAATTCAGTTTTGGTGAAGAAAAGAACATCGATGCGCCAAGCTTCATATGCGTCCTCCTTTTCCTTTCAAGTTCAAATTGTCAAAGCAAACTGACATACTAATAACACTCTTCTTGCAATGATCCATACACTACTGAATCCTACCAGACCAATGGTATCAAACGGTATCTTACTTCACGCATATATTCCTCGTAGCCCACCAGTTCTTTCTTCAACAAATTCTCCTCGTTCTTTATCCGCAGGATAAGCACAAACGGCAGTGGAATCATTGCGATAACTGCCCAAAATGAACCAAGCGCAATCGGGCTGAAAAGATAGATGACCAGAACTGCCAAGTACAGAGGATGGCGTATCCACGCATAAGGCCCAGTCGATATAACCTTCTGATCCTTCTCCACCTCGACAACACGGGACGCATACGAATTTTCTCTGAGCACGAGGAAGAAAAAAATATAGCCGCTAAAAACCAGTGTGTCAGCAGCGATCGTAACTGCTACGGGCACTGATGACCACCCAAAACGGTAATCAATCCCGGGTATCAGAAAGGCCGCGAAGAACGGGATCAACGCAAGCTTCATGACCAGCTGCTGGCGCATTTCTTTCTCCCTCGTTCTCATGCGTCTTTCCAGCAAGCCAGGATCGTACTTAAACAAATAGAGCAGAACGAAGAACATCGGGATGAACAATATCGCCATAAAAACCCAAGCGTGCCAATACGCAAACGTTCCCGCGGATAAGAAGAAGACCGAACCCAGGATGACTAAGGCCAGAACGTACCTGATCACAACCAGTCTAACGAGTTCTACCCTATCTTTCGATGACCCATGTTCTTTCATAATGCGAGACGCGATGATACTACCCGTGCTTGCGCGTCAGTTCCCCCATCAATTCCATCTGTATTTCTTGAATCTCAAGCAGCCTCTGCCATTGATTCATGAGTAGATGGTCCATTTTTTCATGTAGATGACGGATCTCCAGTTCCGCTTTCAAATTGACTAGATAGTCATGTTCAGCACGCAGTCGGTCTTTTGCTTCCTGGCGGTTTTGACTCATCATTATTACTGGCGCCTGAATCGCGGCAAGGCATGACAGCACAAGATTCAAAAGAATGAACGGATAGGGATCGAACGGCTTGAACATAAGCAACAAAGAATTCAACAAGATCCAAAGCACAAGGACACCCAGGAACATAGAGATAAAGCGCCAGCTCCCTGCATATTCGGCGAGACGATCGGCCATGCGTTCGCCAAGAGTCAGCTTTTGCTCGAATTCAACGTTGATGTTCTTCGATAGAAGTTCTTCCTCCTTAAGACTCTCCATGACTTTTTGCTCCAACGAAGACAATTCACCCTTTTCCGTTTCAAGAACCTCTTGCACATATTGCGCACGGAAATGATTGAGATCAGAAACACAAATGAAACCGTCGGAAGACCAGTCAGGATATGACTTCTTTATCAGTGCAACCAGAGGTTCGCGCACCAGTTCTGCAGGCACAACTTCGCTCCGCCTTTTTGGCTCTTTGCATATCTGACAGATGATTTCCCTCTGCTGTTTCAACATAGTTTTTTCCTCCATCTTCCAAATATTGCCCGCTAACGAGCTCATTTTAGGACGATTACCCGTTAAGTCAATACCGTTGTTATCTCCCTTATCAGTTGATTATTTGGTCAATCTAAATATAATAGGCTGTGTCCCCAAACAATAACAAAGTAATATTCACAAGCGTCGAAACAATGCCCGAACCACCGGGCAGGTTTCCCCGCATGCTCGCCGCGCTACACCACTACAACTTCCGCCTTTTCTGGTTCGGCCAAATGATCTCCCTCGTTGGAACCTGGATGCAGAACGTAGCCCTTGGCTGGCTCGTTCTTCAGATCACCAATTCGCCATTTCTGCTCGGTCTTGTCTCCATGCTCGGCACCCTTCCGGTACTGATCGTCAGTCCGATCGGCGGTGCTTTAGCGGACACCCTCAACAAGAGGACTGTAGTTATAATAACACAGATCACGGCCATGACACTCGCATTCATCCTGGCAACGCTTGTCCTCACAAAACAAGTGCAATACTGGCATATCATAATCCTAGCCTCGGTGCTGGGGACTACAATGTCAATCGACGCACCCACCCGTCAGTCCTTTGTGGTAGAAATGGTTGGCAAGAAAGACCTGCTTAACGCTATTGCCCTGAATTCTTCCATTTTTAACCTGGCAAGAATTCTTGGCCCAGCTTTTGCGGGACTGATAATCAGCGCGATCGGAATAGTCCTGTGTTTCTATTTAAACGGGATAAGCTACCTGGCCGTTATTGCTGGTCTTCTGCTAATGAAGGGGAATTTTTCGCCGGCGAAAAAGCAGCGTGCACCAGTTATTAGAGACATCCATGAAGGATTCAACTACGCGCGCAGCGACAAAAGGATCATGGCGCTTCTCACACTGGTGGCAATATCGAGCATTTTCATCATGCCCTATGCTATGCTCATGCCGGTCTTCGCCCGCGACATATTGCATGTTGGAGCGAAGGGGTTGGGGATCCTCCTGTCCTCTGCCGGCGTTGGTGCCCTCATTGGAGCCCTCACCCTTGCTATCTTTAGTCATTACAAAAAGAAAGGTCGGTTTGTATTAGTAGGCTCGGTCGTCTTTACGACGGCGACAATACTCTTTTCTTTCTCCGACAGCTATACGATTTCCATGCTGCTTCTGCTGTTTGTCGGCTGGGGCATGGTGACACAAAATGCTTCGATCAATAGCCTTCTGCAAACCATCGCGCCTGATCATCTCAGGGGCAGGGTCATGAGCCTTTATGTTCTGTTCTTTATGGGAATGATGCCTTTTGGCAGCTTACAAGCGGGAATCGTTGCGGATCACTTTGGTGCAAAAATGGCATTGAGGATAGGCGGCGCCATCGTCGCTTGTATCATCTATTTCATTTTCAGCAGAAATAAAGAAATTATCAATGTGGAAGGTTGATATTTCCAACATCCATCCCTGGTTTCTGTTAGATTAAACACTCTCACCGTTCATGCCTTGACTATCTATTCAATACGACGTAACGTTTTCTCACAATTCCGACATCAAATATTGCTTTTGCATTCCTGCAAAATAAGAAAGCCCCCTTGCGGGGGCTTTCTCCTATGCATTCTATTGCATATTATGCAAGTTCGACATTAGTGGCTTTGTCACCCTTTGGGGACTGGCCGATCTCAAACTTAACTCTATCGCCTTCATTAAGGGACCGATAACCGTTGCCCGATATGTCACCATAATGGACAAAAACATCACCGGTACCGTCTTCTTTCTCAATGAAACCATAGCCTTTTCTGCCATCGAACCATTTGACTTTTCCGTAAGTCATGTTTCTCCTTTCAAGTCTTCATTTATTGAGGGGATTTAGAATATGAGTATTCTACAGAACCATCAACAAACTGAACGACTTTATTTATACTAACATTATATGCAAATTACCGTACGTGTCAATAGACTTGTATAAGTGCACGCTCGACGCAATACACACAACGTCCCGCAGCACGCTCGCTCTGCGCGCCTACGAGCATCCAGTCACGAACAGCGAGCCGCTGTCCAATCGGAGTCGCTCGAATACCTTTCTGAAATGAAAGCCGTATATCGCAAAAGTCACGGCCAGGGGTGCGAGCCGTGGCCGGCTGAACACACTCCAGAGGAATAGCCGCCAGTAATGAAAACGCTCTTTTTCCTTGATGCCCAGCACAAAGATAGACACGATAAATGCCTTTACTTCGCTTAGGCTGAGTCGGCCCAGACCGGTGTTCAGCGGTTTGTAGTTCTCCAAAAATCTCTTCACACGAGCATAGAACTGATCAGGCGAGTAAATTGTCCGAACGATGTTCCTGTAACCCTCCATTAGGGTCGCATATTTCATCTTAGGAACGAAGTTGATCGAACAGTCTGTATTGTCACCCGTTGCCTCGGACAATAACCGCTTTTCCTTATGTAACCGTTGATACAGTTTCGTGCCACGTACTGCACTGAGCAGGCCGACCATGGCGGTCACTATGCCGCTATTTTGGATAAAGCGGATCTGTCTTTCAAAAATTGTATGCGGATCACTATCAAACCCGACGATAAAACCACCCTGTACCTGTAAACCGAACTGCTGTATTTTCTTAACGCATTCGACAAGATCACGGTTCTTGTTCTGACGCTTACCGCATTCGGCCAGGCTCCCTTCATCTGGAGTCTCGATGCCGACGAAAACCGTGTTGAAGCTTGCCCGAACCATAAGGTTCATCAACTCTTCGTCGTCGGCAAGATTGACTGATGCCTGGGTAAGAAATGTGAACGGATACTTCTTCATTTTCATCCATTCAGCTACGGCGGGCAAAACTTCCGCCTTCAGGCTACGCTTGTTTCCGATGAAGTTGTCATCGACAAAAAATACCACGCCGCGCCAACCCTGATTGTATAGGTTCTCGAGTTCAGTAATAACCTGGCGCTTATCCTTTATCCGCGGCTTATGACCATAGAGCAACGGGATATCGCAGAAATCACAGTCGAAAGGACAACCTCGTGAATACTGAATACTCATCGATGCATACTTTTTCATTTTGAGCAAACTCAAATCCGGAACCGGTGTTTCCGTTAGATCGGCCCACTCATTGGTCATATACTTATGGCGCGCCTGCCCTTTACGTAAATCACTCAGGAACATCGGCAAAGTAATTTCGGCTTCATTGAGTACCAGATGATCAACATGTTCATATTCATCATAAGAGCTCGTAAACAATGGCCCACCGGCCACTATCTTCACCTTCTTCGCCTTACATCTTTGAATAATCTCATCCACCGACTTCTTCTGAATAGTTGCCGCACTCACGAATACATAGTCAGCCCACCCAATGTCCCGATCGGTCAACGCATTCACGTTCATATCAACAAGCCGTTTATCCCACTCGCTTGGCAGCATCGATGCTACAGTCAACAAACCGAGCGGTGGATTGGTTGACTTCTTGAAGATGAACTTCAAAGCATACTTAAAGGACCAAAAAGTGTCCGGGTTTTTCGGATAAACCAATAGTATTTTCATCATCACTGTCTCCCTTATTATTCAACAATAGTAAACATGCCACTCGGCAGATTTTCTACATGGCACGGATCATCAGTAGTTTCTGCTTTATTCAAGTGTACAGACTGCAGCCATTTTGTCAAGATGGTCTTCGTTAAAAAAAAGAAAGCCCCCTTACGGGGGCTTTCCTCCGCGTATTGTTATACACGCTCGATTTTTGTGGCTTTCTCCCCTTTGGGGGATTGAGTAATTTCGAACTTGACCCGATCACCCTCTTGCAGGGTACGGTAACCTTCACCGACTATATCCTGGAAGTGTGCGAAAACATCGCCACTGCCATCTTCTTTTTCGATGAAGCCAAATCCTTTCCTACTATCAAACCACTTCACGTTTCCGTAAGGCATGTTTCTCCTTTCAAGTCTTTATTTATTGAGGGGATCGAGAATACGAATATTCTTAAATTCCATCAACAAACTAAACGACTCAGCGTTATTATATCCAACCGAGACATTCTGTCAATATGAATGTACAAGCACCCGGCGTCGCACCCGCTTCACGCTCAACGCCTTACACAATATGCCATACGCGCAAATGAAGCCTGCTTTTGCGCGCCAAATAACTGCCTTCTCCCCTCGTTCTTGTCACCTACTACATACTGTATTTTTTACGTTAATCAAGATCCAGGTTCCAAGGAATTATGTTCCAAGGACTATCTACGTCCTCCAGAAGATTCTTGAATGCCTGATAATAAAACCAGCCGCTTGCCCTGGTCCTGGCAAGCGACCAAAATTCACGCCCAATCAGATAATTCTCACCCAGGTCCCTCCACGAATCAAAGGTCTGCTGCAGGATTCGCGCTTTTGGCATTATCAAATTCCACGCCTCGTTTTCGCTCAAGTAACCCAATAAGTAGCCTTTTCGGCAGAGGTGGATGTAGCGGCAGAAATCCCAACCAAGCAGACTCTTCTTGCCCAAAGTGGTCCAATATCTTCGTACTGCATCCCACGAGCTCTTGTCTTCATCCGGCAGCTGCTTTAGCATCGCTTGTAGCTGTTCTTCACTCACTGTCCGCATATACTGCCCCATCTGGTCAAAACGCTTACGATGGCCAACCTGCTCAGTCCATTCCAGTACGAACAAAAGGTCTTCCCGGCATTTAATCCCCCAATATTCACTGAGCAACGTCCGGTGCTTCTTAGTGTTTTCTTCCGTGTGTTCGACACCAGCGAGAACATCATGATATTCACCATTGCATTCCGTGAGTATGCCAGTCGTTGCCAGTGCCCAAAATTTCTGATCAGTCTTTGGTTCATTTTGGCATACAGATGAACACAGCAACAAGTAAAACAGCAACAACGATACAAATGCTGCTCTCTTATCTCCCACAGTAATGTGCTCCAACAGCGCCACACGTCTTATCATATTCTTCATTCAAATGTCACCTAAATCAGCCGGTAGACTCTTGGTCTTCACCATCCAGATCATCTAGTACCCCAAAATCAAAATCCTTGAGTATTTCCATGGCTTCATCAATTTGGTCCTCACGTATGTAAAGACGCGCCGGATCTTCAAAGGGTCGGCCAAGTGTAAAATGTTCACTCTTGATATAGTATTCAACACCAGCACCATCTAAAATTGATTTAACTAATACTACCTCTGCCGCGTTTAGAGTGATAAGGACTTCAACGAATTCTACATCTTGATGTACATGTTCTTCAATCTCATCCTCCCCGGTCGTATCGGGTAACTCATTAACCAAAGGCACACTACAATCCGCACACACTGTAATCCCGCGAACATATTCGGCCTTACATTTTGGGCAGATCATTTTGCGCAACTATCGTTTTGACAAAGAATGCATTGAAGAAGGAGGTGCAAGAATGCTGACGCATTTACACCTTCCCACATGTGTGAGAATCTCAAAGACATCCTGACTCCGTCATAATTATTGCAAGAAACAAGCAACTGTCAATAATGAAAAACGGATCAAGTAGGGCTTAAGGTGGCGGACAATGAACTCCCTGCGAAATCCTGTGGTGGCAGACTAAGACAATGCGCTTAAGCCAAGGTGGCCACCCAATCACCAACAAAGTGGGTCAGGATGATCACCACGATCGCTAGCACGACATGTTCTGCCACAATATGGGATACCTTCTTTTGCTGTGAACGTGCAAGATAGATGCTGAAAACTGTGATCAAAAACATACCCCACACGATACATACCCATATCGCAGCATTCAATTCTAATGCAATGATCGGCACCACAAACGTAAGCGCAAACACGAATTTCGACAGAAAGGTCGACAAGGTTGATTCCCAGATCTCTCTTGCTGAGTGCCTGTTCTCGGCTTCCTCAGAAATGTGAATACCCATTGCATCAGAAAGGGCATCTGCGATTGCGATGACCAGAACACCACCAATTATGAATATTCGTGAATGTGTGCTTGAATGAAGCCCAACGATCAGCCCAAGCGTTGTAATGATGCCCGACACCAAGCCAAAACTGAAACCGACCTTCAATGAATGTCTCATAATTACCCTATATTGTATTCAGGTTTATTGAAAAGACAAGAAGATGTATTACAGGACTGCTTCTTGCGACCTCTAGGCTGCGCTACCCTTACGTACTGGTTCTCTGATAATCGCCGACAGAATTACTGACACAATACTCACGATGAGAGAGCCAAGGAGGGCTGCCCAGAAACCATCGACATAGAAACCAACATGGAACCAGTTGACTGCGATATACGAAGCCAGCCATAGAGTCACCGCATTGATTACCAGGACAAAAAGACCTAGCGTGAGGATAACCAGCGAGCAGGTCAGCAGAGTGAGTATTGGTCTCACCACGGCATTAAGTAAACCAAGGATTACAGCCATCACCGTGAAAATGAGCCAGGCATTACCCTCGACCCTTATGCCTGGCACAAGCCAGGCGGCAACAAAGAGTGAAAAGGCGACGATCGCCCAACGGATAAGCAGTTTCATTCTTACCTCCTTATTTCTCAGCGATAGGAATATAGATATCTATCTCACTATCAGGATGATCCATACCCTTGAATCGCTCGTCATAATATTCAAAGTCATACCAGTCGGCTATTTCATATTTTGATTTCGGCAGCCACTCATGATATGCATATTGAAAAACCTTCTGAAGTTCACTTATTGATCCCTTGCTGGTAAATACCGCATATATATGCGCTGGTATTATTTTGCCAACCATTGAAGAAGGGACACTGCTCAGATCAGCAACCTCTCCGCATGCCATGTAAAACCACTTATGCTCCTTCTCGAATTCATCGGTATAGTACTCAACACCGTATCCAACTTTCGGATTTTTAAGTTGAATATTCTTGACCATCCTCATATACATATCCCAAGCCTGCGGGAACAGACCTGATTTACCATCACCATACACTGCGACACCAACAACACACACTTGTGGTAATTCAATTATCTTGGGTTCCATTGTATTCTCCTGCACAACATTGTATCCCAGCGTTAATTATCTGTCAACCCTACATGCCTGCATTGTACGAAATTTGCATATGACCACCAATGGAATTAGTCGATTATCTGATCACCTGTTTCATGGTATTGTATCATTTGATGACTGTTATATCGGCAAGCCAGGGATAAGTCGACCCCGTACCTTTTTCTTATAGTCCAAGTATTCATCCCCCAGGGCATGCTCGAGATTCTCTTCCTCAACCAGTATGTGGAATAGCAGACCGCACCACCATAAAGGGAGTATCGCAAGCCCAATTATTGAACGGAACATGATAACCCAACCGAGATACCAGAGCAATTCGCCGAAATAGATAGGGTTCCGGACGACCGCGTAGAATCCTTTGGTCTCTAACTTCATTTGCTCATCCGGCGGCGTGAGTGGCCTGATCTGCAGTGCGGGAATGCTGAAAATCAAACCTATCACAAAGATCACCCCGCCCACGAACCAATGCCAGCCATCTGCTTCGAAACGCGGCTGGGGACAGAAGGGCAGCGCAAGAATCCCCCTTCCCAGAATGAATATGACAACGATCATGGCGCCAAATACCCGGGACCTACCCAGTCTGCTGCCGCTCACTATCAAACCACCACCGACAATGGCTAACATGCTGACCAACGCCCAAAATAATGGGTCATTAACTAACATCACGCAAACCTCCTGTAGTACCAATTCTACTAGCTTGTACAGCAAGGTCAATACTGCATCGCTTGACACGTGGTTCCCTGGCCAGAAAAGTCAGGCGCTTGCCCGAGCAACCAGGGTCATTCATCAGTCATGATCTATTTAAAGCGCAGCACGCCAGCACTAATCTGGTGTCCATGACGGCCAATAATCACCGCTTGGATTGTTTGTCAAATTGATCTGCTCAGTCCCGCCAGCATTCATTAGATAGATCTCGTAGTTGTTGTCCCGGTCCGATTGAAAAACAATGTACTCACCATCAGGCGACCAATCAGGATCCTCATCAACGGCTTGGGTCGTTGTAAGCCTAACAACATTACTGCCGTCGGCATTCATTACGTACACATTCCGTTCGTTCAAGGGTTCATTCATATCGCCAAAAAATGCTATTTGGGAACCATCCGGAGACCACCTTGGAAAAATTTCCAAGTCCGGAGAATCCAGTAGGACCTGCTGACTACTGCCATCAGAATTCATCGTATAGATACCGTAATTATTGCTGATATTGACATTGTACACGATCCTGTCATTAACCGGCGACCAATCAGGTCGCATATCATCGTGATCATTATCAGTTAACTGCAGTAAATTACTCCCGTCAGCATTCATGACATAGATCTCCTTGTCACCGTCTCTTTCGGATGAGAAGATTATCTTCGTGCCATCACGCGACCAATCAGGGTGAAGATCCATTGCCGGATTATCAGTTAATCGCTGCAGGTTTGTTCCATCTGCATCCATAACATAGATCTCATTATTACCGTCTCTATCTGAGACAAACACGATCCTATCACCATCCGGTGACCATGCAGGGCAGACATCCTCAGCACTGTTATTTGTCAATCTCTGCTGTGTTTGCTCTTCCACATCGAGAACGTATATCTCCGCACTCCCCGTTCGGTCAGAGTAGAAAGCAATTCTGCCAGTGGGGCCAACAGGCTCCTCTTGCTCATCAGTGCACCCCGAATAACAAATTGCGAACAGCACCGGTACCAGCAAAGCTGAATAGACATGAAGCTTACACATCGTTTCCTCCCGTATTTTGATCAAGACCATGTGTTTTGCGCCTCAATGACACGATAAAATCATGGTAATCTGACTTAATCAGTGCAGTCAATTTGCGCAGCAGACCGCAACGCCCATTTCGAAACCCGAAATCTTCTCTGAATGTCAATGTCCTAACTTCATTCCGACTTTTCTTCGCAGGCGCTTTTCGAATCCTCATACTCCTTTATCAGCAGATCTTCGGCCTTGGAAAAATGCATTTGGAAAATCCGCCACTTGCCGTCTATTTTCTCGAGCACGCCGCTCCAGCGCACCTTTTCCCAGTTAGCCGGCTTGCCCTGGAATTCGTTGTAATCGTTCAAGAGACATGCCCACCAGGCCGTCTTCAATGATGGTGACATATGGATACGGAAATCATTGATCTCCACTTTTATGGCCTTGAAATCATCCCGCATAAAGAAATTCTCTGTCATATGCTTGAACTTGTCGAACCCGATCATAGTGGTTCTCGAATCGGTCTGGAAGAAGAAAAGCTCATCATTATTCACGACGGTTGAGTAGGATAGTGCTGTGTCCTTGCCCCGCACAGCCCATTCGATGCTTGCCCTGATAACCTCCTCGATCGCCGCCAGCTCTTCATGGGGATTGTTCATATTGTTGAACGTGTATTGCCTGCCCATTTCTGCCTCCTGTTTCAGTGCATTCTCACTTAAAGTAGTTGCGGCTGGTAGCATTCCAGCACAGAGAGCTATTACAGATAAAAAAAACGGTATTTTGCTTCTTGTCACATTGCCTCCTTTATCGAATTATTAACTGCAATTCTCTGGTCGCTTCATGCTCGTACTAGTATAACTCCAACATTCACAAACTGCTCACAACAATTCTCACTGGGACCAAGCCGACCACGAGAATAAATGACATGTCTGCGCCGGTTATAGGTGGCGTCATAACCGGCGCTTTGGCGAACATCATTGCATCATATTGGACAAACTGGTGAAGAGACCGATTTGTCAGAGGATAACCAAGGTGCTATAGCCGCACAGCAAAACCGCCGAAGAAGTAATTTACCCAGGTGAAGCTGTATACCTCTTCTACGTCAGAACCACCTTCAAGCACGCGATAACCAAGTTTCACTGATACCCTGTCTGTGATATCGCCCTGAAACGCCAGAGCAATATCCTCGGCCCGGCCCTGAGGGGCTCCGAGTGCATCGCCATCCAGAATCAACATTACCGGCTCTACGAAGCGCCAGACAAAGCTGAACTTAATGAGTGGCACAAAGCCGAGATCAGTCTTCTCTGATTTCTTGATAGAATCCGCAATACTGATGGCAGCATCCCGGACCTTGGCAGTCACACCTAGCCCGAAACGTAGTTTGTCTCCTGCAAACCAGAAATGTTCGTATGTAAGGCGGTATGAATTAAATTTGTATACAGTGTTCAGCGTCGTGTTCGGTTCGAATGATTCACCCTCAAATACGACTTCACGGTCAACGCTTCCCATGCCCTTCAAGGTCAGCGGTGCGACCAGAACGGAAAGCATATTACTCCTATTGAAATAGTAGGTGAATCTGCCCCGGAAGAAAAATGCCGGATCAGTCTCTAATTCCTCTGAGAACGATATCAAAGTACCCGCGGATTTTGGTATTTGAATATCACTGTACCAGACCGTAGCCGCTCCTGATTCGATATCGATCTCGAATCGGTGCATCTGTTCTGCAAATGGCAAACCGGTCATTAACAAAAGCATAAATCCTGTATGAAACATCCCTCTCGCCTGCACCATAAGCTTACCTCCTTACTGTATGAATCTGTTTCTATGGATCGAGAATCAAGATGACTCCAGAGCGCTATTGTAAATCAGTAACAACTCCTCACTGGAGATCAAAGGTCGTCGGATAGCCTCAAGTCTATGTGTGTCAAGCTGACCACGCTCTGCGAATTCACGACCAGCTTCCTGCACTTCCCTGATAATCACTGAGCCATCTGCGGTCAGCTCGCCTTTCTTTTTCATCAAGAAGGCATGCGGTCTCAGCACCGCGCCCGTGAATTCAACACGCATATTCTCCGCCAGCTCCTTCGCGATCTGCACCACTGTATCGAGGTTCTCTATCTCCCACCATCCGCCAGTAGAGACAAGCACTAACTTACGTAACTTTACGTTGTTATGAAGCCGGGCGCGTGTTCGCCCGTCGCGCATCTCGAGCAAGGGTAAAACCAAGGGACAAAGCCGGTTTATGAAGGTCTGCATTTCTCCAGGCAGTGGAATGTAGACCGGCGTAGCAAGAATAAGAACATCCGCTTCCCTCAACTTCGGATAGACTTCCTGCATACTATCTTTTATATAGCACTCGCCAGGCGTCTCCCACCAGCATTTCATCTGTCCGGTACACGGTCTCGGTTTCAAGTTCTTTGTGTAGAAGATTTCCACCTCAGTAACGGCATCCTTCATGCCTTCAACGAACGCATTAAGGATCATGCCAGTATTGCCTTTCCCTTTTCTCGGACTACCATTAATGGCAATGGCCTTCATCACCACACCTCCATTATCAATGCAATGGCGTATGACCTGGTGACATAGTGACCTAATGACTGTATGATATCACCGTAATCTATCTGTTATCACTGTAATCTATTCGCAAAGCGAACGCATTTCGAAATTCGAAATTTCATAGTATTTTCGGTATGAACCTATACGGCACATTCTTCATATATTCTCGGTACTCATCGCCGAATTTCTCCATAAGGAATTTTTCCTCCTTTAAAGCCGTCAGTAGGTTCAATACAGCAATGATCACGGCGGGGACCAGCGCCAGTATCACGCCTGAGGCAAGCGCAATACCAAGAACGATAAGAACGAGACTGGCGTACATTGGATGCCGGACACGCGAGAAAATACCGGTTGTCAGCAATTTCTCGATTTTTTCAGATTGTTCGCCAGCCTGCCGATGCACCAGGTGGCATCGCATGTGTATTATCAAACCCAGCACAAAAATCACAAACCCAGCGATATTTGAATAGGGAAACAGCGGTATTCTGTATCGAGTGAAAATCGCTCCTGCAATACCAACCACTATGAGCACCGGCCACTCAATGATCAACCTTGTCGTCGGTTTCAAGAGCAAATACCTATTCAGCAATTTCATACTCCAACTCCGCTCACAGCAACACAAAAGTGTAAAAAGTGTATGCCTGTCCCCATGTCCCTAAAAGAGTACGGCCCAGACAAACAGCCCGATCATCACGCAGCCGATAATAAATCTGGTCAACCCGCCGAATAATAATCCCACAAATGCACCAAAGCCTGCCGTCAGTGCCTGCCGCCCTTCCTTACCGGCGATCAGCTCAAAAGCCACGGCGAGCAAAAAAGGCAATATGATGATCCAAACTAGGCCAAACCAAATCCCGACCATCAATCCGACAACAGCGCCGATAGCACCTGCTTTACCACCGCCCATTCTTCTCACCGACAAATAATTAGCGAGGTAATCTACGATAAGACCGAATGCAGTCATACCGGCAAAGATCAGGATCAAATGAAGGTTGATCTCCTCAAACCTGGTTAGTATTCCATACAACACCGCTGCTCCGAAGATGAGCGGAATGCCCGGCAGCACCGGTAATATGACCCCGGCCAGCCCAATGATCATGATTATCAGTACGGCTACGAAGAGTAGAATTTCCAGGAAAGTCATTTCATGCCTTTCCATTTTTCGTGACAATTTTCGCGTAATGTATTGCCGTTATTAAGCACTATCCGTAACCTAATTCATCTTATGTTCGAAGAATGAAATCATATCAAGGTCCTTCCCAGTCGCCTTGACCAATCGCTCCCGCCATCCATATAACTCACCACTCTGCCAGTAATTCGCCTTCAGATAATCAGCGACCTCCTGACTATAAATATAATTCCCGCCAAACCTGGAAGCCATATCTTCGTGTATCTGCCAGGCAATAATATCAGCGATGATATAGTTGTGCTGATAAACCGGGAACGAGACGTACATAACAGTGGCCAGATTTCTCTTCCAGTCAGGGTCCTCGTCCAAAAGCAGATATTTCCTGACTATGGCACTCTCTGTTTCCTTTACTGCCCTATCTAGATTACGGTAGATCTCAATCTCGGTTGTCGCCTCCACAAGAAGTAGACGGTACCACAAGGAAGCATATTTCTTTAGAAACCTTGAAATTTCATTATGGTCTTCTTCTGTCAGGCCGGCCTCCTTGCGAAGCCAAAGTGGGTGCCCTGCGAAGTAGAACATTGTCTCACCCATTCCTTCCATGTAGGCATCGCTTGCATTCCCGATATTCCACTCGTATCCTTTCAAGATCGGATCCTGCACCGCGGTATTCATCCACTGTAAACCATGGCCCATCTCATGCGCCCAATCTTTGAATGCCAGGTCTGGCTCTACCACAAATCTGAAATCGCCCGGTATTTCGATAGCATTGCCAAAACCGCCTATACTAACAGGCAGATCTTTGATCTGAAGCTGCACTGTTAATTCGTCCAGCTGGATACCGATATTATGTAACAAGCCGCTCAAGAGCTCCATCTTGCGTTCATTTGGAATCACTGGTTTCATTAAGTTTTGATAATACTCACTGATAATTGGACGGATGTCTGCGTAAGCTATACTACGTATCCCCTTTTCTTCTTTTATATCCCTGATAAGCTGTTTGTAGGGCTCCAAGGTCACAGAATCAACAAACAAGACGAAATCGTCAAACCATGCTGTTCCGATCTCTGTGATTTCCAGTATCATATCTGGGTAATCTGAAAATCCGAGATCCTGCGCCTTGGAGTTTCTCAACCGCATCAAACGCAGAGCATCAGCTTCAAGTATTTCTGCTTTTTCAGTTTCCAATGGTTCATTCAGTGTAGTCTCTATTTCACGCCTCAACTCGAAGATTTCCTTTGAGTAATCGACAGCCGCACCCATCATTACATTGTTCCACAATTCAATGCGTCTTTTAGTAACAGCACTCTTCAACTTACGCCTGCTTTTGAACCAGCACTGTACTTGTGATTTCAATGACTCGTCGCTGAAGAATTCGTAGAAATCATTATGTGCTTCGGAAAGTCGTGATGCATCCTCAAGCAAGAAGTTATCCCAAACCGCATGCCCCATTTCGACACATAGACGCTCGTATTCCTGCTCCTTTGGATCAAAGAATGAACGGAATCTCTTATCTTCGTTGCCGAACTCGCAAGCTATCTCGAACAGGAAGATAGACAATACACATAATATCAATATCCTTGAGTTGCCAGCTGTTTTCATGGTAGATATTCGTTTCACCTTCTTTCTCCCTTGTATGATCGAACTAATCATTGATACTCGGTAATTCTCACGTCGCATCACTGCATCTTCCGTATACGCACTTCAGTGTCCTTATTGTCTTCGAGTAATTCAACAAGCTTCGATAGATCCGTATCGCCATAGTGGTACGGATATAGAACCCGTGGTCTGAAGGCGCTCACCGCATCAGCCACCATTTCTGGAGTCATGGTATACGGTAGGTTCATCGGGAGAAAAGCAACATCAATGTCTTCAAGTGTTTTCATCTCAGGTGTATTTTCTGTATCGCCTGCTATGTACACGCGGGTATCACCAAATGTGAGCACGTACCCGCTACCTTCTCCTTTGGGATGGAAGAATTCTCCGCTCTCACGCTTATGCACAAGATTATAGGCCGGCACAGCCTCGATTTGAATTCCCTTAATGGT
>Ga0209536_100004090_pt1 | contig 23179 bp, 19 predicted proteins | sample DeeMarSeWOR28_12_FD_187461 | JGI IMG/M metagenome (GOLD analysis project Ga0209536, IMG submission 187461) | Marine sediment microbial communities from White Oak River estuary, North Carolina - WOR-2-8_12 (SPAdes) (version 2) | ecosystem: Environmental > Aquatic > Marine > Intertidal zone >... | reverse complement strand
AAGGAGTTAACCATGTCAAACAATAACCAATGGACGAGTGAAAATATACCTGACCAAAGCGGCCGGGTGGCCATCGTCACCGGCGCCAATAGCGGCATTGGTTACGAGACTGCCCGAGCCCTGGCTCATAAAGGGGCCACCGTGATCATGGCCTGTCGCAGCGTCGAGAAGGGCCAGGTAGCCGCCCATAAGATCCAAGACGAGGATCCCCAAGGGACAGTGGCAGTGATGGCGCTGGATTTGGCCAATCTTTCCTCTGTACGGGATTTCGCCGAAGGCTTCAAGCGAGAATTCCAACGTTTGGATTTGCTGATCAACAACGCGGGCGTGATGATGCTGCCCGATTGCACTAAAACGGCCGATGGCTTTGAGATGCAGTTCGGCACTAACCATCTGGGCCACTTCGCCTTGACCGGGCTGCTTCTGGAAACGATCTCGCGCACCCCTGGCGCCCGGGTAGTAATGGTGAGTAGCACGGCCGAACGCTTTGGCCGAATGAATTTCGACAACTTAAACGCCGAACAATTATACGATAAACAAGCCGCTTACGGACAGAGTAAATTGGCTAATCTCCTCTTCACGGCTGAATTACAACGGCGATTTGAAGCAGCCAGCATGGACGCCATCGCCGTAGCCGCCCACCCCGGTTGGACGACGACCAACCTGCAGCGACATACCCGATTGCGACTCTTAAACCCTATATTCGCCCAAGGTCCAGAGATGGGCGCATTGCCAACCCTTTATGCGGCTACATCGCCAGATGTACGAGGTGGTGATTACTTTGGTCCAGGTGGCTTCATGCAGATGAGGGGCTATCCGACAAAGGTAAAACCCACAGATCGCTCAAAGGATGAGGCCGATGCTAAAAAGCTATGGGAGGTGTCAGAAGAAGTGACTGGCATCACTTTCAATTGGCCTGAAAGGGAACCAGCGAGTGCACAAATAATGTAACATTTAAGCTGATGAAGGGCTGTGACGATATGGGACGAATCACCATCTATTTGGACAAAGAAACAGAACAAAAAATGCAGGCTTTCGTAAAATCAAAGCAGTTATTCCAAAGCAAATGGATAGCTGGTTTGATTCGCGAAAAGCTGATAAATGAGTGGCCGGATTCTGTCGTTGCTCTATCTGGGGCTTGGGAAGACTTTCCTTCTGCTGAAGAGATCCGGGCGGAGAAGGGCCAGGATAGCTTCCGGGAATACTTGTAACCCACAACACCAAAGAGTTTGGGCGATAGAGCAGCTATAAATTGATGATTGGTACTAAAATGAGGCCGTCAATCTTTTTTGATAGCCATTCAGTGTAGAAGCTTAACCCACTGAAGGTTTGTTCTGACGGCGTCAAATAGTCGTCGATCCATCGTCCAGAAATCAGCCTCAAGCAACTCAGCCAGGGCGAGGTAGTGGGCGTCATAAGTAGCCGCAAGAGAATAGCGCTGCGAAAGGCTTAGCGCATTCCGGTGTAAGTCAGCTTCCCCATGAAGGCTTATCGGCAGGGCCAGTGCAGCTTCCAATGCCAATTGCACCGATTTGGCACTGAGCAGTCCATGGCGCTGATACTGATAAATGGCGTTGGTTACTTCAAAATAGATTAGTGATGGCGCGGCAAACCTTAGGCCGTCGCCATCCCACTGCTCCCATTGCGGCCGAACAAGTCGATCATTTGGATCAGCGACCAGGCGAACAATCAGGCTGGCATCAACGCAGATCCATGAGTTGGGCATCCCGCTCCTCTCTCATTCGGCGTATGACCTCCTCAGGTGGTTTTAATTCCGCCCCATTAAGATCGTGGGCAATTTGCTCTCTTGCCTTATCAACTCGTTCCCGCCAATCTACCTGTGCCTGTTCGGCGTCTTTTAAGCGTTGGTATTGGACAAGAGAAAGCAAAACAATCTGTGGTTCGCCAGAGCGTTCGACAATGATGATCTCCTGATTGTTAACCACTCTTTGTATCATTTCTCCAAAGCGAACACGAGCTTCTGTCGCGCTGACTATTCGTTCCATTAGACACTCTCACCAATATCGATTAATCGATCGATTGATGGATTTAGTATATCATAGATCAACGTTTGATGACAGCAGAAATTAGCCAACAATCATCCCGAATGTTTAAGCTATCGATCTCGATCAACCTCATCCTGATCAATCAAACTACTATAGGAAACCCGGAATTAATCAACAATTGTTAAGCGATGTTTGAATCAAACCGGGTAAAAATACACGTCCGTCGGCTTAAATTTACTCAACCGGCGAAAACGTCCCTTGACCTTCATGCCCACCCATTCCAGGCTGGCCTGGTCGGGATCGAGGCCGATCAGACGGGCCAGGAATAGGGTATCCACCCCCGAAAACTCGATCAAGGCCAGCACGAACGGACACTCTGGCAAAAACTCTTCGCTGCCGAAATGGCACACCGTAAAAGCATGTACGGTACCCTCGGCCGGGATCTCGGTTCATTCCGTCTCCTCGCCACTGTACATGTCGTGGCCTCGTGGCGTGCCATAGGTGTAACCACTACCCGGATCTTTTGTTACCAGAAAATGACCATTAGCCAATCCGGCGAAAAAAGGTGAATCCTGGCCGAAGGAGTGCAAGTAGGTGATGTTATAAGGCTGCTCAATCAGGATCGGCCCCATCTCTTTGAGGCTTTCCAGCGCAACTTGGTCCAATTCGGCTGGAAAAGGCACATTATGCAGCACGTAGCCGCCAAACGTCTCTTCCATCTTATTTTGGGGCTCTTTGTCGGTCATGGTTAGGCCTCCTTTTCCAAAATGCTGACTGTCACGTAAGTGCCGGTGCCGGCATGGCTGTGAATCGCTCCACGTCGGGCATCTCTTACCTGTAGCGTCGGATCATCAAAATGCCGATCGATAGTGCCCTGCAGTTGCCAGATGGCGAATACCGCTTGCATCAAGCCAGTGGCCCCCACCGGATGGCCACAGGCGATGAGGCCACCACTGGGGTTCACCGGGCAAACTGGCTCTTCTGATAAATCCAGCCCGTAGTCGATGCCTGGCATGAAAGCCTTGCCGCTGACCGCAAAGCCCCCACCCTCGCCGTAGCGGCAGAGGCCCATATCCTCATAGGTCTGGATCTCAGAGCTGGTATAGGCGTCGTGCAGTTCCACGAAATCCAGGTCTTCCAAGGGATCTTCGATGCCGGCGTTCTGATAAGCTTCTCTGGAGCCCATCCGCCCGGCTCGGAAGGAGTGGACCCCTGGATAACGGAAGCCTCGCTCCCACAGATCCTTGTAATAGGCTCGGGTCTCGGCCGTATCCTCGTTCGGCAACAGATTACGGTTCAAAAATTCGTCGTAGCTTTGGTGCGGCCGATCGGCCATACGCATGGCATCCGTGCCCCGGCCAATGCCGCTCACTTTCACCAACGGCTTTGGGATCTCTGCCCCAATCGCTTCCAGCTTATGAAGCCCCTTTTCGCTGCAAAGGATGGTGGCGGCCGCGCCATCAGACATGACACAGATATCCAGCCGGGTCAGAGGCCAGGCCACCATGGGCGCCTGGCGCACATCCTGGATGGTCAATTTCTGTCGTTTTTGGGCGTACGGGTTGTGATAGGCATTCATGTGGTTCTTGACCGAGACGTGGGCCATCTGTTCCGGCGTCGTGCCGAACTCCTTCATATGGCGGGTGACCATCATGGCGTAATAGCCAGAGTAAAAGCCGCCAACCGGATAGTCGAAGCTGACGTCCGAAGCCAGGGCGATAAATTCATTGCCTTTCCAGGTGGCCACATGGCTCATCGTCTCAAAGCCATAAGCCAGGCAGATATCCATATAACCCGAAGCCACGGCCTTCCAGGCCTCTTGAAAACAGATGCCGCCGGTGGCACCCCCACCCTCAACCCGGTGGCCCGGTTTCGGGCACAGGCCCAGGTAATCCTGGACCATGATACCGGCCATAAGCTGGCGGCTAAAGTGATCGGAAAAATAAGAGGCTACGCTGCCATCCACTAACTCGATAAAGTGGCGATGGTCCAGGCCAACATCGGCGATGGCATAATCATAAGCCTCCTTGACCACTGCTTGGAATGTTTTGTCCGGGCGGGCTTTGGTGAATTTACTCACCCCACCAGACACAGCATAAACAGAACGCATGGGGTACACCTCCTAGGGAAAAGAAAGCTTGTCTTTTCGTTACGATGTTGCTGCCGTCGACTCGTTCTCAATCCAGGAAGTCGGTCATTATCTTAAGACGACGAGGTGCAATAAAGGTCGCCAATTATGGAATTCTGTCTTCTTTGGCCCGTTTGCGGGCTTGTTTCATCAATAATTCGTGGAAATTACGCTCTGTCTCACCATCGGCCGCCTGGCGCAACCGGTAATACCCCTCGGCATCCAGATCCCAGGCCAACCGGTTATCACTCAACGAATCTTCTAGAATCTGAATGAGACGCTCACGTAGCCTCGGTTCTTCGATAGGGGTGATCAATTCAACCCGATCTTGCAGGTTGCGGTTACGCCAGTCGGCACTACCGATATAGACCGATGGCTGGTCGTTGTTGTGGAAGTAATATATCCGGTCGTGCTCCAGGAACCGGCCCAGTATGCTGATGACCCGAATGTTTTCGCTGTAACCCACCAGGCCGGGTCGCAGGCGACTATGTCCCCGGATGATCAGATCGATCTGTACGCCCGCTTGTGAAGCCCGGTACAACTGCCGGATGATACCCACATCATCCAGGGCATTCATCTTGGCAATGATACGACCGTTGCCAAATTCTTTCTGATTGGCGATCTCTCGCCGGATGAGCCGATAAAATGTTTTTCGCATGTCTCGCGGGGCGATCATCACCTTGGCATATGGCTGATCTGGCGCATAGCCAGTCAGGTAGTGAAAAAGGTTCACGATGTCCCGGCCGAGTTCAGGCCGGCAGGTCAGCAAGCCCAAATCGGTATAGAGTCGGGCTGTCTTGGGATGATAATTACCAGTGCCGATATGGCAGTAGGTTCTGATGCTGCCCTGCTCCTCCCGTACGATCAGCGTCGCCTTGGTGTGGGTTTTTAAGCCCACCAGGCCATAGGCGACGTGCACGCCGGCATCTTCCAGCTTCCGGCCCCATTCGATATTATTGGCCTCGTCGAATCGGGCCTTCACTTCCACCAGGACGGCCACTTGTTTGCCAGCCTCGGCTGCTTGCATCAACGCCCGGACAATGGGTGACTCATCTGAAGTACGGTATAAGGTTTGTTTGATGGCCAGAACCCGATCATCAATCATGGCTTCTTCGATAAGCCGCTGCACACTGGCATTAAAGGAATCATAAGGGTGATGAACGAGTAAATCGCCCTGGCGAATGATGGCGAAGATATTGAGCGTATCTTTGGTTTCCCCTTCGTGCAGCAAACGATTCGGGACGACCGGTTCCCAGGGCTTATACTTAAATTGGGGCAAAGGTAAGTCTGCTATCTGGTTACAATCGGTCAGGTCGAGAAGTCCGTCTACCTCATATACGTCGTCGGCATTTAAATCCAGCTCTCGTATGAGCAAGCGCTGGTCATAATCGGGCATTTGCCGGGCCACTTCCAGCCTGACTACGGGAGCGAAGCGTCGCTCGCGCAATTCCTCGGAGATCATGGCTAATAAATCCTCAGCCTCCTCTTCGTCGCGACGCAGGTCGGCATTGCGGGTGATGCGGAAGGGATGCACACTCACCACCTCCATCCCCTGGAATAACTCATCGACGTGCTGGGCGATCAACTGTTCAATGGGCAGGAAGCGAAGCTCTTTGGTTAGCTCATCATTGTAGCCGTTATCGTTTAAAGGCAACCACCGTCCCAGGCTCTTAGGTACCTTCAAGCGGGCGAAATGCAGTGTATCTCGATAGGGGTGGCGAAGGATGATGGCCAGGGAGAGACTCAAATTGGAGATGAAGGGAAATGGATGGCCGGGATCGACGGTCAATGGCGTCAAAATCGGGTAAATCTGGGTCTGGAAATAGGTGTGCAGCTCATCACGCTGTTCGGCCGTTAAATCGTCGTAGTTACAGATACTTACGCCTGCTTGCTCCTTTAAGGCCGGTTTCAACTCCTTCTCCCAGGTTTTGGTCATGGTCCGATGCATCTGCAAAGAGGCCGAATGAATCAGCGCCAATTGCTCGGTCGGCGTCCGGCCGTCCGGCGACAGCTTGCGCACGCCGGCTGCTTCCTGTCGCTTCAGACCGCCGACACGCTTCTGGATGAACTCGTCCAGATTGCTGGCCGTGATAGCCACAAAGCGCACCCTTTCTAGTAGAGGCGTGCGCTCGTCCAGGGCCAGGTAAAGAACCCGCCAGTTGAAGTCGATCCAGCTTAGCTCCTGGTTGAAATACAGGGATGGATGCTTTATCTTGGCCCCTTCTGGAACCGGCTGGGACTCCACCGCCCTAGGAACCAATTCTTCCTGGAGCCCAGGCGTCTCGCCCACCTCCTCTGGTTCCAATTGAGGCGTTTCTATCGCGGGGACGGGTGGTGGTTGAACAGCAACTTGCTGATGCTGGCTACCGTCCCCACCCGGTTCAAGCCCTGGCTCCACTACTTCAGCAGGTGCCTCCAATTCGGCCACCTCAGATTCTTCGGTTGGAACAAGGATGTCCGTGTTATTCATGTTCATAGCCCCCTTTCCTGCTATTACAGGATCTTTGCCATCATATCGGCCACGGCCCGGAAGACCGGCGAATCATCACCCAGGTCCACCAGCGGCCGCCCGCTAAATTCAAATTCGACCAGCTCGCCGTCGGCCGGGATAACGCCCAATAAGGGGATATCGATCTCGTCGATCCGCGCCTGCAAGGCGGCCGGGATCTGGCCGTTGAGCCGGTTCAGGATAAGGTAAGTATTTTCGATGTGAATGTCAAATTCATCCTGGAAGCCGGCAATTCTTTCGGCAGCGACGAGACCGCGCTGGGTCGGATCGGTGACGACGAGCAAGTGTTGGACATCGCGAGTGGTCCGGCGGCTCAGATGTTCCATGCCGGCTTCGTTGTCAATCACTACGTAGCGGTAATTTTTGCTGATGGAATCGACAACCTCGCGCAAGTTATGGTTCACAGCACAGTAGCAGCCGGGCCCTTCTGAACGGCCCATGGCGATCAGATCGAAGCGATCTCCTTCAGCCAATGAAGAACGAATCTCGTAATCGAGATAATCCCTCTTAGACAAACCGCCTTGCAAGCTGCCCATCGCCGCGCCACCGGCCGTCAGTGAACTCTTCACCTGAGCCAATAGATCCTCGCGGATATCGCCCACCGTCCACTCCAGGTCCAGCCCCAAGACCATATTCAGGTTGCTGCTGGGGTCAGCATCAATGGCCAGAATAGCACCCGGCTGCAACTGCATCAGATACTTGATTATCATCCCGGCCGTGGTCGTCTTGCCTACCCCACCTTTACCTGCTAAGGCGATTGTTGTCGTCATACACGTTCTTCCTCAAATAACCCGGCTTTGTGAGCCGGAACATGGCCAACGATATCCTTAATCCGTTGTCTCCACAACCTCATTTGTGGCTTCTTTGATCTCATTTAGAAGTTCCACGGCGATTTGTTGGGCCGCAGCCTTAACGGACGGCACATAGTCGTACACCGCCTGCCCCAACCGGTCGGCTTCCTGGACCGCCAGATCGGCCGGCAAGGTGCCCAGCACGGGTAAGCCTGGCGATGCCTCTTCTAAGAATTGGGCTTCTTGATCGTCACGGACCTTGTTGCCGACCAGCCACAGGCGAAACAGGCCAATGTCATTGGCTAACTTTTTGATTTGACCGGCCGTCCCCAGGCTACGCCGGGTCGGTTCGGCTACCACCAGCATGGCATCCACGAAATCCACGGTGGCCCGGCCCAGGTGCTCGACGCCCGCGTACATGTCCAGAAGCAGCACGTCGTCCTGGCGAAACATCAGATGGGTAAACAGGGTTTTTAGCATGGCGCTTTCCGGGCAAATGCAGCCAGATCCACCGGAATCGACTGAGCCCATCTCCAGCAGCCGTACTCCCCGATGAGACACGCTGAACCGATCCGGGATGTCGTCTACTCTAGGGTTCAGGGTGAAGAACCCACCGAAGGATCCCGGCTTGGCCCCAGTCCGCTCCTCGATCAAGGCATCCATTTCCGAAATGGGATGCAATTGCTCTTGTAACTCTCGAGGAAAACCCAGCGCCCCAGCCAGGCAAGGGGAGGGATCGGCGTCCACAGCCAGCACGTCACGGCCAGCATCGGCATAAACTTGGGCCAGTAAGGCAGCCAGGGTTGTCTTGCCCACCCCGCCCTTACCACTAATGGCGATCTTCATCGAATAACACTCCTAAAATATCTCCTTGAACCCAGTTTATTGGAAATGTACAGCCGCCGTCAATGGTCTTTTAGTTGTTCGTAGGCTTTTATTAATCGACGGGTTAAGGTGCTGCCCAGGATGGCGCAAGCGTCGGTGGACAGATGGTGGCTAACGGCCGCGTCGAACAGGATGCGGTAAGAGGGTGGGAAATCCTCGTCGCCCAGCCAGCAGACAACCAGCAAGGTTACGTGCGGAAAAACCTGAAAGGCGTAGGCTTCGTCGCCCAGCACTTTATCCAGCCGGGGCCGCCAGCCTCCAATTCGAGTCGCAGATTTGGCAAAGCCATGTTCATCATTGCCAAAAGTTTTAACCAATTCACCGCCGGTATATCCCTGAAAAGCGGCCGTGTAGAATTTACCATCCGGTAATTCAGAAAAAGAGATCCACTGGTCAGTCTGATCCGTGCCATCAGAGATGGTGAAGTAATAGGCCAGTAAGGCTTGGGCCATTATCCCCAATATCTTGCCAGTTCTGTTGTCGCGACCAACGAATTCTGGGTAGGTCAGGGAAACTTCCTGGCCCCAAAACGGCAGATAGAACGTGCCTTGTAACGAACCGGCCGGCAGGTAGTTGGCCCCAGTATGGGAGGCCAAAGTGTTGGGGCTGGCCTGGCGCAGTTGGGCATGCAACTCAGACACGCGCCGGGCCAAGTGGTTGGGCTCGCCGGCCGGCAGCCGATCTTTGCTTTCCATCAAGCCTCTATGCCGCCAACAACCCTCTGCTTTTTAAGAGCGGCCGAGGATCGATCAGATTTTTATTCAAGGCCGCTTTCTTTTCTGGCAATCCTAAAGCCAGGGCCATCAACTGGGTGAAGTAAAGCACCGGCATCGGCTCCTCGACGTCCATTTGGAACTGGCGTGCATCCAGGTTTGTGTGGCAAAGAGGGCAGGCGACGGCGATCACATCTGCGCCCGCTTCCCGGGCATGGTTGATCAAACCAGAGCTCAGGTTAAGCACGATGTCGGGGCGAGTGAGAGAATGCGCGGCCCCACAACAGCAGGTTTTGTATGACCAATCGACCACTTCCGCACCCAAGGCTTCGACGAGCTTGTCCATGTCCGTCGGGTTCTCCGGATGTTCGGCGCCAGTCACCTGCGGCGGTCGGGTCAACAAACAACCATAATAACAAACGACCCTTAACCCCTCTAGTGGTTTCTTGACCTTGGAACTGACTTCTTCGGCCCCTAAGTGATTGAGGATGGTTTGAGTGAGGGTGTTGACCTCCACTGAATCCTGGTAGGCATAACCTATCGCTTCGTCGACGGTCGCCTTCTGTGCCTCGTCGTGACGGATTTCATATTGGGCCACCTTGTGCCGGTTAAAACAAGCTGCACAGGGCATGGTCACCTCGCTGAAACCACTTTGCTCGATCAAGGATAGGTTCTCCATCGGCAAGCGTAAAGCGGCGTCCAGGTCCGCCCGGTGTGCGGCGCTACTACCACAACAGACCCAACCTCGAGGCTCGATCAGGGTCAGGCCCAAAGCCTCACAAACTGCTTCAGTGGAAGCGTTGAACTCCGGGGAAGTGGAATGTAAGGAACATCCGGGATAGTAGGCAATGGCATTATTCGCGCCAGGGACGGGTTTGGCTTTACGCGGTGGCCGGCCAATGCTGGGCAGGAAGGACACCTTCCGCTTCTGCAGCATCTTTTTATATAAGTCCAGGTCCTCAAACATGGACCCGGGATCTCGCAACTTCATTTCGGCCATCAGACCTGGTTCATAGGCCCGGCCCCATAGTCGCACTTCGCGCATGAATGCCTGGTTGAAGTGGTCGACTTCGGGAACTGGCGGTTTGATGCCCCGTTCCAGCGCCTCTCGGGTTAGGAACTCCATGATGGCAGCGATATCTAGATCTTGCGGGCAGCGCGTGGTACAGGTCTGGCAAGCGGCGCATAGCCAGGGCGTCTGGGCTTCCAGGGCGATGTCCTCTTGGCCCAATTGAAGGGCCCGCATGATCTGGTTTGGCTGCCAGTCAAAGAACTGGCCAACCGGACAGCCGCTGGTGCATTTGACACACTGGTAACAGAGATAGACGTTTTCGCCCAATTCTTCCTGGATGCGTTGGGCGAGCTCGGCACTGATGCTCATCCCGGCGTCGGCGTTCGTCGTGGTCTCGCTGGTGACGGGTTCTTCGTTTTCACTCATAACTGTTTCCTATACCTCCGGCCGTGGATATAATCCAGCCCCTTCCACAATGGGCTTGACGGCCTCTTCCCACTCAATGGCCATGATATGGACACCGGCCACGCCTTCGATCTCCTGGAGCTGTTGGGTCAGTTCGATACAAATCTTAATCCCTTCATCTCTCCAGGCTTTTGTGCGAGCCAGTTTATCCTCACTGGTGAGCTCATCCTTCGATTTGCCAGCCCAAGGCTCGCTTGCTGCGGACATCCTATCGATCAGTTCGTCAGGTACCAGGATGCCGGGCACGTTGTTTTTCATATAGCGGGCCATGCCCGGACTCTTCAAGGGGCCAACACCGGCCAGGATGAAGGTCTGCTCGTGCAGGCCGAGCTCACGTACCTTATCCATGTATCTCTCAAAGGCAGGAATGTCGTAAACCAATTGAGTCTGGATGAAGTTGGCGCCAGCCTTTACTTTTTTAGCCAGGCGGTAGGGACGGAAATCAATGGGATCGGCGAAGGGGGCTGCCGCCGCCCCGACAAAAAAGCGTGGTTCCCGCCCCTTGAAGGCATCGCCACATTGGAAGATACACTCATCGCGCATATCGCTAACCATGCGCACCAACTGTAAGGAATCGATATCGAAGACGTTTTTGGCCGTCGGATGATTGCCGAAGTTCTGGTGATCGCCGGTCAGGCACAATAAATTGCGCATACCCAAGGCATAGGCACCTAGCAGATCGGCTTGAATGGCCAAACGGTTGCGGTCGCGGCAGGTCATTTGGATGACCGGCTCTAACCCTTCCTGGATCACGATGGTGCCGGCACCAATGCTTGACATACGGACGATGGCGGTCTGGTTGTCGGTGATATTCACTCCATCACAATAACCTTTCAGCAGATTGGCTTTCTCCCGAATCACTTCTCCATCTGCGCTCTGGGGTGGACCAAGCTCTCCCGTGACGGCAAAGTGACCGGCTCTTAAAACTCGTTCCAGGTTTGAGCCTGCCAGGTAGCCATTGCTCGACATTTTCTCTTCACCTCTTACTTCAACGGTCATGGCTTAACCCTCCTCTTCCGAAAGTAAACGCAAGTCTTCGCGAACGATCTTTCGTGGGCCACCATCGCGGGACCTCTGCCAGTTTTTAGGTGGCTGCAGATCCAACAGGACGTGGAGTTTGTCCATGCCACTCAGGCGATCGTAGATCAATTGCCAGGCGCAGGGTACGTCCGGATTGATTTCGCAATGTCCGGCTTCAGAACCACCACAGGGACCGTTGAGCAAAGACTTGGAGCAACGAGCAATGGGACAAATGCCACCCGTTAACCCCAACACACAGTCACCGCAGGCGGCACATCGTTCAGCCCACACGCCCTGTTCGGTTGGCAACCCCAGGAAGGACGTATTGAGTCCGGGCACCACCCAGGCGTCGGGATAATGTTCCACCATCGCCTGTACGCCGATGCCGCAACCCAGGGACAGGACAATGTCGGCCTCTTTGACCTGCTCTTCAATTTGATCCAGATACTCCCATTCACATTGACGTTGCACGGTCACGTCGCTGACGTTCTTGGGAGCGCCATCCAGTTTTGAAGCCATGCGGAGTGACGTGGCCGTGATAGCGGCCTCACGGGCACCACCGGCGAAACACACGGTCACGCAGGTGCCACAGCCAACCACTAATACCTTTTCGGCTTCTCCAATAAGGGTCTTCACTTCATCCAGGGTTTTTTGTTCCGCAACAATCATATTTCACGCTCCTTCTGGAGATTAGCAATTGGAGATGTCACCATGCGGCATCTCCAACCACCAACCTTCAGCCATCGATCTCCGTTAGTTGCTCCTCGATCTTTGTATCTCGCAGTGGGCTGGGGCCCAATTTCTTTATTTGTTCAGACATCTCCATCGCCGCCTTGGCGAATTCTCCGGCCATGGCCGAAGACATATTGAACATTCGAACCCGATCTGGCTCTAAGCCTATCTGGGTAAACAGATTTTTAACCCGCTCTACTCTCCTCTTAGCATTCACATTACCTTCCAGGTAATGGCAATCGCCGGGCAGTCAGCCGGCCACCATCGCCCCGTCGACGCCATCCTCCATCGCCTGCAGCACCATCAGGACATCCAGCTTGCCGGTGCAGGGAAGCTGGACGATCTTGACCTCTGGCGGGTACTGCAAACGCAAACCTCCAGCCAGATCGGCCGCAGCGTAAGCGCAATGCTCGCAACAGTAGGCGACGATTTGAAGTGACACGCCGGCCATGAAACTTCACACCTCCACGATCTCATCCAACGATATAATTGCCGGTTTCATTAACGCGCTGACCTTGGCCCGCATCTGGGCATCGGTGTAATGCATGAGTTGAATGGCTCTTGCTGGGCACTCGGCCACACACGTGCCACAACCCTGGCATACGGCCGCCTCGATATAAGCTGCACCCAGGATGTCCCCCACCCCGGTCAGGCTGGGCTCCATGATAGGCACGCCGAAAGGACAGATGCGCACACAGGTCAGGCAGCCCGTACAAAGCGATTTGTCCACAACTGCCACCTGCCCGCCGGCGGTTAGCATCTCCCGGCTCAATACCCGGGCAGCTCGGGCAGCGGCCGCCTGGGCCTGAACCATTGTCTCGTCCAGCAGTTTCGGGTAATGGGCCATTCCGGCCATAAAAACGCCGCCGGTGCTGAAATCGACCGGCCGTAACTTGACGTGCGCCTCCAGGAAGAAACCGTCAGCATCCACCGGAACCTTAAACATGGCGGCCAGTGCGTTCACGTCATCGCGGGGAACAACCGGCATGCTGAGAACTAATAAATCCGGCTGAATCTCCAGCCTCCGCTGTAGGATTGGGTCCCAGGCCTGGACCTTCAAGTTTCCATCGTCAGTAATATCCACCTGGGGTTGGTGCTGGTCATCATAACGCACAAAGAGCACCCCTCGCTCTCTGGCCTTGGTATACAACCGTTCCTTGAAGCCATAGGTCCGGATATCTCGATACAGGACGACGATCTGGACCCCCGGATTGAGCTCTTTGAGAGCCAGAGCGTTCTTCAGGGCAACTGTGCAGCAGATGCGGCTACAGAAGCGTTCGGCCGGGCCCACACACTGGATCATGACAATGGATTCCAGATCCTGGATTTGGGATTTCTTATTGAACAGTAGTTTTTCCAATTCCTGTTGGGTGATAATGCGCTTATCACTCCCGTAGCCATATTCTGGGCCCCGATACTCCTGGGCTCCGGTGGCCAGGATAACAACGCCATGGTCGATCTCTTGTCGCCGGCCATCAACACTTTCGATAGTCGTCTTAAAATTGCCCATGAAGCCTTTAGTTCCAGTCACCCGGCTTTCCAGATGTGTCACAATGGCTTCGCTGGCTTCCACTTCATTTCGCAGCCGCGTCAAAGCAAGCTGCGGGTCTTTACCGTCCATCGACGTAAATACGTGGCGCAAATTGCCGCCAAGCTCGGCTTCCTTCTCGACCAGATGGACCGGGTAGCCCCCTTTGGCCAGGGAAAGCGCGGCCGTCATGCCAGCGACGCCACCGCCGACGATGAGGGCCGCATGATCGACGGGCACGTCGATTGTATGTTGCGGTTCGAGCAGAGCCGCCCGGGCCACGGCCATGCGCACCAAATCCTTGGCCTTGTTCGTGGCCACCCCCCAATCGGCCGAGTGCACCCACGAGCATTGGTTGCGGATATTGGCCATCTCAAACAAATAGGGATTCAGGCCGGCCGCCCGGATGCTGTCCTGGAAAAGAGGCGAATGGGTCAGGGGTGAACAACTGGCGACTACCACCCGGTTCAAATCATATTCATCTACCCGCTGGGCAATGAGCTTGATGGAATCTTGCGAACAGGAGTACAAGTTGTCTTCGGCGTGGATCACACCGGGCAGGGCACGGGCGTACTTGGCTACGGCCGGCACGTCCAAAAAACCGCCGATATTGGAGCCACAATGGCAGACAAAAACGCCAATGCGGGGTTTTTGCCCATCCACGTCTTTTTCTGGAGGGTACTGCCGCTCTCTGGTCAGGGACCAGCGAGCCTCGGCCAGCAGGCCGGCGCTGGCGGCTGCTGCGCCGCTGGCCTCAACCACCGATTCGGGGATATCCTTCGGCTCACGGAACGGCCCGACGGCATAAATGCCGGCCCGGCTCGTTTCCACGGGATTGAATTGGGCCGTATGGCAAAAGCCGTATTCGTCGAGCTCGACACCCAATTTCTGTCCCAATTCGCGCACCGAAGCCGATATCTCCATGCCCACCGACAGAACGACCATGTCGAAAGCTTCCACAGCCAGCCGGCCACCTTCATCTTGATAGTGCAGGATCAGGTTTTGGGTATCGGGGTCTTCGTGGAGCATACTGAGCCGGGCCCGGTTGTAGTGGATGCCGTATCGATGGCGGGCTCGCTCGAAATAGTCCCAATATCCTTTGGAGTAAGCCCGCATATCCATCATGAAGACATGGACATCCAGCTCGGGTTGGTGCTCTTTGGCGATGATCGCCTCTTTGGTGGCGTACATGCAACACACGGCCGAACAATAGTCATGGCTCTGGTCACGGGAGCCCACGCATTGCAAGAAGGCGATGCGCCGTGGTGTGGTCCCGTCTGACGGGCGTTGTACACGCCCCATGGTCGGACCCGAGGCAGATAAGAGACGTTCGAATTGTAAAGCCGTGACCACGTTCGGATAACGGCCGAATCCATATTCCTCCGATAGGGCTGCGTTATAGGCCTGATAGCCAGGAGCCAGGATAATCGCACCGACTTCGACCTGCTCTTCCCGAGCCAGCATGTCGTGGTCGATGGCATCCACGCCACAGGCGTAAACGCAGGCCAAACATTCGGAACAGATGCCACACTGCAGGCAACGCTGGGCCTCTAGACGGGCCTGTTGTTCGGTTAATCCCAACACCACTTCCCGGAAGCTGGTCACCCGCTCCTCAATGGGCAATAAGGCGGCTTCCACCTTTGGCTGGAGCCTGATCTCCCCCTTCATGACCCGCAGCATTAGTTCCTGGCGGGTGTGTTTGACAACCGGCGGCGCCTGGCTCTTGACCGTATCCATCGGTTGGCCTATCAAATACCGGTGAATGGACTGGGCCACCTGGTGTCCAAGGGACACGGCCTCGATGATATAGCTGGCGCCGGTTTTGCGACCGGCCACGACGAAAAGACCTGGGATCTCGCTGCTCAACGTCTGACGATCGACGGCCATCTCGTCGTATTTTTCGTCGAGGAAACGTAGATCCGAGAATTGGCTGACGGTGCCGATGACCGTATCTACCGCCACGGTGAACTCCGTGCCCTCCTCGATCTTGGGCCGGCGCCGGCCTGCGGCATCCTTGGTAAAGCCTTTGCCGGTCTCGGCCAGCTCCACTCCCATCACCTGGCCATCCTCAGACAGGATGCGGGTGAGCGTCATTCGTTCCATCAAGTGGATGCCCTCGGATTCCACGGCGGCCACCTCCCAATGGTAAGCGGGCAGTTCACCCCGCGGCCGGTCCAGGGCCAGGTATACTTCAGAACCCAGGCGCCGGGCCACGGCGGCCGCATCCAGGGCAGTGATCCCCCCACCCACCACGGCCACTCGCCGGCCGATGCGAATCGGCTGGCCTAGATTGACCTTTCGCAAAAACGTCGCCGCCGGGATGACCCCCTTAGCCCCTTCTCCTTCCACACCGAGGGAATGGTCGCCTGATGAAATTCCGGTAGCCACACAAACGGCATCATAACCTTCTTTCAGAAGTTTAGCCGGATCACTGACTGGGCTGTTCGTTTTCAACACGACGCCCAGGGCCAGGATGTCGTCGATATCTTGCTGCAGCACGCCTTTGGGCAGACGATGGGCTGGGATACCAACACGCATCATGCCCCCGGCCACCGGCAGAGCCTCATAGACCGTCACCCCGTAGCCCATCTTGACCAGGTCGTGGGCGGCGGTCAGTCCAGCCGGGCCAGAGCCGACGACGGCCACCCACTCTGGCCGGGTGCGAGGCACCGGTTCGACCGTTTCCCGGCCGTAAGCCAGGGCATAATCGACCACAAAACGTTTGAGGGCCATGATACCCACGGCTTCGTCGACCAGGGCCCGGCTGCAATGTCCCTCACAGGGATGGTGGCAGGTGCGCCCGCAGACACTGGGGAAAGGATTGTCTTCCTTGATCACCCGGAACGCTTCCCGGTATCGGCCTTCGGCGATGAGGGCGATGTACCCTTGGGCTCTCTGGCCGGCCGGGCAGGCATCGCGGCAGGGGGCCGTGCCAAGCTTGTCGATCGCGTAAGCAGTGGGCACCGCCTGGGCATACAACCGGTAGGCGGCTTTGCGTTCCTTCAGCCCTTCTTCATACAGATCCGGTAGTGAAACAGGACATACTTCGGCACAATCGCCGCAGCCAATACACTTGTCGAGGTCGATATAACGAGGCCGGCGAAGCAGATTGACGGTGAAATTTCCTGCATGGCCCTCAACGCCCAGAACGTCCGTCTCGGTGAGTATCTCAATATTGAGGTGGCGGCCGGCATCGACCAGCTTGGGGCTGATATTGCACATGGCACAATCATTGGTCGGAAAAGTCTTATCCAATTGGGCCATGTGCCCGCCGATAGCCGATTTCTTTTCGACCAAATAAACTTTGAAGCCCTGATCGGCCAGGTCTAAAGAAGCCTGGATGCCGGCAATACCACCACCCACAACCATGACGGCACCGGTTGGCCTTGGTGGCCCATGAAGGTGGCCATTTTTTTGTGATGAAATTGCCTTAACCATCTGTCATCTATTCAGAGCGCTAATAGTTTGAACCACCTATAATGAAAGTCACTTATAGTATACGCCTTCAGACCACCGCCAGAGAGTGACGGCCGTCATACATATTGGATGATACCTATCAGCCATTTCCCTCGGCCTCCATCCATAACTGCCGATGCATCTCCGGCGTCTTGAGGTTTTTAGGGATGATGACGGTGAAACAGGTCCCTGTTTTTCCGTCCACATCTTCCAGATTCCTGACCAGGATCTGTCCATCGTGGGCGTCGATAATTTTTTTGGCGATAGATAGCCCCAGGCCCATGCCTGGTTCTCCTTCGATATTGCTGGCCCGGAAGAACTCTTTGAAGATATGGGGCAGGTCCTCTGGTGGGATACCAGGCCCTTCATCTTCCACTTCGACCACCATGGCATCAGGTTCGTACCAGGCCCGAAAAATTATGGTGCTGCCTCGTGGCGAATAGCGGATAGCGTTATGCAAAAGATTGGTGAAAACCTGCCGCATGCGCCGGGGAGCGCCCACGACGGGCTCAAAAGCTGGCGGTGGATCAACCCGGATGTGTATATCCTTCTCGGCGGCCGCCAAACGTACATCGTCGATGGCTTCCGTGCCAACCACGCTTAAATTCCACCAGGTGAAATCCATCTGGATCTGTTCCGGCCGCATGCGAGCCAGGTCCACCACGTCGCCGATTTGCCCCCGCAGATCGGTCACCCGCAAGAGGCAGCGTTTGATCATCCGCTCCTGTTTGGACGTAAGTTCACCGGCAAATCCCTCCAGCAGGACCTGTTGGTAATTTTCTATGGCCGCCAATGGCGAACGCAGTTCGTGGGAGACGACAGACAGGAAATAAGTGAGGGTATTGGTCGCCTGTCGATAACGATTGCTGACCAGAGAGCCAAGGGTGGCCAGGATCTTGAAGCCGGCCGCCGGATGCTGTTCCATGTAACGGCGTAGCGCCACACCATCCAAAACGATAGCCCTTGTCGGTTCTACGCATACGGCCGAAGTTGAGTATATATGGGGGTAAACCAGGGCCGAAAAGCCGGCTATCTTGCCAGGGATGATGTAATCAATCGTCGCACTTCGGGGCGTGGAATGGCGGCCGAGCTGCACTTTTTTATCCAAGGCCACGCGCCCGCGCTCGATCACAAATAGCTTCTCGGCCGGTTCACCTTCAACTAACAGTACCTGGCCTTCGTCGAAAGTCTCTTCATGACCAAACTCGGCGATAGCCAACAAATCTGCCTGGCAGAGGTCGCCAAACACCTCCGAACGGCCTAATCGATCGGCTAAGATCGATGTCGAAAGAGACGTGGCCTCAAGCATGGTTTGTTACCTGCAGCATCTTCTCCACGCGGCGGATCAACTCCGTCGGTGCGATAGGCTTCTGGATGTACTCCTGGACATCCATGGCCATACCGGTTTCCAGCTCGTAGCGCCGCCGGCTAGCGTCCTCGATAACAGTCGAGAGGACCATAATCGGCACGCGGGCAAAACGTGGTTCGCTGCGCATCTCCCGGATCACCCCCCAGCCATCCATGCGCGGCATGAGCAGATCCAATATCAGCAGATCCGGGACATCCTGCTTGAGCATCTCCATACACTTTTTGCCATCTTGCGCCGTCGCCAGGCGATATGGCTGAGTTTCTAGAACGGTCACGATGTTGTCCAAGATGTCAGGGTCGTCGTCCACGATAAGAATATAGGGTTGTTTGTCCATCTCTACCCTTCCTCGCCAGCGCGCTTTGGCGCGCTAGAGCCATCCCGCTTCAGCGGGCTAGACCCCATTTGCCGGATCTCTTCCGTCAATTCGGCCGCAGACCAGGCAAATTGGCCACCCATTGCCGAAGAAACGTTGATCATCTGGACCCGTCGGCCTTCTAAACCGATGTCTTCCAGCAGCTTTCTAGCATATTCGACTCGTCTGCGAGCGTTGAGATTACCTTCCAGGTAATGGCAGTCGCCTTCCAGTCAACCGGCGACCAGTACGCCGTCGGCGCCTTTCTCAAAGGCTCGCAGCACGTAAAGCACGTCGAGCTTGCCCGTGCAAGGCAACTCGACCACCTTGATCGACGTCGGGTATTCCAGCCGCATCGAACCAGCCAGGTCGGCCGCTGCGTAAGCACAGTGACGACAGCAGAAGGCAACAACGTCGGGTTCAAATCCATTCGAGCTCATCTTTGCACCTGATCCTCCAGTGATTGGCGAAACCGGGCCTCGCCACTCATCTTAATTTCAGGAACTTTCCCGGTTTCGCCCAATATCTCGACACCTCCCACTGGAATGAAGCCGTCGAGGTCAATATCAAATAAAGCGTCCACCTTGGTCATCGTCTGGGCATCGGTATAGTGCATCAACTGAATCGCCCGGGCCGGGCACTCCGAGACACAAGTGCCACAGCCATGGCAAACGGCTGCTTCAATATAAGCCGCACCGGCAATATTTCCTACGCCACTGGTTTGACCGTTGATCTTCGGCACGCCATAGGGGCAAATGCGCACGCAGGTCAGGCAGCCTACACAGCGCAGCGGATCCACCACGGCTACACGAGCGTTGGTCAGGATGCTATCTTGGGCGAGGACGCTGGCTGCCCGGGAAGCGGCCGCTTGAGACTGAGCGATGGTCTCGTCCAGGAGTTTGGGGTAATGGGCCAACCCAGCCATGAAGATGCCATCGGCCGAAAAATCGACCGGCCTGAGCTTAACGTGAGCTTCCAGGAAAAAGCCATCCATATCCACCGGCACCTTCAACAGGGTAGCTAACTCCCGCGCACCCTTTGAGGGAACGATGGGTGTGCTCAAAACCAACAGGTCAGGGTTCAAAGTCAGATCGCGATCCAACATGGGCTCGCGCACCCGAACCTGTAATGGCGACGCCGGATCCGAGACGACGACGTCCGGTTTTCGATCGAAATCAAAGTGAACGAACCGGACCCCAGCCCGCCGAGCCTGGGTATAAAGTCGCTCCTTGAAACCATAAGTGCGAATGTCTCGATAGATGATGGTCACATCGGCCTGGGGGTGAAGTTCCTTCAGTTTTAGGGCGTTTTTGAGGGCCGTCGTGCAGCAAATGCGGCTACAAAACCTTTCGGCCGGCCCCACGCACTGGATCATGACGATAGAGTTCAAATCCTGGATCTTTGACCTTTGATCGGCAACGGTCGTCGCCGAGACGACATCGGCAACGTTCGTCGCCGAGACAACATCGGTCAAAAGCGCTTCAAACTGTTGCTGGGTCACGATTCTTTCGTCTGTGCCGTAACCATACTCTGGCCCGCGATATTCTTGGCCGCCGGTGGCGACGATAATCACCCCATGCTGGACGTCAAAGGTTCGGCCGCCGGCTCGAAGCGTGGAAGTGAAGTTGCCTTTAAAGCCACCTGTTTCCACCAATTCCGTACCCAAATGAGTTTGGATCAGCGGCTGTTGCTTCACCTTAAGGGCCAATTCTGCCAGGTACTCCCGGGGCGTCCACCCCGATGTCGTCTCGGCGACGACCGTTGCCGATCGCTGGCCATCATCGGCTACGAAATAGCGTATGTGGCGCAAGTTGCCGCCCAGCTTATCCTCTCGTTCCACCAGGTGGACCGGGAAACCCTGCTCGGCCAACGTCAATGCGGCCGTCATTCCCGCCGCACCACCGCCAATGACCAGAGCTGCCTTATTGATAGGTACTTCGGCCGTCTCCAGGGGCTCCAGCCGGGCGGCCCGGGCGACCGCCATACGTACCAACGATCTGGCCTTCTCAGTCGCCGCATCCCAGTTGCCTGAGTGGATCCACGAACATTGATTGCGGATATTGGCCATTTCAAATAGATACGGGTTGAGGCCGCCCTGGCGAATGGCATCCTGGAAGAGTGGTTCGTGGGTGAGGGGTGTGCAGGAGGCCACCACCACCCGGTTCAGCCCCAGTTCCTTGACCTGTTCGATGATGTGGGCCACCGAATCCTGGGAGCAGGTGTAGAGATTATCCTCTGAGTGAACAACGCCGGGCAGCGTGCTGGCATATTCGGCCACACCAGGCACGTCCAGGAAGCCGCCGATATTGCTGCCACAGTGGCAGGCAAACACGCCGATGCGCAGCTCTTCTTTCGATACATCCCGCTGAGCCGGATACTCCTGAACCTGGGTCAAAGTATGCCGGGCAGGAGCCAATAGGCGAGCCACAGAAGCGGCCGCCCCACTGGCCTCTACAACCGTTTCAGGGATATCTTTGGGTTCGCGGAAAGGCCCGGCCACATAAATGCCAGTCCGGCTGGTCTGCAAGGGATCGAACAAGGTCGTGTGGCAGAAGCCATAAGGATCGAGTTCGACGCCTAAACTCCGGCCCAAGGCCTTCACCGACTCTGAGATCTCCATCCCCACTGACAACACCACCAGGTCAAATTCCTCTTCGACAACCCGGTGGCTTCCTTCATATGGTGCCGAGTAGCGAACTTTCAAATTGCGAGTAACCGAATCCTCTTTCACGTCGCTCAAGCGGCAGCGCGTGTATTTAACGCCATACTTCTGCTCGGCCCGCCGGTAATACTCTTCGTAACCTTTGCTGTACGCCCGGGTGTCCATGAAGAATACCTGGCAAGATACATCGCCACGGCCATTGCCGCTCCTGGCCTCCGCCCTGGCATGCTCGATGGTCATGATAGCCTCTTTGGCCGCGTACATGCAGCATACCGAAGAGCAATAATCGTGGCTTTGGTCCCGGCTGCCCACACACTGCAAAAAAGCGATGCGTTGGGGGCTGGCCCCATCTGACGGCCGCTGGATATGGCCCTTAGTAGGCCCGCTGGCCGACAACAGCCGCTCATATTGCAACGAGGTGACGACGTTTGGATAGCGACCCAGCCCATATTCTTCAGAGAGTTGGGCGTTATAAATCTGGTAGCCGGGAGCGAGGATCAGGGCACCGACGTCTATGTTGGAGAAACGTTCGACATCGTCGTGATTGATGGCATCCACGCCGCAGGCGAAGGCACAGCTCATACACTCGGAGCAGATGCCACAAGCCAGGCAGCGGGCGGCTTCAGCCTGGGCGTTTTCGTCGTCGTAGCCCCCTTCCACTTCTACGAAGTTGTGTACCCGTTCCTCAACCGGCAATTCAGGCAGAGGTACCCGTGATTGCCGCCTGATCTCGCCTCGGGCCAGACGCTGTCCTATCTCGGATCCTGAGAGATGGACGACCGGTAAATCGGGCTTACGCGGTGGTTCCAGATGCTCCTTTTGCAGGTAACGGATGATAGAGCGGGCGGCCGTATGGCCGCTATCCACCGCTTCGATGACAAAGGCCGTGCCCGACACGCTATCGCCAGCGGCAAAGACCCCTTCTCGCGTCGCCGCCAGGGTATTGGGATTGACGGCGATGGTCTGTTTGCCCGTCAGGCCTACGCCAGCATCGTCCGGGATGAAGGCCAGACCGGCCCGTTGCCCAACGGAAAAGATAACCGTGTCACAGGGGATGTTGTGGTCGGAACCCGGCACTTTTTCCAGGTGGAGATGGCCCATCTCGTCAAAGCTGAAGGAGGCCACCCGTTGGCATTCCACACCCTGGACTTTGCCCGTGCCATCGCCCAAGATCTGTTCAAATGAGCGGCCGGGATGTAAGATAACACCCTCCTCTTCGGCCGCGTCCACTTCCCAGCCATGAGCCGGCATTTCCTCCCTGCTTTCCAGACAGGCCAGGTGCACTTCTTTGCCCAACCGGACGGCGCTACGGGCACAGTCGATAGCCACGTTGCCCCCACCCAGGACCAGCACCCGTTGGCCTAGGCTGGCCGCCGCGCCGTTCTCATATTTGCCGAGCCGCACATCCCGTAAGAAATGGGTGTTGATGACCACGCCGTCTAGATTGGCCCCGGGAATGGGCAGGCGAATTCCCTCGTGCGCACCTACGGCGATCAGGACAGCATCGTAACCCTGCTCAAATAGATCGTCTAGATCATCCACGCGGTGGTT
>Ga0209536_100004089_pt1 | contig 23180 bp, 22 predicted proteins | sample DeeMarSeWOR28_12_FD_187461 | JGI IMG/M metagenome (GOLD analysis project Ga0209536, IMG submission 187461) | Marine sediment microbial communities from White Oak River estuary, North Carolina - WOR-2-8_12 (SPAdes) (version 2) | ecosystem: Environmental > Aquatic > Marine > Intertidal zone >... | reverse complement strand
GCATACTCGCGATGTCCTGGCGGGATTGGGCTACTCCGGCCAGCAGATCGACGACCTGCTGGCCCGCGGAATCGTCGCCTCGGCCTGAGTCCCGTGTCCTAGGACAAGATCGAAAGTCGTCGCTCGAGTCGATGCTAGACTCGGGCGAACAGACGACGCTGAACGCCTCCGCACTGGGGAAGTTTGAGCTCGGAGCGGCAGGCTCTGACCCCGCGTCAGGCGAAGTTCGCAGGCCGCTCCACGCAATAGATGCCGCCGGGCGCTTCGATGAGGGTTGCGCACTGGTTGCAGTGGCTGCACCCGTTCTTGTAGTTGGCGCGCGCCTGGGCCTGTTTCGGGAAGTCTGGGTCGAAAATCAGAGCTCGGCCCAACTGGATGAAATCGAAGCCCGCGGCCATCACGGTGCGGATGCTGTCGTTGGTGCAGACCCCACCGATGTAGCAGACGCCGCACTGCACCCGGTCGCGGATCTTCTTCGCGTTCTCGAGGAAGTACATCTCTTCGTACGGGTAGTCCTTGAACATGATGGGTGCGGCGAGCCGAATACCGATCTTCATCAGGAGGCTCTTTTCGTGTTTGATGAGGCCCGGCACCATGCTGTCGCCGCGGAAGAGCAACATCGGGTTCATGCTGCTGGTTCCGCCGCTGCAAATGATCACGTCGATTCCGCCTGCCTCCAGCATCGCCGCGATCTCGACCGAGTCTTCGTACGTGACCCCGCCGCGAACCCCGTCGGTCATGCTGATCTTGCCGAGGAGCGGATACTCATCCCCGACGTTCTTGCGAACTTCCTCCAACACCTCCAGCGCGAACCGCATTCGGTTCTGAAGGCCGCCGCCGTACTCGTCTTTGCGTTTGTTCGTTTTCGGGCTGATGAACTGGCTGATGCCATAGCCGTGACCGAAATGGATTTCGATCGCGTCGAAGCCGACCGACTTCATGAATCCCGCAGCGTTTCCGATGATCTGGGCGCGCTCGCGAATTTGAGGCTTGGTCATCTCCTGGATGCGCGACAAGCCATGCGTGAGGCCGAGAGCGTTGGTGCCCTTCGAAGGCCCAAGCGGTCGCTTGCCGCTGAATTCCTCATTCTTGGTGAACGCGCCGCAATGACCGAGCTGCCCGGCAACTCTGGCGCCCGTCGCCTGAACGGCTCGAATGAACCTCTCGAGCTCGGCCCGAATTCCCTCGTGCATGTACATCATGTGCTCGTGGATTCGACCGTCGGACTCCGCCGCACAGTAAGCAACGGTGGTCATGCCGATGCCCCCCTGGCCGATCCGCTCGTGGAACTTCAGCAAGGCATCGCTCGGGACACCGCGGGGCGATTTGCCCTCGAAGGTGGCGGCCTTGATCAAGCGATTGCGAAGGGTGAGGCCGTTGATGCTGGCTTCGGAGAAGCATTTGTCGAGGGGGTCGGGCACGAAGCCAAGCGTAGGTCAGCGGCAGTGAGGGTGCCAGCGCCAGTACCGGTGAACCGCCCCGGGCTTCGCGCTGCGGACTCGCACTCCCGCGCATGCCTTGGGATTTGAGAGCTGGGGACTGCGGTCCATGGCGCGAAGTTCTGCTAGGTTCCGCGCGGCTCATGACCGACAAGCTCATCATCACGCCCTACACGATTCGCGGCATCGAGCTCGATGCGACGGGCTCGGTTTCACCGGGTTGGCTTTCCCGAATCTTCGAGGACACGCGCTGGCGTGCGTTCGCCAAAGACGACTATGCGCTGCGCGGTGTCATGGATGGCGGCGTCGCGCGAGCTGGCCACTTCGAGTACGCGATGCCGCTCTCCTATGGCGATGCCGTCGAGATCGCGACCTGGGTGGCCCGGGTCGGCAGAACGAGCTTCGACTTTGGCCACCGCATCGTGAGAGCCGAGGATGGAAGCGTCGCGGCCCGAGCTCGCATGACGGTGGTCAATCTGGGTCCGAACGGCCCTGCCCCCATCGACCCGATCGTCGCCGACCACATCGCGGACGAGCCCGCTCCTCCGGCCCGCCCGTGGCCAGATGGTGCACGTCGAGATTCCTGGCGCCGGCAATGGACTGTTCGTCCGAGCGACCAAGACAGCTTTCGACACGTGAATCAGGCTCGCTACGTGGACTACATCGACGACACGCGCTGGTTCGCTGCCGAGGCCGAACAAACGGCAGGCCTTCGGGGCCCGCTAGACGGCTTGTCCGTCGAATACATCCGGGAGGCGCACGCCGGCGAGCAGGTCCAAATGGAGACTTGGGTGACGGGCGATCGCAGCCGCGCGTACGAGCTCACGCTCCAAACGACGGGCGAGATCCTCGCGCGAGGGCAGACCGTGGGGGCCGAAGGCTAAAGAGTCGCGTCTACGGGCCAACGGGTTTATTGTCGACGCGATGTTTCCCTCGCGTGGCGATGCGCACACTCGGGCCGAGGAGCTCTTCGCGGGGCGCTACGCCGTCGATGGCGCGCTCCCATGGGGCGGACTGGTCACCTATTACCGCGCTTCGGCAGAAGGGACGCCATTGATCCTCTGCGTGTTGCCGATGGATGTGACCCGCTCGCTCCGGGCCGAGGCGGCCTTCTCCGAGCTGGCCCATCGATTGGGCGCGATTCACTCTCGGGCGGTCCCCCATGTTCTCGATGCCGGTGTCATCGATGGCGTCCCGTATCTTGCATTCCAAGACACGCGCGGGACTCTGCTCTCCGATCTGCTCGGAGGGCGACCGCTGAGCTCGCTCGATGTGCTTCGCCTCGCGACCGACGTCCTGAACGGTCTCGATTCCGCACACGCTGAGGGTTTGGTCCATGGGGACCTGACGCCACAAAACATCATCGTCACGCGGGACCGCGACGGCCGACTGGGAGCGAGGATCGTGGGTATGGGCGTGCTTCCTCTGCTTCGCGACAATCCCGAGGCCAGCGCTCATGCGGCACACACCGGCTCGGGCAAGCACGCGGTCTCTTACATGGCGCCGGAGCTGTTTGGAGGTGGGGTGTTCGAGCCAGCATCGGATCTCTATGCTGTCGGCGCACTACTTCACCACATGACGACGGGCGCCCCCCCGATCGTCCTGGAAAGCGACGACGGATTTGAGGATCTACCGGGGTTGCCCGACGTAATCCGGCGTGCGATGGCCAAGCATCCGATACAGAGGTATCCGGACGCCGCGTCGATGCGGACAGCGCTCGAATGGACAGAGGTCGAGTCCGCAAAGCAGAACCCGCGGACACAGGACATCGCCCCGTGGATGGAAACCTCACACATCGGCTCGATCCCGATCGCCGCGCTCAACACGAGTCGTCCGCCCGCGCACGTGAGCAGCAGCCATCCCGCCGGCAAGATCCTGAGCACCTCTGGAGCGCGCCCCATCCCCATCGCCCCGGTCATCGTCGAAGAGGTCGACCCAGAGGCAAACCGGCATTGGATCCGGCTCGCGCTTCTTCTGTTGCTTCTCGCAGCGCTCATGTTCTCCAGCTACTGGCTCGAAACCCAAAACGGCTCGACGGAATCCCAGTTTCCTCTGCGACTCGAGCCAGAGGCTAGCGATGGCCGCTAGCTCCAAGGTGAGTCCCAGCGATGAAGAGCTGATGGACGCCTACGTCGATGGTGATGACGCGGCGTTCCGCCTCCTCTTCGAGCGCTACGCGCCCATTCTCCTGCGCCTCACGCGCCGGCACCTCCGCGACGACGAGATCGCGCAAGAGATCGTGCAGCACACGTTTTTCCGACTCCACGGTGCGCGCAACGACTTCCGGCGAGGCTCGAAGCTACGGCCCTGGGTAATGACGATCGCGATGAACCTAGTCCGGGAGCACTGGCGCCGACAGAAGCGCCGCAAGGTGACCGACCTCGAGGTCGACACCCAGGCAGCCCCCCAAGCCGACTTCATGCCGATCGAGCTTCGACAGCGCTCGGCGCTCCTCCACGGAGCTCTCGAGCGGCTCCCCAACAGCCAGCGGGAGGTGGTCGAGCTCCACTGGTTTCAGGAGCGTCCGTATGCCGAGGTTGCCGAAATCGTAGGCACATCCGAGGGGGCAGTGCGCGTGCGGGCACATCGCGCCTACACTACTTTGAAACAATTGTTGGTTTCGGAAATACGTGGTGATGAATGACTAGCGCCAGCGATAGGCCCGACGATGGTCTCGGCGAGCGGTTGCGCGAGCTCGACGCAGCCGGGGTGCCGGAAACCGGGCCGCTCTTCGACGAGATGTTCTCGGAATTGAAAGCCCGCTGCGACGAGAGCGACCGCACCTTGGCTGGTTTCTTGAGGAGCCGTTCCACGGCTGCGCGGCGGATGATCGTGCTCTCGATCTTCGTATTCCTCGGGCTCGTCGGGTGGTTCGCGTTTCCCCTCATCGCCGCCGAAGGCCGCAGCGTCCAGTGGACAGCCAGCTTGATCGCGTTCTGCATCCTGTTGGTGTTGGCGATGTTCATGGTGACACGCCCGGTCCACCTCCCTGCCCTGCCCCGGTGGCAGTCCCTCTGTTTGATCTGCGTAGCGGTGGGCGCGACCATCGTTGCCGCGTTCTGGCCGATACCTGCCGCGCTGGCAGCGACGACGCACAATCACGGTGGCGGTTTCATGGCCGGGGCCTGCATGGGTGTGGGTCTCCTGCTCGGCGTGCCGGTCTACGCCCTGCTACGGCTCGTTGACCGTGGCAATGCCCTCGGTAATTTGGTCGCCGCGGCGGCCGCGGGCGTCGCCGGCAACTTCGTACTCAAGGCGCACTGCTCGATCGCGGGCACATCACATGAGCTCTTGGGGCACGCCTCGGTCGCCTTGGTGTTCGTCCTCGGATTGGGCTTGGTCCACCGCTGGATCCCGTCTAAATAGACGCTAATGCTCGCGGAGCGGTACCCCTATTACCTCGCTGGCGCCGCCGAAGACTCGAGCGACCGCCTCGCCGTCACCGACAAATACTCTGGCGAAGTCGCGACGCAGGTTGCGCTTGCGGACGCCGACGCCATCGAACGCGCAATCGCGGCGGCACACGGCGCCCGCCAGGCGATGGCGCGCTTCCCTTCGTACGCGCGCCGCGAGGTGCTCTTCCACTGCGCTTCCCGTTTTGCCGAACGCGCCGAGGAACTGGCGCATGCGCTCTGCATCGAAGCCGGGAAGCCGATACGCGACGCGCGCGGCGAGGTCACACGACTGGTGGACACCTTTCGGATCGCCTCCGAGGAAGCCGGGCGAAGCTACGGCGAGGTGCTGCCCATGGACCTGAGCGCTCGCGCGGCGAACTACAGCGGCATGTGGAAGCGAGTCCCGATCGGCGCATGTTCGTTCATCACGCCGTTCAATTTCCCCTTGAACTTGGTCGCGCACAAGGTCGCCCCTGCCATCGCGGCAGGCTGCCCATTCGTGCTTAAGCCCTCGAGCCTGACTCCCGTTGGCGCCCTGATCGTAGGCGAGGTGCTCGCCGAGACCGACCTACCCAAGGGTGCGTTTTCGATCCTGCCGTGCGACCTGTCGAACGCTGCGCCGTTCTACGCCGACGAACGCCTCGCGCTCCTGAGCTTCACCGGATCTCCCAAGGTCGGCTGGCAGCTCAAGCGCGACGCGGGCAAGAAACGCGTAGTTCTCGAGCTCGGCGGGAACGCCGCTGTCGTGGTCGATCATGACGCCGATCTCGACGACGTCGTCGAACGAATTCGGATCGGCGCGTTCTATCAATCGGGTCAGAGCTGCATCAGCGTCCAGCGTATCGTGATCCACCATGCGATCTACGAGACGCTCAAGGAGAAGCTCGTCGCTGACACGCGCGCGCTTCGCATGGGAGACCCAAGCGAGGAGAGCACGTTCGTGGGTCCAATCATCTCGGACAAAGAGGCGGAGCGCATCGAGAGCTGGATACGGAATGCCGTCGAACACGGGGCCCGGCTTCTTTGCGGTGGAGGGCGCGAAGGCAAGATGGTCGAGCCTACTCTCCTGGAATCGGTACCGAAGACCGAACCCCTCTATTCCGCAGAGGCGTTCGGCCCGGTCGCCGTGCTCGAGCCGTTTTCCGATTTCGACGAGGCCCTTCGGATCGTCAACGACAGCGCCTATGGGCTTCAGGCCGGCCTTTTCGTGCGCGACATCAGCAAGATTCAGCGCGCATGGGACGAGCTCGAGGTAGGCGGTGTCATCATTGGAGACGTGCCATCGTGGCGCGTGGACCACATGCCCTACGGCGGCGTGAAGAACAGCGGAATCGGGCGTGAGGGTATCCGCTTTGCGATCGAGGACATGACCGAGATTCGACTGCTTGCCATCAGAACTGGCTGGAAAAACCAAGGCTAGAACGCCGCCCACCACGCACCCCAAAAAGGGGTATGCTTCCGGCCCCGAGGAGGAAGCGTGATCGAAGAGTTGCGGCGTGAGTTCGAAAACAAAGGCATTCGAAAGGTCAAAGTCGGAGGCTTCGACGTCGATGGAGTCCTCCGAGGCAAGTACATCAGCCTCGAGAAGTTCTGGTCCGCCCTCGAAAAGGGCCTTGGCTTTTGCGACGTCATCTTCGGCTGGGACATCTCGGATCAGCTGTACGACAACGCCAAGGTCACGGGCTGGGAAACTGGCTACCCAGATGCGCTCGCCCGAATCGATGCTTCGACCTTTCGAGTGTTGCCGGACGCTCCGGACACGGCGAACTTCCTCGTCGATTTCTACACGCAGGACGGCGCGCCTCACCCGGCCTGCCCCCGCAACCTGTTGAAGAGCGTCCGGCAGCGCGCACTCGATGCAGGCTTCACCACCAAATTCTCGGCAGAGTTCGAGTTCTGGATCTTTCAGGAGACGCCGCATTCGCTCCACGACAAGGGCTTTCGCGGCCTCGATCCGCTGAGCCCGGGCATGTTTGGCTACTCGTGGCTTCGCGAGGGCCAGTATCAGCTGCTCGTCGACGACATCCTCGACACGTGCGCGGCGTACGATATCGAGATCGAAGGGATCCACACCGAGACCGGCCCCGGAGTCTGGGAAGCGGCGATTCGGTACGACGAAGTGCTGGCGGCAGCCGACAAAGCGGCGCTTTTCAAGACGACGATCAAGCAAATCTGCGCGCGCCACGACCTCAGCGCGACGTTCATGGCGAAGTGGAACGCGGACCTGCCCGGTTCCAGCGGACACCTGCACCAGAGCCTCTGGGATGCTGGAGGTCAGATCAATCTGTTTGCCGCCGCTGGCAGCGACAGCCTCAGCGAGACCGGCCTGCACTACCTGGGCGGCCTGGTGAGCCTAGCGCCGGAGCTCACGGCCCTCTATTCGCCGTTCATCAATAGCTACAAGCGGTACGTTCCAGGCGTCTGGGCTCCGTTGAACGCCTCGTGGGGTCTCGAGAACCGCACTTGTGGCTCCCGCGTGATCCTCGGACCGACCGACAGCGCAGCGAGGATCGAGTTCCGGCAGACGGCCGCGGACATCAACCCCTACGTCGCCATGAGCGCATGCCTCGGCTCTGGGCTCTACGGTATCGACAAGAAGATCGATCCACCGGCTGAAACCTCGGGCGACGCAACCGAGGCGAGCGACCCGGTGTTGGCACTTCCACTCACGCTCGAGGCCGCGCTTCAGAAGTTGAGCGAGAGCGACGCAGCTCGCGAGGTTTTGGGCGAGGCGTTCGTAGACCACTACACCCGCACGCGCGATTGGGAGTGTCGCCAGTACAACCGAGCCGTGAGCGAATGGGAGCTCCAGCGCTACTTCGAGGCGGTCTGAGGCTGACAATGTTGAAACGCTTCCTATCCGAACGACCGCTTCGGTTGCCGCACATCAGGCCTTACGTGCCACGGCCGAGTGACCCATCGATCTTCTGGTTCAACAGCGAGCGCGACGACATCGTATCGGATGTCGTGAGTCGAATTTGCGCGACCCACGAGTCCGATCGGAATCGGCTCGAGATGGCGCTCAACGACGCGGCCTTTCACGAGATTCGCCGTCTCGAGAAGCAGCGCGACGAAGAAGCCCGAGACCGGCTCGGTTACTGGCGCTCCATGGTTCGGCGGATCGGCAAGATGGATGCCAGCGAGCAGCGTCGCGTGCTCCACACGATCGTGACCACGATGGCGCGGGATGTCGCTGGAAACTTCGATCCGCGCGTCTATCGTTTCGCGAGGCAGGCCATACCGCGCTTGATCGGCGGAGTGATGGAGCCGCGGCGTCTCACCCAGGACTTGATCGCGGCTGCGCCCGATGCGCTCGGCCGGGTTCTCCGGGTCCAAGGCGATCTCGACCATCTCCGGTACCTACAGAACCAGGGCAGCCTGGTCTTCGTCCCGACCCATTCGTCCAACCTCGACTCGATCGTCCTGGCGCAGGCGCTCGAGATCTCCGGCCTGCCACCGGTCATCTACGGTGCGGGCAAGAACCTCTTCACCAACCCGATCATCAGCTTCTTCATGCACAACCTCGGAGCTTATCGCGTCGATCGGCGGATCCGAGTCAGCTTATATAAGGATGTATTGAAGCTCTACTCCCAGGTGATGATCGAGCGCGGCTATCACTCGCTGTTTTTCCCGGGAGGAACGCGTAGCCGTTCAGGGATGATCGAGAGGCGCCTGAAGCTTGGCCTGCTCGGGTCGGCCGTCGAGGCCTTCACTACGAACCAAGTGCGGCGTGTAGCCCGGCCCGTCTGGTTCGTCCCGACGACCATCAACTACGCACTCGTCCTCGAGGCTGAAACACTCATCCGCGACTGGCTCACGGAGGAGGGGCAGGCCCGCTACATCATCGAGGATGACGAGTTCTCTCGGATCGATCGATGGGTCGCCTTCTTCCGCAAGGTCGTCGGGATGCATGGTGCGTGCATCATTCGCTTTGGCGAGCCGATCGACCCATTTGGTAACGCGGTCGACGGAGGCGGACAATCGGTGACGCCCACGGGTCGCGTGATCGACCCGGGTGGTTACGTGGAGCATCGAGGCAAGCCCGTCGCCGACGACGCTCGCGACGCGGCATACACCCGCGAGCTTGGCGAGGTGCTGGCTGCTCGCTACGAGCGAGACACCGTGCTGATGAGCACGCAGGTCGTCGCTCATGTCCTGTTCCGTGACCTCGTGCAGTCCACTCCCGGCATGGACTTGTTTGCCCGCCTCCGACTTCGAGGCGAGATCGGCCTCGACCGCGAGGCGCTGTGCCAAGAGCTCGGTGAAGCGCGTGACCGCCTATGTGCCCTCGAGAATCGTGGTCGCGTGCATACGAGCGAAGTCGTGAAGAATGATTCGCCGGGGGAGCTCTTGGAGCGCGCCCTCAGTTTTTGGAACGGCTACCACGATTCGACTGCCGCCAGCCTCGAGGGCAATCGTGTCGTCCTTGGTGACCCGTCACTGCTTCTCTATTATCAAAACCGGTTGGTTCCGTATGCCGAAGAGATCGCAAGCGGAGACCAACTCCAAGCTGCCTGCGAGATCCGAAAGATCGGGGTGCATCGATGAGTATTCGCGTCGGTGTAGTGGGCGCAGGCGGGTTCGGGCGGGCGTTGGCCCTGGCCTCGGCGCGCAACGGGCACGATGTATTGCTGTGGAGCCGCGAGCAGCGTCAGCTTCCAGATCTGATTCGCTCATCGACCGACATCGCTTCGATGCACGATCGTGAGCTCATCTTCGTCGCCGTGCCTGCAAGACACGCCGCGCCCGTAGCGGAACAACTCGGAGAGGTCGTCGACGGTCGTCATTTGATGGTGCACATCAGTCGCGGTCTGGTCGGCGACGATCTACAGACCCTCACAAGAGTCATTCGTGAGAAGACGGTGTGCCGCCGGATCGGCGCGCTCGCGGGACCGCTCGTCGCCGATGCTCTCGCCGAGGGACGGCCAAGCGGTGCAATCCTCGGCACCGGTTTTCCGGAGCTCACTACGATGGTTCGAGACGCCATCGGAGGCTCGGAGCTTCGCATCTACGACACCAAAGACGTGATCGGCGTCGAGCTCGCGAGCGCAACGGTTGGGTTCCTCACCGTCATCCTCGGATACGCCCAGGAGATGGGCGTCGAGCCGGGAACCCTAGCGGTCGTCGCAACCCGGGGCATGGTCGAGATGTCACGGGTGGGCCGCGCGCTCGGCGCAGATGAAGCGACCTTCATGGGGCTTGCTGGCCTCGGCGACCTCATCGCCGCCGTTGCCGGAGACGAACGCCCGGAGCTGCGTCTTGGCCGGGCGATAGCTCGGGGAAGCAAGTTACAAACCGCAATTGGCGAGGTTGGCGCCTATGTCGAAGGCTTCGAGGTGGCCAAGCATCTCCTCGAGCACGCGCGCCGCAACGATTTGGAAACACCAATCTCTTCGACTTTCGTTGCGGTGTCAGAGGGTCTCATGTCCCCGAATGATGCTATCCAGGCCCTGATGGAGAGGCGCGTAGGCACGGAATGACAGAAAGCTCGAATTTGGTCGTGTGGAGCTTCCCCACGCGCGTGGTCGTCGGTGAGGGCTCGGCAAACCAGTGCGCCAACGAGGCCCATCGGCTTGGCGCAACGCGTGTGCTTTTGGTTGCCGACAGAGGCATCGAAGCTGCCGGACTTCTCGAGCCGATCCGAAAGGCGCTCGACGAGGGAGGCCTACCACACACCTCGGCAATCGAGGTTTCCTCCAACCCACTCGAGGCAGAGGTGCTCTCCGCGGCGCGTGCGTTCAAGGACTTCGAGGCGGACCTGGTGTTGGGAGTCGGAGGCGGAAGCGTCCTCGACGTCGCCAAGCTGGTGCGGCTCGCCGCGACGCACCCCGAGCCGCTCGCGCAATACGACGACGCGATTGGAGGGAGCGCTCGAATTGTAGACCCGGTCCCGCCCATGATCGCGATTCCAACCACCGCGGGCACGGGGAGCGAGGTGGGTCGCAGCGGCGTGGTCACGATCGAAGCGACCAACGCGAAGACCGTGATTTTCGCGCCATCACTGCTGCCGAACGTCGCGATTCTCGACCCCGTGATGACCGCGACCATGCCGCCCTTCATGACGGCCGCAACCGGTATGGACGCTCTCGCGCATTGCATCGAAGCGTACTCCGCCATCGGGGATCATCCGATGGCAGATGCGATTGCGCTCGGCGGGGTGCGGCTCTGCCATCGATCACTGAAGGCGGCGACCGACGCGCCCGACGACCTCAACGCGCGCGCGGACATGCTGAAGGCCGCGATGATGGGCGCCGTCGCCTTTCAGAAGGGGCTCGGCGCCTGCCACTCGCTTGCGCATCCGCTCTCCACCGAATTTGGGCTCCACCACGGGCTCGCCAACGCACTCTGTCTTCCGGCCGTACTCGACTTCAATCGAGTGGTGATCCCGGAACGCATCGCCGAGATCGCGCGCCAGCTCGGCGTGCGCAGCACCGACGAGAGCACTCTTTCGTTCGAATGTGCCGGCGCCGTTCGAGCGCTGCGCAAGTCGCTCGGTCTGCCCTCGGACCTTCGCTCCCAGGGGATCGTAGAGGGCGACCTCCCGCGTTTGGCCGGCCTCGCATACAAAGACGTCTGCCACCAGCTCAACCCCCGGCCGTGCACCGAAGACGACCTCCTCGCCCTCTACAAGGCGAGCCTGGACGATGGCTAAGCGGAACAAAGGGAAGCTCGAGTCCGTCGCCAAGCTGCTGAAGGGCGTGTACCCAGCTCCCGATCAGTATGAAACCGCTAAGATCTTCTCCTGGTGGAGCCGCTCGGTGCCGCCGCGGATCCTCGAGCATGCACGCCCGGTCAGGCTCACCCGCGGGGTGCTGATCGTGCACGTGAGCTCGTCGGTTTGGGCCAACGAGCTGCATTACCTCACCGACGATCTGCTGACGCGTCTGCGCGCGCATGCCCCGTCGGCTGGCATTCAGAAGATCCGTTTCCAGGTGGGCCCCCTCCCGGACATTCCGAAACGGGCCCAACCTGCCCCGCCGCCGCCAGAGCCGGTGAGATTGGCGTCGCTGCCCGAGGAGCTCGGAAGAGCGTTGAGCCGCATCGAAGATGACGAGCTCCGCAAAGCGATCACCGAAGCAGCCACGACGACCCTCGCCCGCGAGCGCCGCAAAGACTGAACCCCTACCCGACCCCGCCAAGGCGCGCTTACTTGGTGCCAGCGTCGGGCGGGTCTTTCTCGCGCTCGCTCGTGTTCTTGGCCCGGTGGCTGCCTTGGCCGAGCCAGCCCTTGGAGCGGAAAAACCAGAGGAGTCCGATCGCGGCAAGCCCCATCGCACCGAGGGCGAAGGGATAGCCGTACCGCCATCGGAGCTCCGGCATGTTCCAGGGTGAAATGCCTCCGTCGAAGTTCATCCCGTAGACCCCCGCAATGAACCCAAGTGGCATGAAGATCGTCGCGATGATGGTCAAGACCTTCATGACCTCGTTCATTCGCATGCTCACGTTCGACAGGTGCATATCCATGAGGCTCGAGGCGAGCTCTCGGTTCGTATCGAGCGCCTCCATCAGCTGTACCGTGTGATCGTGGCAATCGCGAAGGAATACGTGGGTATCCCGGTCGAAGTCGCTTTCCTCTGCCCGGGCCATGGCGCTCAGAACCTCACGCGTCGGGGCGACTGCGCGCCGAAGAACCCGCAAGTCATGTCGGACCGTGTGAACCTCGGCAACGACATTCTCGGTTTCGTTCGCAAGCACTCTGCTCTCGATTTCTTCCAGCCGGTCGGAATAGCGCTCCACGACCGGATAGAAGGTTTCGACGATCGCATCGAGCACAGAATAAGCGAGATAGGCGGCCCCGCGACTGCGGACTCTCCCTTTCGCGTTTCTTATGCGGTCGCGTAGCGCATCAAAGCAATCGCCGGGCCTCTCCTGAATGGTAATCACGAAGCGATCCCGAAGGAACATGCTGAGTTGTTCGAGCACCAGCTCTGGGGTCAGTGACGGCATGCGCAGCACGATGAAGTCGGTGTCGCCGTAGTTTTCGAACTTGGGCCTCTGGTGGAGGTTCACGACGTCTTCCAAGGCGAGCACGTGAAGGCCGAACAAGTCTCCGAGCCGGGACAGTGTGTTCGGGTCGCCGACTCCGTCGATGTTGATCCAATGAACGACCTCGTTGCCGTCGAGGAGTGAGCTCAGATCGGAAACCCGTTCGATCGATCGCTCCTCGACTCGATCTGCATCGTACGAAATGACGCGAATGACCGGGGGCGGCACGCCAGGGACGGCGGTGATGCTCCCGGGTGCAAGGCCGAGCGTTTGGGGTCGCCGCCTTCGCAAAGCCGCGCGCTTTCGTTTGTGCTGTGCTTTTTTGGCGATGCGAGTCTCCTTGCTTTCCGCGACCCCCGATCCACCAGGGTCAGCGAGAGTCTCGCGCAGCGCGGATCATGAGGTCAAGCACGCGTGGAGCTTCGTCCGACTTGAGCTTTGCGCACACGTCCATCGGCAGAGGGATCAGGACCGCCTCGATCTTGCTCTCCGTCAGCACCGCCAGGCTCACGCCCAACTCCCGCCCGATCCGACTCACTAGATCCACGCCGGGGTCGCTCACTTCGGCGTTTTCGAGGCGCGCGATCGTACGTCGTGAGACCCCCACTCGTTCAGCGAGCTCGAGCTGCCCGATGCGCCCGCGGAGCTCACGGAGAATTGGAAGATTGGCGGAGATGACATCGATGAGAGGCATAGGCGGACACTATCGTCCGCCAGGGACCAAAACAAGGCCGTTACTGGCGGCCGAGGCCCTGCGCAAGCTCGCCCACCAGCGCGCGCAGAGCCTCGAGGGCTTCCCGACGACTCGCCGCGTTCTCGATAGCACTCACCACGGCGCTGCCGACGACGACACCATCCACATGGGGTGCGACGGTCGTGACGTCCTGCTTGGTCTTCACGCCGAAGCCGATCGCGACCGGACACCCGACCTCTCGCTGTAATGCCCCGGCACGCTCCGAGGCGCTCGCCAAATCTGCGGCTTTCGAGCCTGTCACGCCGGTCATCGAAACGTAGTAGATGAACGACGTCGCCACTTCGGCAGCCCGCGCAATTCTCGTGGGGTCGCTGGTCGGCGCGACGAGCGGAACGAAATCCAAGTGCTTCTCGATCGCCGACTCGCGGAGCTCGGCGCTTTCTTCCGGAGGGAGGTCGACAACCAGGAAACCATCAGCGCCTGCCTGGGCCGCATCCTCGACCAGCTTGGCCTCCCCGTACGCAAGGATCGGATTGTAGTAGCCGAAAAGCAAGATGGGCACGTCGGTGCGTTTTCGAATCGCGGCCACGGTCAGCAGCACTTTCGCGAGGGTCGTGCCGCCGGCGAGTGATCGCTCGGCCGCGCGCTGAATCGCAGGGCCGTCAGCCGTGGGCTCACTGAACGGAACGCCGAGCTCGATCACGTCGGCGCCAGACTCTGCCGCCGCCACCACGAGATCTTCCGTGCTGCTCAGGTCTGGGTCACCCGCACAGAGGTAGATCACCAGGGCAGCGCGGTTTTCGTTTCGTGCGTCGTCGAACGCGTCTGCAATACGGCCCACGCGACTCAGCCCCTTTCCTTGAGCTTCTCGAGCACCGTCTCGAGATCCTTGTCGCCACGGCCGGAGAGGCATACCAAGATGTCCGCATCGGGTCCGAGCTCCTTCGCGAGCGCTGGCAGATAGGCGAACGCATGGCTCGTCTCGAGCGCTGGGATGATGCCTTCAGTGCGGCAAAGCTGCTGGAACGCGTCGAGGGCGGCCGAGTCGGTGACCGAGCCATAGGTCGCGCGACCGATGTCCTTGAGCCAAGCGTGCTCGGGGCCGACGCCGGGGTAGTCGAGACCCGCGCTGATCGAGTGCGCTTCGATGATCTGTCCGTCCGGCGTCTGAAGCACGTAGCTCTTCGCGCCATGCAAAACGCCGACGCCGCCGGCGCACAATGGCGCTGCGTGCTTCCCGGTCTCGATGCCCTCCCCTGCAGCCTCGACGCCGACGAGCCGAACCGACTCGTCGTCGAGAAAGCCAGCGAAGATACCCATTGCGTTCGAGCCGCCACCCACACACGCGACGACCGCGTCCGGAAGCTTTCCTGCCTGATCGAGCATCTGGGCGCGCGCCTCGCGGCCGATCACCGCTTGGAAATCGCGCACGATCATCGGGTACGGGTGCGGCCCCGCCACGGACCCGACACAGTAGTGCGTCGTCCGCACGTTGGTGACCCAATCGCGAAGCGCCTCGTTCATGGCGTCCTTCAGCGTGGCCGACCCCGAGGTCACGGAGTGAACCTGAGCGCCGAGGAGCTCCATCCGCCGAACATTGGGCGCCTGCCTGCGAACATCTTCAGCCCCCATGAAGACTTCGCAGGGAAGCCCCATGAGCGCGCATGCGGTGGCGGTCGCCACGCCATGTTGACCAGCCCCCGTCTCAGCGATGATCCGGGTCTTGCCCATGCGCTTGGCGAGGAGCACCTGCCCGATGGTGTTGTTCACCTTGTGGGCGCCGGTGTGGCAGAGATCCTCGCGCTTGAGCCACACGCGGGTGCCGAGCTCTGCGGTGAGCCGCGAGGCGAAATAAGTCGGGGTCTCGCGCCCGACATAGTGACGGAGCAGCGAGTCGAGCTCCGCTTGAAACGCGGAATCGCTTTGAGTTTCTCGGTAGGCGTGGGTGAGCTCGTCGAGAGCGGGCATCAAGGTCTCGGCGACGTAGCGACCGCCGTAGGGCCCGTATCGCCCAGAAGCTGCTTCGGGGGCTTGCATGAGGCGCGGAACGTAGCGCATAGGAGAGACTCGTGCATGCGTATGACTGAGCCATCTGAAACACAGCTGCCCCCTTTCGATCCGCGGGCATACGAGCGAACGCTCGGCGCCGTATCCTTCCTTCGTCATTGGTTTGAGCCGACTATCGAAGGCCTGGAGAACATCCCGACGGACACGGGAGGGCTCATCGTGACGAACCATGGGCATTTCGGGATCGACCTGCCCGTGCTCCTTTCACTCGTCCTGGACGGGACCGGGCGTCCTGTACGGGCGCTCGGCGACCGGCTCGTCTTCGCGGCACCGTTCTTCCGCGACTGGGCTCACTTGATGGGGGCGGTCGAAGGCGAGCCGGAGATCGCAACGCAACTTCTCGAAGACGATCAACTCGTCTTGGTGTACCCGGGCGGCGCGAAGGAAGCCCTCAGCAATCCGCACGAAGCCTACCGCCTGCAGTGGGAAGGCAGTCGCGGGTTCATTCGCACCGCGCTGCGCGCGCAGAAGCCGATCATTCCAATCGCCGGCCTCGGCAACGAAGAGCTTTACGTTCAGGTCGTTTCGAAAGATCGGGTTCGTGAAAGCGGCGTCGGTCGCCTCATCTCGAAGCTCCTCGGCGACAAGTACGTATTCCCGGTCTACATGGGCTTGGGCCCGATCCCGTTCCCGTCGGACTTGCACTACTTGGTTGGAGAGCCGATCTATCTCGATCACGGGCCGGAGGCGGCGGAAGACGAAGAGATTGTCGCGGAGCTCCACCAACAAGTGACCGAAGCGACGCAGAGCCTGATCGACCGAGGGCTTAGCGCGCGCGGCGACGTTGGCACCGACGCTGACGCTGACCTACCTGGCGGGGCGCCACATGAGCCAGAGCGTGGGGCCGTTCAGCGCCAAGCGTAGCTCGTCGACGACCTCGAAACCGTGCTTCCTGTAGAAAGGAAGATTCTTCACGTTCGAGCTCTCGAGGTACGCCGGCATCTGTGCCTCGTCGCAGCGCGCGAGGCCTTCTCGCATCAATGCGGACCCGACGCCCCGACCGCGCGCAGATCGCAGAGCCCCGATGGTGAATAGATAGTAATAGTCGTCCTTGGGATGGCGTTTCTGTGATTGGACGAGCGTCGCCAAGGCGCGGGCGAGACTCCCGGGGCCGTACTCCCTGAGCCCGTGCCACACCACGCCTGGGCTCACTGGGGAGGCGAGCCTCACGCCGGGCGGCAACCACGCAGCCGCGCCCGACCCGTCGTTCGCAATGTAGGTATGGCCGTGTCCAAGACAAAACGGAACGGTGAGCTCAAACGCGTATCGTGCATAGCTCGCCTTCGGCGTGACCCATCGCATGACTGGATCGTCTTCGAACGCATCCCCGAGGACATCGAGGATAGCGTCCAAGTCGTGCCCCTCCGCTTCGCGAATTCGTGGCGCCTCTGGAAAATGCATCGCAACTCGGTATAGTCCCTCGACGGTGGTCAGGTGAAGCACAAGCTCTATCGAAGAACGTTCACAAAGCTCAGCTTGTTGTCCGGGGGAGCGCTACTGGTGCCCACGATCGGGGCTGCGCCGGTGGCCGCCGCCACGGTGGTGACGCTTTCGGCTGAAGAGCGGCAGCTGCTCGAAGCGTTTGCCGAGGCGATGCTCCCGACCGAAGGGACCCCCCTGAAGCCGCGTTCGGAAGTACCGATCGCCGACAACGTCGCCCGTGCCTTCTCCCTCATGGAGGAGCCGATCCTCGAACAGGTGCGGATCGGTCTCAAGCTCTTCGACCTGGGCGCAGTCCTGATCGGCTTTCACTTCACCCGCTTCGTGAATCTCTCGATCGAAAAGCGGCTCGACTACATCCACCGCTGGGAGGACGGGATCGCGATGCAACGGGGCATCGTCGACCTGCTCAAGAAGCTTACCTGCCTCGGGTACTGGAAAGACATCGAGGCCGGCCGGGCCATCGGATATCGGGGCCCCGTTTCGGTCGAGGGTGGCGTACCGAATCTCGGTAACGCACCGATGCCAGCGGGCGAGGTCGATCGATGAGTGAGCCCCTGCCAGTCCTGAAGGTCACGCAACCGAGCGAGATCCCCGATGCAGGTCTCGACCTTCGCGCCGATGTCGTGATTGTCGGCTCCGGCGCCTCCGGAGCGGTGACCGCCTACGAGCTATCGCGAGCCGGAGCGAAGGTCGTGGTGCTCGAAGCCGGCCCCTACGTCAGGTCGACCGAGTTCAAGGAGCACACGCCGACCGCCTTCGAGACCCTGTATCAAGACCACGGAAACCAGTCGAACACCACCGGCGACCTGCTCGTCCTGCAAGGCAAATGCATCGGGGGCTCCACCGTGGTCAACGCGGCGGTCTGTTTTCGCCCGCCCGACCAGGTGCTCGAGAACTGGAGGACCGAGCACGGGCTCGAGAATCTCTCCTCGGAAACCCTGGCGCCCTACTTCGACCGAATCGAGAAGAACCTCTCCATCCACGAGAACGAGCCATACGAAGTCGGCTACAACGGCCGCTTGCTGCTCGAAGGCGCCAAGAAGGTCGGAATTCCAGCATCTCCCACGAGCCGCAACGTCAAGGACTGCGCGCTCAGCGGGCATTGCATCGCGGCCTGCCGCACCGACCGCAAGCAGTCGATGCTCGTCACGTATCTTCCGTGGGCGAGCGAGCTCGGTGCGACGATTTTGAGTGGAACGCGCGCAGAGAGCTTCGAGGTGAACGGCCGACGCATCACCGCCGTCAACGCCGTCGCCACCGAGCCTAACGGGCGAGACAAGCCGGTCCGCGTCAACGCCGGCCTAGTCGTGGTCGCAGCCGGCCCGATTCAGACCCCTCTTCTCTTTCAGAAGAACAAGATTGGAAACAGCAGCGGGCAGGTCGGCTTGAACTTCGCGTGCCACCCATCGTTGGCGGTGTACGGCGAGCACGACCACAGCGTCTACGGCTGGGTCGGCGCTTCCATCGGTGCGCACGCGGGCGACATCGAAAACCCGCTTCGGGGCGGCTACCTCGTGGAATCCGCGATGGCTGGTCCAGTCTCCATCAGCAGCTCCGTCGATGGAGGTGTCGGCCGCGACTTCGTCGAGTTCATGGAAAACAGCAAGAACTTCCAGGCTGCCGTCACGCTGATCCACGACCACAATGTGGGCCGCGTCTTCTTGGATGGGGATCAAAAGCAAATCGAGTACGACGTAGACGACCGCGATTTCGAGTCGCTGCGCGAGGCGTTACGCGGAACGGCGCGCATGTACTTCGCGGTCGGAGCCAAACGCGTGTACCTCCCGACGACGCGGCGAACGACGATCGAGAGCGCAAGCGAGATCGACTCGGTGATCAGCAGCCTCACCAATGGCAAACACAAGTATCGGCTCACCTCGTATCACCCGCAGGGCACGATGCGCATGGGCGCCGACCCCACGAAGAGCGTCGTGGCGCCCGATGGCAGGTGCCACGATTTCGACAATGTCTACGTCCCCGACGCAAGCCTGTTCCCGTCATCGATCATGGTGAACCCACAGGTGACGGTATATGGGTTGGCAAGCTATATCGCGGACCAGATCCTAGCGCGCGGGTAGCTGAGCCTACTGCGACTTCTTCATCTTGGTGAAGCACCAGATGCCGTCGTCGGCTTCGACGAGGCGCCAGCCCTCGTCTCCGAGAGCCTTGAACTGTTTGGTCATGTCGGCGGGCTTCTTCGAAGGACGCACGCACTTGTAGTCCCACGTGTGCGCGCCCCACTTGCCGTGGTGGCTGCAGCTCTTGCCCTTCGCACAATGCGGACAAGCCGCGTCACCCTTGCAATGCGGGCAGGTCTTGCCAGCGGTGCAGTGCGGGCAGTCATTGCCAGCAGCACAATGCGGACAAGCCGTCGGCGATTGACCACAGGTCTGACACGAGGGGGCTTTTTCGTCCGCGCTGACTTCGGCCGGCCCACTACTGAGCGCAAACCAAGCGAAACCGGCGATGAGAAGGGAAGCGAGAGTTACGATACGCATGAAAGGATCCTCCTGAGCCGCGCACCCTAGCACGCGCTCTGACACCGGCACTGACGCTGATTAACCCCCCTTTGCAGCCTCGATAAACGCCGCCACTTTCTCCGGGTCCTTCCTCCCCGGCGCGGATTCCACTCCCGATGCGACGTCGACGCGAAACGGTCGCACGATGCGCACTGCTTCAGCGACGTTCTCTGGTGTGAGGCCTCCCGCCAAGGTCAGCTTGCGCTCCTTCGCGACCTCGGACGCGATCGACCAATCGAAGGTGCGACCGGTCCCCCCCGGCATCCCGGGTACGCTTGCGTCCAAGAGGAGGTGCTCGCCGGGGTATCGGCGCGCGAGCTCAATTGCCGAGCCGTCCTTCACACCGATCGCCTTGTAAGCCTGCGGCAGGAGCGCTGCTACGAGCTCGGGCGGCTCGTCTCCATGCATTTGTGCCCAAGAGATCCCCGTCTTCTGCAGGATCTCACGGATCTGCGAGAGATCGAAATCGACGAATACCCCGACCGTTTCGACGCGATCACCCAGCGCCTCGACGATGCTTTGAGCGGTTTCGATGTCGGTGTGTCGTGGCGACTGGGGCCAAAAATTGAGGCCGATCGCGTCGGCCCCGAGCGATGCGCAACGCACCGCGTCATCTCGAGTCGTCAGCCCGCAGATCTTCACCTCGACCATGCCGGGAGGATGCGCTCCAACTGCGCTGTCGTCCAACCCGCCTGAACCCGCTTGCGGATGGGAAAGCAGCACCCTAGAACGCGTGCCGGTTTGGCCCGGAAGGACGGGCGTTTCGCCGCTTGCGAGACTAGAATCAACAATCGAGCATGGAAACATCTGCCGCCGCGAGCGTTCAGCCGAGCCCGCGTGAAACCTTAGACTCCGTTGTCATTCGCTTTGCTGGCGACTCGGGCGATGGGATGCAGCTCACCGGCAGTCAGTTCACGACCGCCACCGCCGATGCGGGCAACGACCTTGCGACGTTTCCCGACTTCCCCGCGGAGATCCGGGCCCCCGCTGGCACGACCTACGGTGTGTCCGGCTATCAGATCCATTTCGCCGCGCACAACGTGCTGACGCCGGGTGACGCACCCGACGTGCTCGTCGCGATGAACCCCGCTGCCCTGAAGGTCAACGACGAGGCACTCAAGCCTGGCGGTCTGGTCGTGATCAACACTGGCGCGTTCACCGCGAACAACCTCAAGAAGGCTGGCTATGAAACCAACCCACTCGAGGATGGCTCGCTCGACAAGTTTCGGGTCCTCGCGCTCGACATCTCCAAGATGACGCTCGCCGCCGTGCAGGAGCTGGGCCTCGGTTCAAAAGAAGCGAACCGCTGCAAGAACATGTGGACGCTCGGGCTGATGTACTGGCTGTTCGGCCGTGAGCGCGATCAAACGATCGAGTGGCTCAACCGGAAGTTCGCAAAGCGACCCAAGATCGCCGAAGCCAATATCGCTGCGCTCAATGCCGGCCACATCTACGGCGAGAACGCGGAATTGCCACATGGAATCAACGCCTACGAAGTCCCTGCTGCAGATCTGACGCCCGGTGAATACCGAAACATCAACGGCAACGAAGCGACCGCATGGGGCCTAGTGACGGGCGCACGCCTAGCCGGCCTGGAGATGATGTACGGCTCGTACCCCATCACGCCGGCTTCGAATCTACTTCACCACTTGGCTCGTCTGAAGCACTTCGGCGTGACGACCTTCCAGGCAGAAGACGAGATCGCCGCGGTCGCGGCGGCTGTCGGCGCGAGCTTCGGCGGCGCAATCGGTGTGACCGGCACATCCGGCCCGGGCGTCGCCTTGAAGTCGGAGACCATCGGCCTCGCCATCGCGGCTGAGCTCCCACTCGTGATCGTCGACGTACAGCGCGGCGGTCCCTCAACCGGGCTTCCGACGAAGACCGAGCAGTCCGATCTGCTTCAAGCCGTGTGGGGTCGCAACGGGGACGCGCCGCTCGCGGTGCTTGCGGCTGCAACGCCCGGCGACTGTTTCTACATGGCGATCGAAGCGGTTCGCATCGCGATCAAGTACATGACACCGGTCATCTTGTTGACCGACGGCTACGTGGCGAACAGCTCGGAGCCATGGCCGCTCCCGGACTTGGATTCGCTCACGCCCTTCCCCGTAAAGCACCACGACAACCCCGAGGGGTTTCATCCTTTCCTCCGCAACGACGAGACCCTTGCGCGCGTGTGGGCGATTCCTGGCACCCCCGGAACAGAGCACCGCATCGGCGGGCTCGAAAAGGATCGCAACACCGGTCACATCTCGTACGACCCACACAACCACCATCTCATGACCTTGGCCCGACAACAGAAGATCGCGGGAATCGCCAGGAACGCCCCTATTGCCGAAGTTGATCAGGGCGACCCGGAAGGCGATCTGCTGATCGTCGGCTGGGGCTCGACCTACGGCGCGATCAGCCAAGCCGTGCGCGTTCTTCGGGCGCGGGGCAATAGCGTGTCGCACCTGCACCTGCGGAACATCTGGCCGCTCCCCGAAGGCCTTCGGCAGGTGCTTCACTCCTTCAAGAGCGTCTTGGTCCCCGAGCTGAACAACGGGCAGCTCGTGAAGTTGCTGCGGGCGGAGATGGACGTCGACCCCGAGAGCCTTACCCGTGTCACAGGGCAGCCGTTTCTCATCGGCGGCCTCATCGACGCCGTGTCCGAGCGGCTACGGAACGGATCATGAGCCCCAACCCGCCCAAGAAAGAGTACGACCGCAAGGACTTCGCCTCCGACCAGGAGGTCCGCTGGTGCCCCGGCTGTGGTGACTATGCCATCCTGGCGGCGGTCCAGCGCACGCTGCCGAGCCTGGGATGCTCGCCCGAAAACACCGTGTTCATCTCGGGCATCGGCTGCTCGAGCCGGTTTCCGTACTACATGAACACCTACGGTTTCCACACGATCCATGGCCGTGCGCCAGCGATCGCGAGCGGGCTCAAGCTGGCAAACCCCAACCTCGACGTCTGGGTCATCACCGGCGACGGCGACGGTCTCAGTATCGGCGGCAATCACTTGTTGCACGTGCTGCGTCGCAACGTCGACTTGCAAATCATGCTGTTCAACAACCAGATCTACGGTCTCACCAAAGGGCAGTACTCGCCGACCTCACAAGTGGGCAAGGTGACTCCATCGAGCCCACTCGGGTCGATCGACCAGCCTGTCGTCCCGGCCCGATTCGCGCTTGGTGCAGGGGCAACGTTCGTGGCACGCGCCTACGACACGAGCAAGAAGCTCCCCGACGCCTTGACCGCCGCGAAGCAGCACAAAGGCGCCTCGTTCATCGAGATTCTTCAGAACTGCCCGGTGTTCAACGACGGCGTTTTCGAGATGATCACCGATCGTAAGACCGGGCCGGCACACCAGCTCTGGCTCGAGCACGGAAAGCCCCTGCGGTTCGGCCCCAACGGAGAAAAGGGCCTTCGGCTCGATCCCCAAACGCTGAGCCTCGACATCGTGACGATCGGCGAAGGCGGCGTCACCGAAGACGAGATCGTCGTGCATGACGAAACCAACGCCTCGCTCGCCTGGATGTTGACCGACCTGCCCGACGTGGTCGCGCTAGGCGTGCTCTACCGGCACCCAGGCCCGGTCTACAACGAGGCTGCCGTTGCGCAGCGAAAGATGGCCGAGGAGCGTTTCGGCGACCCCGAC
>Ga0209536_100004088_pt1 | contig 23184 bp, 28 predicted proteins | sample DeeMarSeWOR28_12_FD_187461 | JGI IMG/M metagenome (GOLD analysis project Ga0209536, IMG submission 187461) | Marine sediment microbial communities from White Oak River estuary, North Carolina - WOR-2-8_12 (SPAdes) (version 2) | ecosystem: Environmental > Aquatic > Marine > Intertidal zone >... | reverse complement strand
ACCAGGCCATGACGCACCCAACCCCCGGCGGTGGTACGGGCGATCCGCATGAGGTGCTACACACGGCGCTATCCGCCGCGTACGAGTTGGAAGACGAGCTCGGGCGCGGAGGGATGGGCACCGTTTACCTGGCGCGCGACCGCAGACACGAGCGGCGGGTGGCGATCAAGGTGATCCATCCGGAGCTCGCCACGGGTGCCGCGCTGACGCGCTTCAGCAGAGAGATTCGGGTCACAGCGCGCCTGCAACACCCCCACATCGTCCCGCTCCTCGACTCGGGGATGGCCGGCGAGCTGGCCTACTATGTGAGTCCGTTCATCGAAGGAGAGTCGCTGCGCGAGCTGATTCGACGTCGCGGAAGACTTCCGGTGGAGGAGGGGGTCAAGATCGCGAGTGACGTGGCGGAGGCCCTGGACTACGCGCACCAGCAGGGCATCGTGCATCGAGATATCAAGCCGGAGAACATTCTTGTTTCTGGCGGTCAGGCGGTCGTCGCCGATTTCGGCTTGGCTCGCGCGATGTCCGGTGCCGATGAGGCGACTCTTACGGCCACCGGCATGGTCGTCGGCACACCCCTTTACGTCAGCCCGGAGCAGCTGGCCGGGCTGGGGACCATCGATGGACGCACGGACCTGTACAGCCTCGCCTGTGTCTTCTACGAGTTGCTGACCGGGAGACCACCGTTCGTGGGCACGACCGTGTCGGCCATCCTCAAGCAGCACATCTTCGAGAAGCCCGAGCCTCTGCCGAGCTCGGTTCCCGCCGGCGTTCGAGAGGCCGTGTTGAAGGCGTTGGAAAAGCGCCCGTCCGAGCGGCACGCCAGCGCGGCCGAGTTTGCCGCATCGCTCCAGAGCACCGGTAAAGAGGCCCGCTTCAGGCTGCCGGCCGGCTATGCTTGGGCGCTTCCGGTGGTGGCCGTCTTCGTAGCTCTTTCGCTTGCCCTCGCGTGGCGGAGTTGCGCGGGGTGAGCGACAGAACCATACGGGTCGAGCTTCTGGTCACGCCGGACTGTCCCAATGCCCGAGAGACGGAGCAGCTGGTTCGGAGCACGGTCGCTCGCCTCGTACCCGGTGCCGAGATCGTCCGCACCGTCATCCGCAACCCAGCTGAAGCGGGTGAAGCTGGCTTTCCCGGTTCTCCCACGGTGCGAATCGACGGCGAGGATATCGAAGGGGCCGACGTAAGTCCGCCGGCCTACGCCTGCCGTACATACGGCGGCGGCGCGGGCGTTCCGCCGGTATGGCTGCTCGAAGCGCGCATGCTCCGCGCTCTTCGCCCGCGACACTTGCTGTTTCTCTGCGTGGCCAACTCGGCACGTAGCCAGATGGGTGAGGGGCTCGCTAGGAGTCTGGCGGCCGAGGGCGTTCGAATCTCGTCGGCTGGCTCGGAACCGTCACGGGTGAACCCGTTCGCGCTAAGGGCGTTGGAGGAGATCGGGATTGACGCATCGGCCCAACGCTCCAAAGGGGTCGATGAGATCCGTCAGGCCGACGGTCCCGAAGTGGATGCGGTGATCACCCTCTGTGCGGAAGAGGTATGCCCCGCCTGGCTGGGCGAGGCTTGCCGACTGCACTGGCCGCTGCCGGATCCGGCCGCCGCCACTGGAGACGATGAGAAAGTGTTAGGCTCGTTCCGGGTCGTACGCGACGAGCTGGGACATCGTCTGGCGGCGCTCTTCGGCTTACCGGGGCTTTGACGCTCGGAAGTTGATCCCTAGCGTGCCGAACGCAGCCGCGCTCGATTGTTGCGGCGCACCGGCAAAAACATCCTCGCGCCAGGTAATCTCGAATCCCTGGAACCCGACCGCCTCGACCGTTGCTTTGAGCTCTGCCTCCAGCAGAGCGCCGGCGATTCAACCTTTCCAGAGAACGATGTCGCGTTTCGCATCATCTGGAACAGGTTTCTGGACCAGGATGTCGGCGATCTGAATCCGCCCGCCAGGCTTGAGGACGCGGTACATCTCCCCGAAAGCCGTGAGCTTGTCCGGGCAGAGATTCACCACGCCGTTTGAGATGATGGTATCAGCCCAGCCGTCGGGCACGGGCAGCGATTCCGCGTAGCCTTCTCGGAACTCGACGTGGCTCATGCCGGCCTCGGACGCCGCCTTCGTCGCCTTGCTGAGCATCTCGGGCGTCATATCGATCCCGACGACGCGGCCTTGCGGGCCCGCCAGGTAGCCGGCGATCAGCGAGTCTATGCCCGCACCCGAGCCGATGTCCACGACGTGGGCGCCCACCTGGATCGCGCCCAGGTTGAAGGGGTTGCCCGTGCCGGCGAAGGACTCGATGGCGGATTCGGGAACGGCATCGAGCAGGTCCTCATCGTAGCCGAGAATTTTCGCCAAGCGTCGCCCTGTGTGAAAGTGGAAACCCCTTCCAGGGTTCTCTGCGACCTCTGCGTACTCGTTGCGGATCTCGCAGCGCAGGGTCTCGACGTCGACGTTTGGAATCGGAGGTGCCTGGCTCATAGTAACCTGCTTGTTGCCCGGCCAGGCTCGCGGTGACGGCTGAACCACGAGGTAGGTTCCACCGCTGCAACGAGGCCGCCGGGATCGCCAAAGGGTTGGGGTGCTACCCCCAGCGGACATGGGCTCACGGTCGTGAGTGTTCTACGAGAAGCGAATATATCCGAGAATAAGGAAGTCGTCCACGGCCTGATGTCGTGATCTTCGGTTGGCAGGCCCTTGCTGCCGGTGCATTATTGTGCCTCGACCATTGGAGTTGGCAATTCGGGGGTTGCGATGAAGAAGAGACTGAGGCGACTGGCCTCAGCTACAACGAGGAGAGGGCGAATGCTGGCCATCGCGGCGTTGGTCTTTCACGTCTTGGGCTTTCTGTCATCCATCGACGCGGTCATGAGCACCCGAACCTCCCAGGGCGCCATAGCCTGGGCGGTCGTACTGAACACGTTTCCCTACGTGGCGGTGCCGGCCTACTGGATCCTTGGGCGCAGCAAGTTCCACGGCTACGTCACGGCGCGCCAGCAGGGCCACTTTGAGATACGAGGACTGACGGAGCAGGTGAAGACGTACGAGGAACAGTTCGTGTCCGGCGCCAGCGCGGAAAGCCCGGCGACCCGGGCCGCCGAGCGTTTGGCCGAGATACCGACGCTCACACAGAACAACGCCGAGTTATTGATCGATGGGGAAGCAACGTTCGCCAGCATCTTCGCGGGGATCGAAAGTGCGCGCGACTATGTACTGGTGCAGTTCTTCATCGTCAAGGATGATGGGCTCGGGCGGGAGTTGCAGGCGCGGTTGATCGCGAAGGCCAGGGAGGGCGTTCGCGTTCTCTTCTTGTACGATGAGGTGGGGAGTCACAAGCTTCCGAGCTCTTATAAGAATGAGCTGCGCGAGGCGGGAGTGGAGGTTTACGATTTTCACACGCGCAAAGGTCCACGCAACCGCTTCCAGATCAACTTCCGCAACCACCGCAAGATTGTCGTCGTCGATGGCGAGGCTGCCTGGATCGGCGGCCACAACGTGGGAGACGAGTATCTCGGGAAAGATCCGAAGGTGGGCGCCTGGCGTGACACTCACATGAAGATCGAGGGACCCGCGGTTCAGGCCGTGCAGCTCGCGTTCGCCGAGGACTGGCATTGGGCTGCGGACACGGTTCCAGTACTGACCTGGGCACCCACTGCGCATCCCGATGGCGACATGCAGGTGTTGATCGTGCCCACCGGTCCCGCAGATTCGCTTGAAACTGCGGGCCTCATGTTCGTGCACGCGATCAACTCGGCGCGTAACCGTATCTGGATCGCCAGCCCGTACTTCGTGCCGGATGAGGCCGTGATGGCCGCGCTTCAACTCGCCGGCCTCAGGGGCGTCGATGTTCGCATACTGATTCCTGACAAACCGGATCACCTGATGGTCTACCTGGCGGCCTTTTCGTATTTCCGCGATGCCTCGCTAACCGGCGTGAGGTTCTATCGCTATTCCGAGGGGTTCCTGCACCAGAAGGCCATGCTCGTCGACGATTTGGTGGCCGCCGTCGGCACGGCGAACTTCGATAATCGCTCGTTCCGTCTGAACTTCGAGATCACGGGATTCGTCGCGGACTCCGCCTTCGCGGTCGGTGTCGAGAAGATGTTCCTGGACGACTTCGCCCGCTCGCGGGAGATGGTGCCGGCCGACTATGAAGAGCGGCCGTTCTGGTTCAAGCTGGCCGTACAGCTGGCGCGCTTGACCGCGCCGGTTCAGTAGCGGGGGGAGGGTGCAACCCGGTTCGGCCCTCGTGTAAGAGCTAAGAAAATCTGGCGCAAATCCATATAGCTGTTATATTTTGGTCGCGCGTGCGGGTGAGAATCTCCCCCTCGCTCACCGTACTCCCCCAGGAAAAGCTGTTTCCAATTAAGCGTTCTTGACCACCTCATCGCGGAGATGCCGACGTTGTTTCGTAGGTTATTCGGGTTTTGTTTGGTATTGAGCCTGGTGGCGGTGTCGCCGGCGATGGCGCAGCTGCCGAAGTTCGAGCTGGAGCCGTACGTCGGCGCCTATCTGCCGCTCAAGGATCTCATCTCGGAGGACATCGAGCCCGTTGGCCGGGTTACAGGGTCACAGAAAGAGGGATTCGCGCTCGGTGGGCGGTTGACCTTCTGGGCACTGGGACCGATCGGCTTCGAGGGGAACTTCGTTTACGCGTGGAGCGACACCGAGCTTTCGGCGGCTGACACGTCGGAGACGACGAGCGGCCACGTTTGGGCCGGCGATGTGCGTGCCGTCTGGCGGATCTTGCCGGGTCCCATCGGCATTCATGTCGACGGCGGCGTTGCATATGTTGGGCGCGGCGGGGATTCTTACGAGGACGTCACCGAAGGCAAGAGCGATGTGGGTGGGGTCATCGGTGCGGGTCTGCGTATCAAGCTTCCGGGACTGTTTGCGATACGGGCCGACGCCGATGCGTACCTGTACGAGGCGCAATTTACGGCCGAGGGCGAAGCCGAGCCGTCAGAGAAGCAGTTTCAGGCCGACATCATCATCTCGGCCGGTCTTGTGATCGGCCTTGGCCTATAGAGAGTCAGGGGAATGGTCTTCATGGCCCGGGAAAGGCAGTCTGCGGTTCGTTGTGGTAGGAGAAGTACGATAAACCTTTCAACCAGACCTCAGAGGGTCAGACTAGCAGAGGAGGAAGCATGAAGAAGTTAGCTGTTCTACTGAGTGCCGTTTTGGCATTGGTATTAATGACCGAGACGGCCCAGGCACAGCAGCAGGGCACGATCGAGATCGGTGTGGATAACGCCCTCTCGTTCAATCTGGTGCAGGCGTTCACGGTCGAAAGTGTGGAGCTGGCCGAAAGCCGCACCGACATCGATTTCTTCCTGCCCGCGTTCTACTGGCGGTTCGGTTATTTCGCGAGCCCGATGTTCTCGATCGAGATCCCGGTCGGGTTCCTGCTCGCGAGCACTGGTAACAGCGGTGGGACCGATTACATGCTGGACGCTGGACTGAACGTGCTGTACAACATGGAGTCCGGTCTGTTCCTCGGCGTGAACGGAGTGCTCTCCTACATGCGAGACGATCCGGGCGGCGACGAAGAGTCGAGTTCCACGACCCGTTATGGGTTCGGCGGCCAGGTCGGCTATCGCGTACCATTCATCGCCGACAACATCCGGTTCCGCACCGCGCTCGTTTACAACTATCTGTTGAAGAACGAGGATGACTTCATTCCGGCGGCGCATCGGATCGCAGCGCAGTTCGGTATGTCGCTCATGACGAAGTAGCGATGTTCAGGTCTCTTCGAGCGGTCACTAACCGCCCGAAGCAGGACCGAGAGCCCCCGGTCAGCTATGCCGGCCGGGGGCTTTGCCATCTGGGCAGCGCAGCCCCATCATTGGAGGGTTCGGGAGATCTTCAACCGGTTACGTGGTGAGGTAAGGCGGTGGGGCTGAACTCGAGGTTGACTGTCATTGCCTGTGTTCTGGCGCTGTCGGCGGGGGTCGCGTGCGATGCCCGTGCGCAGAACCGGGACCTGCCGGTGCTGATCGAGGCTGCCGGCGCGTATGTAGTCACGACGGGCTCGTACTCAGATCTGGTCAAGAACGGTTGGGGGGCTCAGGGCCTCATCGGGTACAATTTCGCCCGCCAGGTTTGGCTGATGGGTAACTTCGCAGTGAACTGGCACGAAGGTGAGGGCGATCTACCGACCTGGCAGAACTATGCCTACTTCGGCATGCTCGGCTACGATGCGCTACCCCCCAATACAAACGGTGACATCATCTTCTATGTCGGTGCGGGTGGGGTGACCTTCGTTCCCGATGCCGACGAAGTTGATAGCAGGACGTACTTCGGCCTCAGCGGTGGACTGAAGATCGCCTACGACTTCAGCCCCCGGATGGCCTTGACCGTCACCGCCTCCGCTGCGGCGGCGTTCTCGGAGGAAGATTTCAACGGTGGGACGACCTGGTTCTTCCCGCTGGGCGCGGGAGTGGCGGTCCGGCTGTAGTCGGGTGCAGACTTGGGAAACCCAGAAAGGGAGGACGTAATGAAACGAGTAGTCCACCTCACGGCGGCGGTCGCTTTGGCGTTGTTGATCATGAGCGGCCAGGCGCAGGCGCAGAACATGCGTGCAGGTGTCAATGCGGGAGTCGATTTCTCCACCCTGGGTGGTGACATCGCTGAGTTGGTCGGGACCGGCGCCAAGACAAAGACGGGCTTCAGTGCCGGAGCCTTCTTTGGCGTTGACGTGAGCAGCATGTTCCGGCTTCAGTTGAATGGGCAGTACGCACAAAAGGGCGCGAAGTTCGAAGAGACGGGCGCCACTGCTACTTTCGATGTGCCCTACATCGAGTTTCTGCTTCCTGTCACGTTGTTGATTCCCATCGAGAATAGCTCTTTCACACCGCGCCTCTATGCGGGACCATCGCTCGCCTTCGAGATGAGCTGCGACCTGAAAGTCGAATTTGATGGTGAGAGCGAGACGATGGACTGTGATGACGGGGGTGCCCCAACAAAAAGCACGGACTACGGTGTGTTCTTTGGGGGAGGTGTCGATTTCGCCGTGGGTTCTGGGGAGTTGACTTTGGACGTTCTCTACAACCTGGGGCTGGCGGACCTCAACGATTTTCCTGACGATCCCAATACCGTCAAGAACAGGAACATCCAGATCCTGCTGGGATACGCGTTTCTCTTCGGGAACTGATCTCACCTGGAGCGATAAGCGGGCCGCCACTCGTCGGCCCGCTTTGCCTTTCTAACCTCTCGGTACGCTTCCGCGTAACCAGTCGGCGAGCTCTAGACCGTGCTCGAGCAAAAGGCCCGTGTCGCGCAGGATGTCATCCGCCGCTGCATCGGCTACGATCCGCCCACCGTCCAACAACACGATCCGCCGGCACACCGCCGCCGCGAACTCGACATCGTGGGTCACGACCACTACCGTCTGCGGTCGCGCTCGCAGGATATCGGCAATCTGCCGGCGTCCCCGTCCGTCCAAGCTCGCCGTCGGCTCGTCGAGCACGAGCACGCCCGGCTCCATGCTCAACACTGTCGCGAGTGCTGCCCTACGCTTTTCGCCGCCGCTCAGGTGATGGGCCGCTCGCCCGGCGTCGACGTCGCCCAGGCCGACGTTCTGCATAGCGTCGCGAGCACGCGACTCTGCCTCGTCACTGGACACACCCTGGCAAAGCGGACCGAACGCCACGTCCTCGAGCAGCGTGGGCATGAACAGCTGATCGTCGGGGTCCTGAAAGACCAGTCCGACTCGGCTGCGGATTTCGGGAAGGTTCTCCCTGGCGGCGGAGAGTCCACCAATGGAGACCGTCCCGTTGTCCGGCTCGAGGATTCCGTTCAGATGCAGAAGCAGGGTGCTCTTGCCGGCACCGTTCGGGCCGACGATGGCAACATGCTCGCCGGGTACCAGAGACAACGTCACCTCGGAGAGTGCCGGTGAGCGGGAGCCGGGGTAAGTGAAGCTCAGCCTCTCGATCTCGACTTCCCAGGCCTTCGCCGACGCGCTCGCGCTCATGCCATCACCTCGATCATGCCGGCGAGCCAGACCGCGGCCAGCAGGCCGACGATGGCGATCACCCAAACTCGGTTCCCATCCACAGCTGGATTCAGCGTCGGCAAAGAGTCCCGATATCCGCGGCTCAGCATGGCGGCATGGATACGCGTTCCTCTAGCGTGCGATCGGACGAACAGGTGGGCGAGGGTCGTCGCCCGGGCATGCCATAGCCGCAGGCGTGAAGCGTGGCCCATACGGCTCTTCAAGGCGCGCGTAGTCCGTTCGAGTTCGTCCGTGAGTACGTAGACGTAGCGGTAGCCCAACGCCAGGGAGCTGCTCACCAACCGGGGCACCGGTAGAGCATCGAGGGCGCTCAAGAGATCGGCGGCACGGGTCACTGATATTACGATCGTTACGGCCGACACGGCTAGGGTGGCGCGCAGGACGATCTCGGCCGCTCTCTCCAGCCCGTGAGTGCTTGCCGTCAGCGGCCCGATCTCGAGCGCGGTCGGGCCCGGTACGGTGAAGGGGAGGGCGAGTGCCGGAAGGAGAAAGAACGGCAACGCTTGGGCGACACGTCGAATCAGGATCCCGAGTGGTAGCCGCGCGGCCCAGACTCCGATAACCACCAGGCCGAAGAGGACTACGAGTGCACGCCAGGCGCCAGGCGGCATCAGGCCGGCGGCGAACGCGGCAGCGATCGCGATCAACAGTCGCTGCGTTGGCGTCGTCGTGCGTGTCAACCAGGACGGTCGGTCGGCATAGCGGTCGAGATGTGCGAACCCCATCAGCTCTCCTTTGCGCTTCGGGCGAGGCCGAGGGCCCGAAACATCGCGGCCGCACCGGAGAACAACAAAGCCATACTGAAGACGAATGCGATCAGCTTCCCGACAAACCCCGGCAACCAAGCGCGGTACTCCGGAAACAGTGCGCCCTCCCATTCTGTGCCGGCGTCGGCGAAGCCGAGGTCGATAGCGACACGCTCCAGGCTGTCGGGCATGGACGACGCGATGAGCGAGAAGATGCCCGCGAGAACCGCCAGGCTGCCCAGTCCAGCGAGGATGACCCTTCGTCCGGGACCGGCCGGAGCGCCAGCCTGCGAAGGGTGAAGGAGGTCCGGTCGTTTCCTGGCGAGCGTCCAGACGGCCAGACCGGTGATGGCACCCTCGGCCAAACCCATGAGCGCGTGTACACTGGCCATCGCTCCCACGGACAGACGCATGGGAGCCACCTCGCTCCACCCCAACTCGATCCCGGCTGCGATGCCGGTGAGTACGGTAGCGATGTAGGCGGCTACGGCCGCAGCCAGTCCACGCCGCCGCGGTCCGCCTCCGGCGAGCGTGATCAAGGAGGCGTAGATTCCATAGCCGATCACCGCACCGATGCCGGCGATGTTGAGGACGTTGGCCCCGAGCGCCGTCAGCCCCCCATCGGCAAAGATCAGCGCCTGGACTATTAGAACCGATGTCATCACCAGATAACCCGCCCACGGGCCGAAGAGCACTGCCACGAGCACGCCGCCCAGCAGATGGCCGCTGGTCCCCGCTGCCACCGGGAAGTTGACTGCTTGAGCCGCGAATACAGCGGCCGTCGCCAGGCCGAGGGTGGGCGCAGCGCGCTCGTCCAACTCCTGCTGCGAGCGCCGCGCGGTGTAGGCCGTGACCGCTCCAGCCGCTACCAGAGTGGTAACGGACACGGTTGCGGAGAGGAAACCGTCCGGAATATGTGCCATAAGGTGAATCCGAGTTTCGCGACTGGGCTGCTTCAACGCAAGACTGAGTGGTCCGCCCGGTCTCGCCGGCCGTCTCGCTTGCAAACGAGACTGAGTGGCGTTTCTTTGCACAAATGATTCGTGTCTATCACCTCGTTCGCCCGGGAGAGCTGCGCCTGGAGACGGTGGATAAGCCGGAGCCGTCCGACGGCGAGCTGGTGGCTCGTATCTCTCTGGCTCTGACCTGCGGAACGGACGTAAAGACGATCGAGCGCGGCCACGCGCGCCTCAAGGTCCCGGGCCTATTGGGTCACGAGTGGGTAGGCAGGGTGGAAACTGTGGGTCCCGGGGTGCAGGACTTCGAGGTGGGAGACCGCATCGTGGCCACGCCGACCGCTCCGTGTGGCGACTGTGCCTACTGCCTCGCCGGTGTGGAGAATCTCTGTCTGCACCTGTTCGAGCACACGGCTCTCGGTGCCTACGGCGATTCCATCCTCGTTCCACGTCACATCGTCAACCGTAACGCGTATCGTGTCCCGGAATCGGTTTCCGATCTCGAAGCGGCATTCCTGGAACCGCTGGCCTGCGTCGTCCACGGGGCCGATCTGTTGGAGATCGACGGAAACAGGACGATCGCCTTCGTCGGGGATGGGCCGATCGCTTTGCTGTTCATGCAGGTGGCCCGGCTGCGAGGGGCGGGACGGGTCGTCTTGATCGGCCGTAGCCCGAAGCGGTTGGATGTGGCGCGAGGATTGGGTGCCGACGTTGTGCTGCATGGCGGCGAGTCGGACGCACGCGAGGCCGTTGAGGCGCTCAGCGACGGGCTCGGCGCCGACACCGTGGTAGAAGTCGTAGGCCGTCCCGAGGTTTGGAATGAAGCAGTGGGTCTCGCTCGCCGAGGGGGCGAGGTGCTCTTTTTCGGCGGCTGCGAAAAGGGATCGTCCGTTACGTTGGACACTGAAAGAATTCACTATCATGAGCTCACCTTGAAGGGCGGTTTCCATTACACACCGGACAGCGTTCGCCGTGCTTGGGAGCTCATCTGCGACGGAACACTGAAATTGGCCCCCCTGGTCACGCACAGCATGAAACTCGAAGAACTGCCCGCCGCGTTGGAGTTGGTGCGGCGCCGTGAGGCGGTTAAGGTCGCGATCGTTCCATGAGTGATAGAAAGCCAGCGATGATGCACGCGGCGCGTGCGTATGCGTTCGACGATGTGCGGGTCGAAGAGGTACCGCTTTCGGAGCTCGAGCCGGGCGACATCCGGGTCATGGTGACCCTCTGCGGAGTCTGTTCCAGCGATGCCATGGACTGGTATGTGAGCCGCAAGGTGCCGGTCGTTCTAGGCCACGAGCCTGTTGGTACCGTCCACGAGGTGACACCGGAGGTGGAAGGCCTCGAGGTCGGCGATCGCGTGTTCTTCCATCACCACGTGCCCTGCATGGAATGTCGCGCTTGTCAGCGCGGCCAGTTCACTTCCTGTCGGCGGTTTAGGGAGACCAGCCTCGACCCGGGCGGCTTTGCCGAATTCGTCCGGGTGCCGGCAGAGATCGTGCGCCTCGACGTGCTGAAGTTACCTGAGGACTTGCCCGACGAGACCGCCGCCTTCATCGAGCCACTCGCTTGCAGTCTGCGAGCATTCCACAAGATGTACTTCGAGCCGGGTAATAGCTGTTGGATCCTGGGCGCGGGCCCGATGGGACTGATCAATACACGCTTGGCTCGTCACTTAGGTGGCGAGCCGATCATCGTCAGCGATCCGGTCGAAGTTCGGCGCGAGTACGCGCTCAGCGCGGGCGCCGACCTGGCTCTCGATCCTACAGCCCCGGATTTCGCGGAGCAGATGTCGGATGCCACTGATGGCTGGGGTGCGGAGAAGATCATCGTGGGCCCCGGATCGGCTAGGGTCATCGAGGAAGGCCTGGTCCATACCGCGCCGGGCGCTGTCGTGATGATCTACACGCCGACACCGCCGGAGGACGTGGTCGCTTTGCGGTCACACGATCTTTACTTCAAGGAAGTGACGATCACGCACAGCTACTCGGCGGGCCCCATCGAGACGCGCGAGTCTCTGGACCTTCTCGCCTCCGGCGAGCTGGAGGTCGACGACCTGATCACACATCGCTTCGGCCTGGACGGTGTGGGTGAAGCTCTGAAGATGGCCAAGTCTGCCGATGAATCGTTGCGTTCGGTCATCTACCCACACGGGCTGGGGGTCGAGGTGCGAGCCTTGTAGGACCGGGGTGAAGAGTGGCGTGAAGAGAGCTAACGATTTCAACGACTCGAGCAAGGTAGTCCGCTTCGCGGATTTTCGCTGGAGCGGCGTTGAGCCTCGCGAGTATAAGGACCCCGACGACCGGTGGCGCGATGTTACGCGCCACCCTTTGATCGGGCTCGACGAGGGCGCGCCTTTTCACCTGCGTTACTTCGAGGTTCGGCCGGGCGGTTATACGACGTTCGAGCAGCACCTACACGAGCACGTAGTGGTTGCGATTCGTGGGTCGGGAGAGGTTCGGCTGGGGGATCGTTGGCAGCCCGTCGCCTTTGGTGACGTGGTCTACGTGGCGCCCAGGGAACCTCACCAGTTCCGGGCGGTGGGCGACGAGCCATTCGGTTTCCTCTGTATCGTCGATGCGGAACGCGACCGCCCGGTCGCGCTCTAGATGGTCCAGGAAAGACCCAGCCCGAGTACCACCTTGTCACCCTCGAAGAAGACGCCGTCGCCGAAGCGTATCGCGACCAGTACGCCCATGTTCGGCCTGAAGGTGAACAGCCCACCCACGTCGAGCAATAACGCGCTGTCGGTGCTATCCGAGCCCGAGCTTATACCGAACTCGAAGCGCGGGTTGGCGTAGATCTCGGAATCGCCGCCGGCCAGCTTGAAGTCGACACCGGCGATGATGCCGACAGGGATCTTCCAGACGGTGGGGCCCGGATCACTCAATCCCAAGCCAACGTCGAAGCTCAGCGCGAGTTGGGTGCTTCCCTGCGAATCGAGCGGTCGCGCCAGAAGCGCATAGCGCATGTCGCCGCCGATGAAGGGCGAGTCCTTCGAGTTGTTGATGCTCCAAAGGCCTGCACGCCCGCCGATATCGATGTCGGTGGTCACCGGAAAGCGGAGCATGCCGCCGACGACGAACGAGCCCGATGGGAAGGCGATGTAAGGGATGAAGACTTCGCTGTCGGGTACGCGCGCCGTGAGCAATGCCGGTTCGGCCACAGCCTGGGCCGAGGCGCTCTCGAGGCAAAACAACAAAGTGGCGCCCACTAGCGCGGCCGCCGCGGCTCTCCGGAAACCACCCATTCCACTCCTCCCTTTCACCGGCGTGGGACGCCCGCGCCGTTCCAACACATATATTACAACGGGAACGGTTGAATATCGAGCGGAGATGCCCGGGAGCGTGACTCCTGAGGTGCGCTTTAACACTTCCGGGTATCGCAGCATCTTACACGCGGCATGGACGAGAACGCTCTGATCGAACGGGCCCGGAACGGCGACCGGGAGGCATTCGGGCAGCTCGTGCGTCAGCACCGAGACGCGGTGTATCGCTTCGCCGCGCGTTGGCTGGCGGATCCCGATCAAGCCCTGGACGTAGCCCAGGATGTCTTCGTGCGCGCCTACGATGGGCTCAAGAACTACCGCGGAGAGAGCAGGTTCAGGACCTGGCTGTTCTCCATCACCCTGAACGCGTCAAGGTCGGTTGCGCGTCGGCAGAAGCGCCGCGGCGAGGTGCGGCTGGACACCGGGGCTGATTTCCCGGATTTTCGCACACCACCCGACGCAAGAGCCGCCCGGGCCGATGCCTTTGCCCGCGCTGCTCGAGAGTTGGCCGAGCTGCCGGAGAAGCAGCGCGGCGCGGTGACCCTGCGCATCTACGAAGGACTGAGTTTCAAGGAAATCGGTGAAATCATCGGATGCTCGGAGGGGTCGGCACGCGTCAACTATCATCATGGAATACAGAAGTTGCGAGAGACGCTGACATGACAAGGACCGACGAGTGCAACAGCATCGGTGAGTTGATCCCGGAGTTTCTCGCCGGTCGCGTGTCTCAGGCCGATGATCGGCTGGTGCGCAAGCACCTGGAGACTTGTGCCGAGTGCCGGAACCGGGCAAACGCGGTGAGCTTGTTGCAGCAGACCCCCATGCCGATACCGGATCCCGGCCGTTGGGAACACTTCGTCGAAGGTGTCGTCGATGCGACCGAGGAGATACCTCGCGTGAGCTTTTGGCGCCGCATCTGGGAGAAGCTGCACGGCGGCGGTGAGTCGCGCTAGCATGAGCGACCCCTGGTTGTTGGGCGCACACGTCTCGACGGCCGGCGGCATCGCGAACGCTCCGGCCCGTGGCGCCGAGATCGGCGCCGATGTCATCCAGATCTTCACCAAGCAGGCGAACCGCTGGGCCGAGCGAGATGTGGATGCCGAAACGTCCGCGGCCTTTCGTGAGGCGCTACGCGAGCACGATATCGTGGTGGCGGGCTCGCACGACTCCTACCTGATCAACCTCGCCAGTCCCGACCCCGCGCTTCGGGAGAAGTCCTTACGCTCCTTCTGCCACGAATTAAGGCGGTGTCGCGACCTCGCCCTCGATTTCCTCGTCTCGCACCCGGGCAATGCCACGGACGGCGATCGGGCGGCCGGGCTGAGACGCAACGCGGAAGCGATTCGGCGGGCGCTCTCCGAGGTCGGTGGTCCTACACCGGTCTTGATCGAGGCGACGGCGGGGCAGGGGACGTCATTGGGGTCGAGTTTCGAAGAACTGGCGACATTGCTGGATCTCGTCGGGCCCGGTTCGGAGAATCGGCTCGGGATCTGTCTCGACAGCGCCCACTTGTTCGCGGCCGGTTACGATCTAGTTGGCGACTACGATGGGGTCATCGAGGAGTTTGACCGGCTCGTTGGCTTGGAGCATCTCCGACTTATCCATTTGAACGACTCCAAGACACCGCTTGGCAGTCGTGTCGATCGCCACGAGCAAATCGCCTTGGGGCTAATGGGCCCGCTCCCCTTCCGTCGTATCATGCGTGACGAGCGGTTTTGCCACGTGCCCAAAGTCATCGAGACCCCCAAAGGGGACGATCCCGTACACAACGATCGCAGGAACCTCGGTTGGCTACGGCGCTCTCGTACCAGCGACGCGAACTGAGACAGTCTTCCTTCACATTTTGGAACACGGCTTGCCTAGGAGGCGGCCGCGCGGTATGTAAAGTGGCCGGGAGCGAAGTCGCACCTGCGGGCCTGCGCTGGCGCTTCCTGACGCAGTGGTTCGCGCACACAGACCGTGGTCGAGGGATATGGGCAATACTGACAACACGGGAGCCCGGACGGATATCGAGCTGCGGCTGAGATCGGTCGTACAGCGTGTAGGCCGTGAACTGCCCCCGCATCCGCCAGCCGAACGTACTCCCGAGGACCAGCATCGTCACTTGTTCGAGGAGGCACAGGAACTCTACGAGAACGAGTTGGCTTGGGAGGAGGAGACGGGCGAGGAGTCTACCGAAACGGGTTCCGTGGTGGCGCTTGTCTTTCCCGGGACTCTGGCTCTGGTAGATGCCTTGGTGACTTCGCACACTCCCAGCGATCAGGGCGAGGGAGGGCCACATCGAGATGTGGTGGCCCACTTCCTGGAGTGGCTGTCGGGCCGGCTGCTTCTTCTCCGTTCGGGTGAGCTTCGCGGCAGCGCCACCGACCGGGCGAAAGAAGTCGATTTGACGGATCGACTGATCGATCTGGTGATCTACCGCTATTGCGGGCTGAGTGCCGCTGAAGTTGAGCACCTGGACGCTTATCGTAACTAGATTCGCCACGGGGCCCGACGGCGTCTCAATAACTCTGAACCAGCTTTGTCCGCCATGAACATCATAGTGTGCATCAAACGCGTGCCTGACTCAGAGGGTCGTATCAGTGTCGGAGGCGACGGTGCATCCGTCGACACGCAAGGAGTGAAGTTCGTCGTCAATCCGTATGACGAGTTTGCCATCGAGGAAGCGTTGAAGCTCAAGGAGGCGGCAGGAACGGGGAGCGTCACGGCGATGACCTTGGGCGGTGAGGAGTCGAAGGAGACGTTGCGGACGGCGCTGGCCATGGGTGCGGACCAGGGCGTGCTGTTGAAGGGAAAGCCGTCCGTCGACGGATTGGGCACCGCAGAGAAGCTTGCCGAAGCGATCAGCGCTCGCGAGTACGACCTCGTGCTGTTCGGCAAGCAGGCGATCGACGACGACAACCTCCAGGTACCCGCGATGGTCGCGGAACTGTTGGGCCTGCCCGGCGCTACGGTCGTGGTCAGCTTGAGCCTGGACGGAAGGAAGGTCACGGCCGAGCGGGAAGTAGAGGGTGGCCATGAAGTGCTCGAGTTTGACCTGCCGGCTGTGATCGCGGCGCAGAAGGGGCTGAACGAGCCGCGTTACGCCAGCCTGAAGGGGATCATGGCGGCCAAGAAGAAGCCACTCGAAGAGGTGGACGTCGGTGATGCCGAGTCACGTCTCGAGGTACTCCAGGTGATGAACCCACCGGAGCGATCGGCCGGGGAGATCGTCGGCGAAGGGGCTGACGCCGTTCCCGAGTTGGTTCGCAAGCTCCGGGAAGAAGCCAAAGTTCTCTAATCGACATGAGCGTACTTGCGTTTGCAGAACAGAGAGGCGGCGCCCTGCGACAGGCGGCAGTGGAAGCCGTGACGGCGGGTCGAATGCTGGCTGACGCCTTGGACGTCGAGTTGACCGCGGTACTGTTGGGGCCGCCTACGATTTCCGGCGAAGCCGGAAAGCTTGGCCGCTACGGCGCGGATAGAGTGTTGCTGGGCAGTTCGGACTTGTTCGCTGAGTATGTGCCGGAGGAGTACAGCGAGGCGGTAGTCGCAGCGGTGCGAGAGAGTGAGTCGAAGGCCGTAGTCGTCTCGGCCAGCGCCCTGGGTAAGGACCTGGCGCCCCGTGTGGCGGCGCGCTTAAAGGCGGGGCTGGCCAGCGATGCGACGGAGATCGGGGTCGAGGATGGCCGGGTGATAGCAGTCCGCCCCGCCTACGGCGGTAAGGTGTTCTTGAAGGTAGCGTTCAAGAGTGAGCCGGCGGTGTTGGGGGTGCGTCCGAGAGCCTACATGGCGGAGGAGGCTCCACGGGATGCACGGGTGGAGGAGCTTTCGACGAAGCCGGATCCGGCTCAGCTCCGCACCAAGGTGCGGATGGCGGCTGGAGAGAAGAAGGAGAGGCCGGATGTGGCTGAAGCCGAGATCGTCGTGGCCGGCGGTCGCGGCTTACAGGAGTCGGAGCACTGGACGCTGCTCGAGGATCTCGCCGACGCTCTGGGCCCTGCGACGGCTCTGGGGGCGAGCCGGGCCGTGGTCGACGCCGGCTGGCGGCCTCACGATGAGCAGGTCGGGCAGACGGGGAAGGTAGTGTCTCCGCCGCTCTACTTTGCGGTCGGAATCAGTGGCGCGATTCAGCACCTCGCGGGTATGCGGACGGCGAAGTGCATCGTCGCAATCAACAAGGATCCGGAAGCGCCAATCTTCAAGACCGCCGATTATGGAATCGTCGGTGACCTCTTCGAGGTCGTTCCCCGGTTGACGGAAGAGATCCAGAAACTTCGCTCTGAGGGGTAGCCATGAAGACCAGCGTACGGCAACTCGCTTCGTTGCCGGCTTTGCTGTGGCTTGTAACGACTATCGCTGCTCCGGCACGCGCCCAGTTCGAGGAGCCGGACACGATCCCGCGGTTCTCGGTGGGCGCGACGGCCGAGGCGGTCTTTCGCGGCAAGCGCGGCGAGACACCAGGTGGGGATGACATCTCGTTCGGGGGCGGCCCTGCTTTTGGCGTTCGCTTGGAGTACCGTCTAAGCCCGACGCTCGGCATCGCGGCGGCGGGAAGCTACGCACGCCCGCAAGAGACCGCGGGCTCCGCATCGAATCCGGACGGGTTCACGATGCTGCAGTTCTCCGGCGAGCTGATGCTACGCGTGAAACCGAGCATCCCAGGTTTCTTCATCCTCGGAGGCGGCGCGCGCTACACCGACCCGAGTGGGACGGATCCCAACACTCAATGGCACAATGTCACCAGCTTCACGGATCCGATGGGGATCGTCGGCGCCGGAGTCGAATTGGGTCGCCGGCGCAACAGGATGTTCAAGATCGACTTGCGTCTTTACCTGGTGGCGCCAAGCGAGCAGGAGAACTTCGAGACGAAGTCGATGGAGATCGATTTCGGGATCGACGTCGGTCTCTTCTTCAGGTTCTGAAGCGCGAGTCGTCAGCTCACTTCTCTCTCAGCACGATGGCGTAGAGCTGATCGCCGGCGGACAGTTCGCTGTTCGCTGGCACCCGCAACAGGGCGTCGGCCTCGCTCATGGAGGTGAGGATACCGGAACCTTGGGGTCCGGTCAGTCGGGCCAGCCAGCTTCCATCCGCCTGACGTTCCAGTATGGCGCGATAGAAGTGCGTCAGTCGTCCCTTCGTCGCCACTGGCTCTGCCAGCCGAACGCGTCGCATGGGCCTGTCGTAGTGCCTGAGCCCCATCATCTTGCGAAGCGCCGGACGAACAAGAACCTCGAACGTCACCATCGACGAAACTGGATTACCCGGCAATGCGAAGACGGGCATCGTACCCAGGACGCCGAAGGTGAAGGGACTGCCGGGCCGCATGGTCACGCGATAGAACAGGAACTCCATCCCCAGATCGTTCAAGACTTCCTTGACGTAGTCGTGGTCGCCTACCGCCAGGCCGGCTGAAGTGATCAGCGCGTCGCAGCCGGCGGCTGCCTCGAGGTGTTCGCGCAGGCTGTCTCGATTATCGCGTGCGATGCCTAACTGCTCGGGCTCCGCCCCGCATTCGCGGACCTGGGCGGCCAGGGCGTACGAGTTTGAGTTCATGATGCGGCGGCCGGCGCGAACCAGATCGAGCTGGTCGAAGTCGGCTAGTTCGTCGCCGGTCGAGAGGATGCCCACACGGGGTTTGCGGTACACGGGCACCGCCGGTTGGCCGAGCATGGCAAGCACGCCGATCTCGGCCGGTCGGAGCAGCGTGCCGGCCGCGAGGGGGCGATCGCCGATCTGCAAGTCCTCTCCTTTGCACCGGATATTTCGGCCTGCATCTCCGGCATCGAAGACGCAGATAGTACCGGAACGCGGGCCAGGTTCTGTGTACTCGATGCGCGTAACTCCGCTGGCGCCCTCCGGCACCGGCGCGCCGGTCATCACTTTGATCGCTTCGCCCGGCCCGAGCGCCCGCGTCGGGAAACCGCCGGCCTGCACCTCTTCGACGACCTCCAGTAGCACCGGGTGATCGCGGCTCGCGCCCGACACCTCGCTTCCATATACGGCATAGCCGTCCATGGCCGAGTTGTCCCAAGGGGGGTGCACTACGGTCGATTCGATGTCTGCGGCGAGCACCCGACCCAAAGCCTCCGCGAGCGGGACATCTTCGTGACCTACTTCATGGGTACGGGAGAGAATGATCTCACGCGCCTCGTCCACCGATAGCCAATCGGGTTCCCGGGGCTGCCGGGCAGGACGGTCGGTTCCGTTTGTCACGGTGTCTGCCCCGAGCGGCGGAGTGCTGCTTCAGCCCGCTTTCGATCGTCCGGCGTGTTCACGTTGAGGAAGAGAAACCTGGGGTCGCCAAAGGCCGCGACTTGATTTAGAGGTATCGTACGTACCGGAACCTCGGGAAAGAACGAGATGACGTGTCGGTCGCCGCGGGCCAGGGCCGCGTCGATGGCACTGCGGCACCCCGTTCCGTAGAACGCGCAGAGTGGTTCGAGCCCGCGGCGCGATTCGCTCTCAGGGGCGACCACCTCTTCGGAAGCTGAGCCTTGGGCCAGGCACCTTAGCAGGTCCGGCGAGAGGAAAGGCATGTCGCAGGCGACGACGACGGCGCCGTGACGACCCTCCTCTTCCGCCCACGCCACAGCGGTCTGGATTCCGCCCAGGGCGCCGAGCCCGGGCGAGAGGTCGGTTCGCGTCTCCAGGCCAAGCGTTTGAAACGTCGGGATGTCATTGGCAACGAGTACGACGCGCTCGAACGCCTCGCGCATGGCACGGATCGCGCGGTCGGCGATTCGTTCTCCGCCTACCGATTCGAGCGCCTTCGGCACACCGTCATAGCGGCGGTTCTCTCCGCCCGCCAACATGACCCCCAAGACCTGCGTTTTGGGCGTCTCGCTCACAGCTGCTCCTGCCGCAGCAGTTCTTTGTGCTTGACCTTCAAGCACTCATCCATGACGACGGCGATACCGGCGCTGCGAGCGAGTTCGGCGGCTTCCTCGTTGACGACGCCCAACTGCATCCAGATGAGCCGAGCCTGGATCTCGATCGCTTCCTCGACGTGGGGCCGCACCAGCTCGGATGCTCGAAAGATATCGACGATCTCGATGGGTCCCGCGCCCTCGTCAGCGGTCAGCAAGTCCGGATAGGCTCTAACGCCGAGGATCTCATCGTGGCTTGGAGTCACTGGTACGACGGTGTAACCCTGCTCGATCAGGTAGCGGGCTACCGAGTTGCTGTCACGATAGGGCTTGGGTGAGCAGCCGACCACGGCAATGGTTCGAGCGCTCCTGACGATCTCGATGATCTGCGAATCGATGGACATCGTCCTCACGTCCTTGAACCGGGGAGGTCCAGGCCCGGTAGTCCGTACTTCGGATCCATAACTCGCTGCACGGCGACCGGAAGGACCTGCAGAGACAGTTCCAGGGTCGGGCGGACAATGCCCTGGCGCACGTGGCCGCCCAGTGTTGTGCCGTCGCGTCGACCCAGGGTGACATGAGCGTGAACCAATGGTTCCCCCTCGTGCATCGCTACGTTGCCGATCAGTGCCAACACCTCCAGCTGCTCCTCAAGGTCGATGTCTTGATAATCGTTCGCTTCGGTATCGAAGAAGGCAATGCGTGTCCATTTCAGCGCGCCGATGCCGGTGAAACTGCCGGCAGAGATCTTCTCACCAGCCAGAAACTCGAGAAAACGATCGGGGAACAATTCCTCGTCCTCGAAACGAATGACGTAGGTATCGCCTTGCCGGACGTGTCGCATGCTAGGGTAGAATCGTCGGCGTGATACCGAGCAGCAGCTCGATGACCATCCTGCCGAGCATATACGGGACGAAGCCAGCCAGGGCCGTGGCCAAGGCACGGCCGGTCGAGAAGTCGAGCGCCTGGCGAATCGCGACCAGCACGGTGCCGATCATCCACACCAGGATGGCCAGGTAGAGCGGGAACCCAGCGCCCGGGAGAGCCCCGAGCACCAGGAGAATGCCTGGCGCCTGGGCGAAGCCGATCGTCCGCAACAGTTCGCCCCAATCCGCGGTGCCCTCGAAGAGCTGGACCCCTACCAGATAGCAGGTGCCCGACCACAGCGCCCAGCCGATGTAGGCCGCGAGGATGCCGGCTATGAGCCCCTGGACCCCGAACTCGAGACCGCCGATCGCCGCGGCTGTGGCCACCAGCCCCACGACCCCGGCGGCTTGGACGGTCGCGCTTTGGTCGTGCTCGACCTCTTCGTAGACCGGTACCTTGAATAGCGCGGCGCCGAACAATCGCTTGAGGAAGCTGGTGCGCGCACTGGGAGTGGGCTCGTGATGCTCCATCGACCTATCTCCTGGGTAAAGCACGGGTCTGCGAAGCCCAATATACGGCGCCTGGCTGGGGATCGCGATCAGCGAAAGCCCAACCTCAGCCCCAGGTAAACGTTTCTGCCGGGCGCCGGCTCGTAGTGGCGTCTGCCCACCGCGTTAACGACGACCGAGGAATTGTAACGGATGTCGAACAGGTTGTTCAGGCCCAGCAAGGGAACGATCTGGAATCTCCGGACAGTGGCGGTGTATCCAAGACGAAGGTCCACGACCACGCACCCGCCGTCCAGCCTGTAGACGGGAACGGAGTCCGCCGCAACGCTGTCCGGACGTTGCGTGCTGGCAGGAGCGGCCGCGAGAAGCAGCGCCGTCGCTGCAAGCGCTAAAGACCTGGACATGGCTTGGCCATTTGGCCACCCCGTCGGTCACAGGTCATGACGGGCATTGAAGAGTGAGGCTCAGAACCAGTAGTAGGCGCCGATCGTCAGCTGGATATTGTTGGTCCAGTCCTTGGCGGGCGGCAGGGGAACCATCTGCGTCCCCTCATCGTAGAAGCCGACCGGCGTGGTCAGGCGCCAGATTGTATTGTCGATGGTCAAGCGCAAGCCAATGCGTTTCGTCGGTAGCCAGATCGTGCCGAAGCCGAATTGGCCCATGAAGCTCGTTCCAAAACTGAAGCGCTCGCGGGCGGGAAGTCGGCAGTTAGTCTGGAACGGGTCGTCGATACACGAGGTTTCGTTAGTCAGATCGAAGGCTGCACCCACGCCGCCGTAGAAATACGGTGCCAGACGGTGCCACGTACGCCCGCCCGTCAACTGGAGCTTCAGTTGGGCGGCCAGCAGTAGAAGGTTGAGGCTGGTCTTCCCGATCACGCGGTCCGCTGGGGCGGCTTGGGGGTCGACGATGTCACGCTCGCTGGGGAAGTAGGCTGCGTAAGCACCCAGGTTGATAGGACCGCTGAGGTAAAGAGTGAACTTGGCACCGGCGAGAGGGTTGCTGTAGGGTCCCAGGCCCGACTTGCCTCGGTCGGTGAACACGTAGCCGACGAACAGGCCCAGGTCCATCTTGTTGTCTATGAACCGGTAGGGCGATCGGATTGTCTGGGCATCAGCCCCGGAGACGCTGGCCACGCCGGCCATCATCACCAAGATTGTCATTAGAACCGTGAGCTTGCGCATGCAGCAGTTTACACAGGCGAGCCCAGGGCGCAACAGATTGCCCATCGCCCACTGCTGCCTCTACAATACCGGCGGGAAAGACCAGCGTTGAAAGCCACGATGTGCGGGGGGATAAGAATGAGAACTGTGGGGATCCGGCTTGTCGGTTGTCTGACGGTGTGGGTGCTTCTGGTGCCGGCGCGACCGGATGTGGTGGAGGGGCAGGAGATAGCCCGGGTCAGGGCGGCGGAAGAGAACTTCCGCAGGGACCCCAACGGTAGCCTGCTGGCCACGGTGGTGCGCGGCGCCGAGCTGCTGCCGATTGCCGAGGTGGGCAATTGGGTGCAGGTCGATCTGGGGGGGTGGATTTGGGCTCCCTCGGTGGCCACGTCCAATCGGGACGGCTTCGACCTCAGGGTGCGCGCCGCAGATGGCGAGAACCTCCGCGCCCAACCCCAGGGTCAGATCGTGGCGCGCCTGCTCGAGGGCTGCCTGCTGGAGCGTATCTCCGAGGACGGCAACTGGTACCAGGTGCGTCGTCGCGGCTGGGTCTGGAAGCCGTCGCTGGACATGAACGCGACCCCGACGGCGCCTGCGACGACCGGTGACGCCGTAGCCGAGCCAACCCCGACAACAGATGAGCCCACAGTCTTCACGGCGCCCGCTCAACTGGTCATCTACGCCACGCCCGACGGCGACACGATCGCCTCGTTTCAGCCGGGCGCGCAGGCGCAGGTCTTGGGCAGGACCGGTGACTGGGTCAGGGTCCGGGTCGACGGCTGGGTCTACGGCCCGGCCGCGCTGGATTCCGCCCTCAATCTCTC
>Ga0209536_100004087_pt1 | contig 23185 bp, 18 predicted proteins | sample DeeMarSeWOR28_12_FD_187461 | JGI IMG/M metagenome (GOLD analysis project Ga0209536, IMG submission 187461) | Marine sediment microbial communities from White Oak River estuary, North Carolina - WOR-2-8_12 (SPAdes) (version 2) | ecosystem: Environmental > Aquatic > Marine > Intertidal zone >... | reverse complement strand
CCAGCAGTTCGCGCATGAACTCGGGTTCGTCGTAGATGGTGAAGACCATGTTCTTCAGGCCGTGGATCCACCCGATCAGGTCAGCCCCTACACCCCAGCCACCCGCCAGCAGCAGGTCGTAGCGGCGGGCCAAGTCGATGGCAGGCTGCGCCTCAATCTTGAAGCCGGCTATCTCTTCCTGGGTGGGGGGTGCCAGCAAGTGGCGGAGTGCGTCCAAATCCTCAGGAGCTGTCACCAGGAATTTTCTGGAGCGGGGCACCAGATAATCGTCGAGGAAGGGCACGTGATCACCCCAGGGCCAGTCCTCGGTCTGTTGCACTTCTGTACGTAGTACCCCGGCCGGGGTATGGTATTCCTTGATCATGAGCGGGACTCCCTCGTCCGATTGATCCTCCAACCACTCTCTGGTAGTCACTCGCGGGTCGTAGCTCACCGGCAGTCCCTGCAAGTTGTAGTAGTCGTTGGCTACCACAGGTGGACGTGGCGGTATTTGGACAAAAGCGTCCAACCCCATCTCCACCTGCCGCTCGACGAATTCAGTGTAGCTTTTGCACTTATCTCTAAGCGCGTTGAACAGCATGAACGAACAAGGCGCATAGTCGGGTTCCTGGCAATCCAGGGCGGCCAGCATCCGCCGCCGCGACGCGGTTACTATGTTTGCCATGGTTACGTATCCTTCACTTCCCGGTACCGCGCTGTCTCGAACTTCCTGGGATGAACTCGGGCATCCCCTACGAGCGCGTCCAGTTGCTCTATCGCCTGGCGGCTGATCAGCGGCTCCGGCGGATAGCACTTCGCCAGGATGTCTTGCACTTTTTCGTGAGCCCTGGCGTAGACATCCTTACCGCCACCCTGCATCCAGGCATCCCAACTCTTCTGGTTGAAAATCGTGGCAGGCCAGTATGTTTGGCGCATGTGTTGGACCGTGTGTTGCTCGGCCAGATAGTTGCCACCAATGCCCACCCTCTTTATCACGTCGACTGCCAGTGTCTCCTCATTCACCTCGAAGCCCAGTCGCATAATATGACTGATTGCGCTGGCCCACTCGTTGTCAATCACCAATTGCTCGAAGCTGGTGCCTTGATCCGCGCCTACGATCCCTTGAGCACCGATTCCGTCGGCTCCTGCCAGTAGGGCTACAATGGCGCTCGCCCCCTTCTCAAAGCCGCCTTGAAAATCGGGAAGACAGGCATCTGTAAGGGCACTGTTCACAGTCACGTCAAAGCCGTAGTGGTGTCCCAGTTGGATGGACGCTAGCCCCAGCAATACCTGGTTGGGCGAACCAAAGGAACAGAGCGAGTGCCGCATGTCCATCGTGTGCGGAGTGCCGGACCAACTGCCTGGCACTCCCAACAAGTGACAGAGGACCACTCCGATGAGATTTTCTGCGTTCTGCATCACAAGCGTTCCCGCCAGCGTGACTGGCGCATCTAATCCGGACATGGCCATCGGCCCTAGCAGAATGCGGTGTCCTGCTTTGGCAAAGATCAAGGCCATTTCCAGGCTGAACTCATCGTAGGACAGCGACCCATTGGGCTCCAAGAGATAGCGGATGTAGGGTTGGTCGGCAGCGCGGGCTGGCTCATCCCGCACGAGTTCCCAGATGCGAATGATCAGCCGCGCCGTCTCAGCGGAGAGAATGTACACGCTGTAGGGCTTTTTGGAGTAGAGGGTGCACAGGTAGTAGCCGTATAGGTCTCCCATATGTCCGGGCACATCGGCAGGCGTCACCAGCGGCATGCAGGACGTCACGTAGGGCAGCTCGTTGCATAGCACGATGCCTTTGATGACGTCCTGCGTGGTACCTTGTCGTCTAGCCTGGGCCTGATAGTCAATGATGGTGGCCTGGTTGCCGGGCTTAATGCCGAGCCGTTTTACTCTGATTGGGGCCGGGTGGACGACTTGGCTTTCACCTCCTTCGACGGAGCTCGCCCCGGCGGTCTCGCCTATGACCTGTTCCACCAGACCGGGCGGTATACGCACGGTGGCAGTATCGTACTCCACGGCCGCCCCGGCCTCGTGCATCAGGTCCAACACTCCCTTATGCGGTAGCCGACAGCCAACGGTGACTAGAACCTCCAAGGTAGCCTGGTGGAGACGTTCGATGTCCCTCTGGTCTAGGATTTCAATACGGGAAAGGATGTCTTTCACTGGCTCACACCTTCCTATATCCGCTTACCAAAACTGAGGCAGATGTTCTCGGTACGTCTTCAGATAATCATCAAGGATCTGCTGTGCTACGTCGAAGTCGGTGATGACTGGGTCAAGTAGCAGGCATTGTAGTGCGGCTTGGCGGTCGCCGTGCACAGCGGCATCAACGCACAGTCGAGCCACGCTTATCTCGCGCCGGCATAGCTCAGCGATGGGCTCCGGCAATGACCCCACGCCGACTCCCTGCACACCGGCGCCAGTGAACAACCCAGGTACCTCAACGATGGCCCCCTCCGGCAGATTGGTGACAAAATCCTGGTTGGGCAGGTTCACCGCTAGGTGATAGTGGGTCCCAGCCCCGGCGACGTTCTCGATTACTTCCAGCGCACCCTCACTATCGATGTCACGCAGATGGGCGATGTCCATTTGCCCAGTCCCCATTTTGGCGATCTTTTCGTGGCCCTGGTCACGCAGGCCGTCCCACAGGTCCCAATCATAGAGATTGATGTCATATTTCTCCCAAGGTTTGGTGAGCGGATCACTGACCCAGGGTAGATACTCGCACAGGTGTTGATCGCCAGGGATGGGAAGCCGCCCAAAGGCACGATATACCTGGCGGGTCAGCGGCTCGAAGGTTGGATCGAAGCTGGCCCAGCGTTCGGCGAAAAGGGGATACAAATCGTCGCCGGTGCGTTTGTCGTGTAGCTCGAGCATCCAGGTAAAGTGGTTGAGCCCGGCGGCCTTGATGTCGACGCGCTCCCGTGCCTGGTATGCCAGCCAATTCAGACGCGGCCAAGTCTCTGGGTCGGCGTCTGTGGTGATGGTGCCCCCCGGCACTTCGATGTCTAGGACATCCGACAGCACGAACCCCACCATACCATATGCGGCTAGAATCTGGTGGCACAAACCCACGACCTTGACGCGGCTGTAGCGGGTGATGGCATCGCAAACGCGTATCATGGGATTGGTGAAGTTGAGGAACCAGGCATCGGGGCAGGCCTCTTCCATGGCGTGGGCAATCTCCAACACCGGCCCAATGTTGCGCGCCGCGTGGGAAAAGCCACCCGGCCCGCCGTTCTCGCCGTAGGGCTGGCGCACACCGTATTTCAGGGTGATCTCGTAATCCGAGCGCCACAGCTTCTCGCGAGGTGGTACCTCGATGGCCGAGATGACAAAGGCAGCGTCCTCAAGGGCGTCGAAGTGATGGGTATGCGTAGTGATCCTCATCTGGGCGCCCCACTCCCGATTGAGACGTTCCGCCAGCCGTGCCATCAACGCCAGCGTCTCCGCATTACGGTCCACCATAGCCAGGTGACTGCCACGCAAACGCTCGCTGCGCATCAGGGCGGACACAGTGTTGAGTCCAAAAATGGCGCTGCCTGCGCCAATGACCACGATCTTTGTAGGAAGCATAGGTGTCTCCTTATTAGGGATGCATTGGCCCCTCTAATCGGTTTTGATTTTCAAGATCGGCTACCACTTGATATGTCATTTCTCCCTGCGGTCGAAATGATCTTACCGATCTTGGTTGTCAAACTTCATACGATTGTCCAAATTGAGGCAACCATTCGGCTTGGAGTGCAAGCAACTCGTCCATGGCTTTTTCGGCAGCATCCACCGAGTGGACCAGCGGGTGAGCCAAAATCGCTTTCAGCAGGTCGTTTCGACTGCCGCTCAACGCAGCATCAATGGCCAGTTCCTGGCTCAACAGCAGGGAATACTGATAACCCAGCAGTGATTTGGGCAACGGGCCCATGGCAAAGGGGTGTGGCCCCAGACGATCCACCTTCGCTGGCACCTCCACGATGGCCTCTTGGGGCAGGTTAGAGATGGAACCTCGATTGGGAACGTTGACGATGAAGGTTTCCCCAAGATCGTTTACCATCGCCGAGATGACGCGCACGGCCAGATCGCCGTGACTGCCGCCACCTTTGCGTCGGCTGGTCTGTAGGTGCCGGGATATCCGCTCCAATCGCCGGTCCAATCCCTCGAACCTGCGTGGCACTGCATGTCTTATGTAGAAGCCAGCCATGGTCATATAGTGACCGCTCCGTTGTTCAGCAATGACAGCGTCTTGGTCGAGATGGTATCGCCAATAGTAGCGCGGCGCTGGCAATAGGCCATAGATTCTAAACAGTTTCAGGCTGAAAGGATAATAGTGGTGAGGGATAAATTGATCATAGGCTTGGTCAGATTCAACCGGTATGCCGAGAAAGTCGAATTCCAATGGAGGCGCGTACAGCTGGTTGATCTCGGTCTGGCTCATCTGGCTTAAGCGCTCCCGCAGGATGGGATAGCCGTCTTCTCCTCTGACAGTGAAATGCATCACCCAGATAGCGTGGTTCGTTCCTGCAGGATAGATAGTGATATCCGCGGGATCGACTTTCAATAGTGGAGCCAGGTCTTCGGCGACTTCAACGTAGCCATCGCACAAGCTGACGATGCGCATATCACTGATGCGTCGCACGACATCAGCTACGTACTGGGTTGGGTTGGTATAGTTGATAATCCAAGCATCGGGACACAGATCCTGCGCGTCAGCACAGATGTCTTGCAGCACCGGCACCACTCGACAGGCCATAAAGATGCCGCCGATGCTGACCGTTTCATTACCCTGAAGTCCATACTTGGGTGGGATGGTTTCGTCCTGCTCCTGCTCCCGGTGGGAACCGGGACGAAATGTAGTCAGTAAGAAGTCTGCGCCTTCAAAGGCCTGTCGTCGGTCGGTCGTCTTTTCGAATTTCATATCCACGCCGACGGCCTGGGCCAGTTGGGAGGCGTAGTGATGGGCGGTGTTTAAATGTTCCTCGCGTATATCCAGCAGGACGACCGTTGTGCCAGCCAGCATATCCCGAGCATAGTCAATCAGGCTCTCTGACAGGCCCACCGAGAACTGTGATCCACCGCCCACCACGACGATACGTCTATCGCTCATGATTGTCTCCTCCTGAACGGATGCACAGAAAACATGAAACGCAGAACGCAAACCGAACATACCTCATCAGGCTTCACAGTCAAGGTTCTCCCGAAGGGCGTCTTTGGACCTATCGACTCTTTTCTACAGGGGCAAGTTAGCCTTCTACCGCACCAGCAGTGATGCCACGAATGAACTGGCGTTGAAAGATGAGATAGATCAAGATAGTTGGAAGGGCGACCATGGTCGCCCCCGCGGAGATCAATGGAACGTCGGCGGCATAACGTCCCTGGAAGAAGGCCAGACCTAGGGGCAAGGTGCGAACCTCGTCCGAAGATGCCAGCACCAGCACCAGGAGGAAGTCATTCCAGGTCCAGACCAAGAAGAGTACCACCATGGTCAGGATGGCGGGCCGGGCGATCGGAAATAACACGCGCCGCAGCGTATCCCAACTGGTGCAGCCATCCACCATGGCTGCGTCTACCAGGTCGCGTGGTACCTCGTCAAAAAAGCCTCGCATCCAGAGCGTGCCAAAGCAGACGCTCATCCCAATCTGGGGTAAGATCAAGGCCCAATAAGTGTCCAACAGGCCCAACTTCCTCAGATTGTGATATAAAGGGATGGTGAAAGCTTCCTCGGGTACCATCATACCTAACAGGAAAACGAAGAAGAGAACCCCACTGAGACGGAAGTACGTGCGCCCGAAGGCATACCCCGATAGAATCGAAGGCAGAGTCGATCCAATTACTACGGCCACGACGACAATGACGCTGCTGCGGAAGTATAAGGCGAAGCGTGCCTGAGTCCATGCATCGGCGAAGTTGGACCATCGCCACACTTCTGGCAGACTGAACCCAACCTGCACGATCTCAGCTTTCGTTTTGAAAGCAGCAAATACGATAATGATGAAAGGTATCACTGTTACCAGTAGAAACATGATCAGTAGCACGTGGGTCGGGATTGCCCAGGCGCTTCGACGTAGCCCACGCGGAGCTCGGGCCCGATCAATACCTTGCCTAGCACGAGATACCACCGTGATACCGCCAAGTGAGTCGGTTGAGCTCATATCCATCTTATCAATCTCGTTAGATCTCCGACATTGACCGTTGGCGAAGGCTGACAATCACATAGGTGACGATCAGAATAATGACGGTCAATACCACTGCGATGGTTGCCGCATATCCGGTCGGTTAATTTGGAAGGCGTTACGATAGAGCCACAGGCTGACAACCATCGTTTCGTTCCCCGGTCCGCCGCGCGTGGTGACGAAGACCAAGTCAAAGGTACGGAGAGCAGCAATGAAGGTGATCACCAAGGCTACCGAAATCTCGTTGCGTAGACCAGGCAGGGTGACGTGCCAGAACTGCCGGAATTCGTTGGCCCCGTCGATTTTAGCAGCATCATATAGTTCCTCCTCAATGCGCTCCACGCCGGCAAGAAAAAGGACTATGCAGAAGCCATGTTGCGCCCAGGTGCCCAAGGCTCCGACAGCGGGCAGTGTCAGTTGCAAGTCCCCCAGCCAGGGGCGCGTCCAGGCTTCGAGACCTACCGCCTTCAACACTTGATTGAGCGGACCAAAAGCAGGGTCATAGATCCAGCGCCACACGCCCCCCCCCACCACGGACATGACATAAAAAACAAAGAGGCCAGCAAAGGGAAATCGCGGCTGAATACACCTAGGATTAACGTAGCAGAATACTTCTACGCTGTCAAGGTTTCTCAAGTTGTTGCGTGTGCAAAGTGCAAGGCCGGGCAAAAAGCTATGACAACGTTCCCCAGTGTCACGCACCAAGGATTTCACGTTCGGCCCGGGCGACGATGGCATCCAGCTCCTGCTGCGTGTCTTCGTCGAGCCATTCCAAGGCGTGAGTGCTGAGGATTTTCTCCTGAAGATCCATTGCCCTGTCGAGCATCGTCTTCCTACCAGCGACACGCCAAGGCTCCCAGAGATTTCGATCGCAGAGCTGCGGAATCCAGAACTCGCCTCGCCAAAAGGTCAATGTGTGATCGTCGGTAAGGAACATGCCCCCGATCCCTACCCGCTCGATGACCTCGTAGGCGCAGGCCTCACGATCTACACGCATCCCACGCAGAACACGTTTCACAAACCCGATGATCTCGTCATCAATGACCAATTGAGGCAGACTGAATCCCTGGTCGCATCCAGCGATCCCCATACCTCCGAAGATATCCGCCCCAGCCAGAGCGCCGAGAAACAGTGTCATGCCTTTCTCCAACCCTGCCTGGGCATCGGGTACCTTGGCATCGGTAAATCCGACGTTAACTCCCGTTGGAAGCTCATAGTGCCTCCCCAACTGGGCCACAGCCACACCCATCAACCCTTGCTCTGGTGAACCGAACACCAGGCTCATAGTGCGCGGATCCATGATATGAGGCGCATTATAATAGATCACCGGCGTGCCAGGGGCGATCGCCTGGATGATCACTAGCGTCCCTAAGCACTCGGCGTTGCCTTGGGCGATGCTACCCGCCAGAGTAACAGGGCCGGTAGCCATCGCCTGTGGCATGGGCCCCAGGGTGATCGGAATTCCCGCGCGGGCGAATTCGATGGCGGCCTCAAGAGCATCGCGGGGCAACTGCAGAGGGCTGATGGGCTCTAACCCAAATTCTGCCAGAGGGTAAGCGCGAAGTTCATCTGAACCTCCTGCAAGTACCTCAAGCAGCTTAAGGATGTATCGCGCAGAGGTTCGGTTGTAGACCCAGCTTCTAACAGGTTTCCGAGTACGCTTGAGCAACTCAGCATACAGATGGATATCGCGTACCGGCACTGGGGTCTCTGCTGGCTGCACCATGGCGCCCACGATGTCGATATTCGGCAGGGCGTCCGCCACCACAACACACTTTTGGAAATCCTCCCAGCAGGCGTCGCGTCGTGTCTTGCTGACTGGATCCACCCAGTGTGCCTCGCCTGGAATCGCCTGACAGTAGAATCTGTCCTCACCATAGTTGAGTTTGTAGGTCTTGTCGCGCCCGTAGACCGAGAAAGTTCGGGGTGCCTTGGCGACGGCAGCCATCACCGCTTCTTCGTGGATGGTAATGACCTGCTGCTCAGGGTGGATTATAATACCCTCTTGACCTTCCAGCAGATCTAGAACTCCTTGGCTGGTAATCTTTAAGCCAATTCGTGCCAAGATGCGCATCGATGTTTCGTGAATCTGTTGCAGTTCATCAGGGGAAAGGAATCCCAGCGTGAGCTTGGCCACGGCGATTTTCCTCCTACTGTTTTCAGTCAGTCCAAGGATCCAGACGCTCTATTCCAGATCTATTGGCTTTGCATCCAGCTCACAGACGCCTCATGATAAACAGCCAATAGCTTGCGCCACTGGTCTGCAGGGGGGAATAGTCTGCCCTATTGCTCAGCTTTTGCGCGTAGGCTTTGACGTCAGTAAGGGAATCGGGTCGCCCCTTATTGATCCACTGGCCCGAACTGAACACCCGTGCAGGGGGGCAGCATCACTGAGTGTCTCGGCCAGGAACAGGGTATACACACCCACCGGGCCCCCTCGACCGGTGATGCCCATCACGGGCGTGGGCCTACGCTTAGGAATTATACCTGGCCGGCCGCGTCCAGCAGCCCATCCAATTCGTTACCCTCCAGCCAGAGCGGGCTAGGATCCCAGACTGAAAAGCTGTGCCGTTTAGAATCAAAGCCCTCTGCGATATGTATTGCCTTCTTTAAGTAATTCACAGGGCTTGACGACTCTACCTTCTTCTGCGGAAAGATAGGCCGCGTAGACCAACACCATTGTCTTGAGCGTTTCCACACCGCTGGTTTCAAATTCAGCACCTGTTTTCAGGCACTCGATGAAGTGCTGCTGGGCAGCTATGTGACTCGCAGGTATGGTATCCTGATGCGAGAACCGCCACTGCTGGTGTTCTTTATCGGTGAGTAGATGAAGTGAGCCATCTGCCTTAAGAGCTAGGGTGCCCTCTGTTCCGTCAATTTCCAATCGCGAAAGCAATTCTTCGTGACGAGCCCCTTCAGGTATGTCAATACCGGGCACTTGCACCGAAGCCCAACTGTTGTCAATCAGGCACGTCAGGCCGTCATATCCCAAGACAACCAGTTCCACGTCTTCGCCTTGTATGTATGGACTGACGCGATGTAGCCGGGCAAAAACAGTGTCCGGATCACCAAAAAGGTAGCGCAACGTATCCAGATAATGCACCCCCAACTCATACAGGGCCAGGCGGGGCATCTCCGCGAAGTAAGCCTGCGGGTGGTCAACAAATCCGTTGGGAAGCGTGCTTCTTATACGCTGAAAGATCTTACCCAGAAACGGTTTTCCGATCGCATCGTAGCCCATTAACTCTTTGGCTTTGCGGTACCAGGCTTGCCAACGCCAATTCTCGTTGATCATCAGCCGGACGCTGGCATGCTCGCAGAACTTGACCACTTCCCGGGCTTCTTCCAGGCTCTCACAGAAGGGCTTTTGGCACAGTACCGGCAAACCCCGTCCGGCAGCCAATTGGGTCAAATGCGCGTGGGAGTAGGGACGTACGCAAATGTCAACAAAATCCAGCTCCACCTCGTCCAGCATCGTCTCAATATCATCAAATGCGTGCTTGATCGCAAAGCGCCGGAGCAGCCGATCTCGCCGCTCGGGGTGCCTGTCAGTTAAGGCGATGATCTCGGCGTTCTCCACCCCGGCCCAGGCTTGGAGCTGCACTTCACTCCACGCCCCGGCACCGATCATACCGCCACGCCAGATCTTCTTTGGCATTGACATTCTTCTCCTTGCAGCAACTCGCAGGATTCAGGGTATCACGACCATTATTCATATGCATTCAGCCTATCCTCAAGCCGAAACAATTCAGTCGCATTGAGATGCATGATCCTTGAGGCTAGCTCCAGGGCTGCGGTCAGGGTGAGTGCGCCCGTGGCCATCCTCCTGGTCAGGGCCCGAGCCAATACATCCTTGAAGGCCAGGGCTGCCCCGTAGCCTTCCTCCACGCTCCAGACATCGCCACCCCACATAATCTTGGTGTGTGGCACCAGATCGAGCCAGCGTTCGAGCACGTCCACACTCATTGCTGTAGAGAGCAGCGGCATCCAGCACAGGTCTAGATAGACATTCGGGAAAGCTTTGGCCAGCAGGCCTGCCTCATCGGCATACGGATAGCTACCGTGGAAGAGAACGAACTTCACCTGGGGGAATTCCTGAAAAAGATTTACCAGTCGCGTTGGTCGTGCCTGGTCCAGAGGACCATTGTTCATACCGGTGTGAATTTGAACTACAAAGCCGACTTCGGCGCTGCGGCGCAGGATGTGACGGACCATGTAATTGCCCAGCGTGATACGTGCTCGCTGCTCGGGGCCTTGCCCAAGTGCAGAGAAGGCTGCCTGTGCTTCGGCTTCTGATGCAGGGTCAAAACTCAGACTGCGACGATAGGCCACCCCGATCTTGGCCGCCACGGCGTCCAGTGCCTGGTAGCGAACAAAACCCAGGTCAAGCGCGTGCAGCAAGTTATTTAGACTCCTAACTTCCACCCCCCACTTCTGGGCAATCTTGGCGGCCGGCTGTCCCCCTTGTGGGTGTGCCCACGGCAGGTCGAGGAAGTCATCGGTGTGGAGGACAGGCAAGACGCGGGTGCTCCAACTTTCCGGTTGGGGTACGGTAAAATAGGAGTCCCAGAGAGTCAGCCGGATTTGTGCCCGCTCCAATACGCCATCAAACCAGCCTGGCTGCTCGTAGGCGCGTTGTACCTGCGCTGAGAGCGCACCCCAGGTGGAGGGGTTCAGATCTTCCTCGAAATCGTACAGGGCCTTCAGGCCGGCCACCAACACCTGATGAAAGCCAGTGTGCTTGGTGCGCTCTAGGTAAGGCCATAGCATCTCCACCTCGTCTGGATCGTGCTTACAGCTTTGCGCCAGCGATACAGCGCCGTATACGATGCTTCCTTTCTGCCACCAGCCGGGGTCCATGCCAGCTGTGACACAGTCCCATCCCAAATAGGAGTTCCGTACGATTTGGAGCAACGTGTGTTCCCCAGCAGCAAGGAAGTAAGGTGGGAGGAAATGTTCGTGAGTATCTACAATTGGAATCTCATCCAGGGCTTCACGCAGATCAAGCGGAGTCGACATTCCACCTCCTACGCCTAAACGGGCGAGTGTTGCTGACACATTTTACAGATCTTGTACGGCACGATCTACCACGCTTTGGAGTCTTTTTTCCGTCTCCTCACTGATACCAATCTCCGGGTCTGGGTTCGACATCAGGTCCTGCTATCGGTCGAGGGCCCGCTGTACGTCGGACCTGGCCGTTTCTCCGATCTGGGCTTGGTAGGCGTATTGGGTGCACATGCTCGGCTGCCACAGGTTGGGCTGCACGTGTCTGGCCATGTGTTTTGGTTGATCGCTAGATGAAGTGCTGATCTGGTCCTTGCCCTGGTTCGATCCAGGTCTCGGGAACCAGTGTTCGCTTGCCATTAAGTAGCGTGTGAGTGCATCCGATAGTCTGTCACTCAGTCCAGAGAGCGAAGGAACAAAGCTTGATCAGGCTACAACTTGGCCCGATGGACACTGACCATTCAGTTGAGATAGGCCAACGACTACTTGAGAGCTCCAGCCGTGATCCCCTTGATGAATTGTCGTTGGAAAACGACATAAACAAGCACAATAGGTATGAAAGAGATGGTAGCCCCAGCCATGAGTAGAGGGATGTTTGTAGAGTAGCGTCCCTGGAAGTAGTTCAGCCCGACTGGTAGCGTCCGCATGCGATCATCTTGGATGAGAACGACAGGCAGCAAGAACTGATTCCATGTCCACATAAAGCTAAATACCAACAAGGAGGCCAAGGCTGGCCTGCTCAGAGGGACAACAATGTGAAAAAGCAATCCAAAGGTTGAACAACCGTCAATTTTGGCCGAATCCAGAATTTCTCCGGGCACATCCTCCATAAAACTGCGCAGGAGTAGGATGCCAAAAGGTAGGATGGCTGCTGACTGGGGTAAGATCAGTGCCCAATGCGTGTTAACCAACCCCATATTCAGCAAATCGTAAAAGAGGGGAATAATCAGGATGTCCAGTGGCACAGCCAACCCTATTAGCAGGATGGCAAAGAGAAGATTCTTTCCTTTGAAGCGAAGCTGCGAGAATGCGAATGCTGCCAGCGTAGAGAAGACGAGAATAATCAGCACTGTTGGGATCACCACGTAAATGCTGTTCAGGAAGTATCGGTCGAAATGTCCTACCCGCCAGGCTTCGCCGAAATTACCCCAGTGCCACTCAGCTGGTATGCCTAGTGGATTTCGGGGTACCTCCCGACGTGACTTGACGGCGGTAAAGATAACCCAGGCGAAGGGGATCAGCACAAATAAAGAGAAGAACAAGGCCGATAGGGTGGCGACTCCCCGCCCTACGCGCTTGGTTAGTGCTTGATGGGCGGATGTTTCATCAAGATGGCCACTCGGTGGTTCCATGCGGCTATGCCTCCAACCTCACTCTGAGTCGCATGTAGATCAGGGAAACGACGAAGATTACGACCCCGAGGGTCAGCCCGACTGCCGCGCCATAGCCAACCTTTTCGTAGCGAAACGCGCTATCGTACATGAACACGGAAAGCACCAGAGTCGCCCTGGCTGGCCCCCCTCGGGTGATGATGAAGACCAGATCGAAGACTTGGAAGGCAGAGATAATCGTGATCAGGATCACCGTGGCTAGCGGGCGGCGAATGAAAGGAAGGGTTATATACCAAAGCTGCTGCAATGGGTTGGCTCCGTCGACTTTGGCGGCATCATAGTAGGTTTCATCAATTGCCTGTAGGGCTGCGATGAAGATCACCATGCAGAAGCCGTAGTGAATCCAACTCCAGGCAATGAACAGAGCGGGCAAGGCTGTCAGCTTATCTCCCAACCAGCCGCGGGCCAGGTAGTCTAAACCCATCGCTCTCAGAATGCTATTAATGGCGCCATAGTTTGGATTATAGATCCAGCGCCAGATCACACTCACCACCACCGAGGAGAGAACTTGGGGTAGAAAATAGATCGTCCGAAAGATCAGCCGCCCGTGGATGGAGCTACGCACCAGCAGGAGTGCTAGGAATAGGCCCATAGCAGTAGGTACGAAGATGGCAGCAAACATCCAGCCCATGTTGTGCTGGAAGGCAAGCCAGAATCTGGAATCCCCGAGTAGTTCTTGATAATTCTCCAATCCCACGAAGATCTTCGGGCCCAATCCTTCCCATTCAACAAGGCTGAGATAGCCAAGCTGTACCAGGGGGCGCAGGAAAAAGATTGCAAAGAGCAAAAACGCGGGGGCGATGAACAAATATGCCGGAATGCTGTCTAACCAACTCACGCTGTTGGCTCTCTTGGGCTTAATGGCTTGCATTGAGTCTCTCCGTGATGGGAGGAGGCACACTTGCCTGCGTGGGGCCCCCTCCCAAGTTGTCCTACTGTGCTTCAGCCACCGCTTCGGCGTGGTATTCTTCAATCATCTCCATCGCCTCTTCAGGCGTCAGATCGCCAGCGGCCATCATCTGCAGAGCGGACCACTCTGCCTCCATAGCCTCTGGCATGTTGTTCGTGTAGTAGTAACCGATGCCTGTGTCCAATCCAGCCTTGTAGACATCCGCTTGGAGACCAGAGGTTGCTTCGGGTACTGTCGCGAAGGCGAAGGTGGGAATGTCGCCTGTATCCCAAAGCGCCCTGGCGACCTCACCGCTCAGCATATAATCAATGTAGTCAATCGCTAAGTCCTGATATTCGGTATACTTGGGCACGATCCAGACATTGTTAGGAGTCACCATGGAGTGCCATTCAATGTCAGGATTTACCCTGGGCAGAGGGAAAAACCCGACCTCGAAATCGGCTTGCTGCACGAAGGTGGCATTATTCCAGGTGCCGCCAATGTTCATCGCGGTCTCGCCCGTGATGAACAGATTGTTTTGATCTTGGTAGGAGGCAGCTAAGAAGTTGTCGTTGAAGTAGCCCTTGTCGATCCAGTCCTTCAAGATGGTGGCCGCCTCGACGAAGCTGTCTTCGCTTAAGCTAACCCCTGGCTGCAGGTAATTCAGAGCTTCAATCTTATCAATCGGCGTCGTGGCATGCACCAAGATCATGAAGTAATGGTCGAAGGGCCAGCCATCCAAGGCACCTGTGGAGAACGGCGTGTAGCCCGCATCCTTGAGTGTGGCGAGCAGAGTCTCGAACTCCTCGAAGGTTTGAGGGGGCTTGAGGTCTAGTTCGTTGAAGAGATCTTTATTGTAAAACACACCTACATTCGTGATGTCGTATGGAACGCCCCAAATGGGTCCCCCCAGCTCCTTTTGCCAGTACATAATGGAGTCTATAGGATGCCTTTGGTCCCAGCCCCGTTCCGTGGCGACTTCGGTCAGTTCGACCAAGTGTCCCGCCTGAGCATACGAGACGTGCCCCGCACCAGCGCCAGGGCTGACATATGCCACATCCGGACCAGTGCCGCTATCGAGGGCCAGTTTGATAGTCTTATTCATATCGTCGAAGCCATAGGGGCTTATCGTCACCGTGACGCCCGGATGTCTTTGGGCAAACGCGCTCGATAGCTCTTCGACTAGTTGAATCTCCTCTGGGCTCTGAGAGAGGTACCAGACTTCCAGGTTGGCCTCCTCAATTGGTTCTGGGGTCGCGGTGACGATTACCTCCACCTCTTTCTCCACCACCTGGGGAGTGCCCTCGACCTCGACAATTACGGTCTCCTGCACGATCTGGGTGACAACCTTCTCAACCTCCACCTCTTTGGTAACAACTTTCTCGACTACCTCGGGGGTCGGCTGAGCGCAGGCGGCCAGGATGGCCACCAGCAGAATCAGGACACTGAGTGTTCGTACTTGGCTTCTCATGGTACATTTCCTCCTATAGTCTTCATTTTTACCAACTGACGTTTCCTGTGGCATCGACCCAACCCAATCGCGTTGTTCAATAAGGTCCCTCCTTTCTTCGCTCACGGAAGCCGCTTCACTACGAAGTACTCCGTCGTTGCATTCAGCACCAGCATTATGGCACCCATCGCCGCGGCTCGGCGACCCAGCGGCGACGCCACCAGGCGGGGGAGGAAAGGCAAAGCCCCTTCCAGGCGTTGCTTGATGGGATCAATCAGCAAATCAGCCGAGCGAGCCACACCACCGCCCAAGATGATGACTTCGGGATCAAGCAGAGTGCTGATGTTGGCAATTGCCAAGCTCAGGTAGTCCACCGTCTCGCTGACCACTTGCTGGGCCCAACTCTCGCCGCTCCGCGCGGCCGCAAATACACAGTGAGCGCTCAGACCTTCGGTGGGAATTGGTTTCTTCTCTTGCTCGAGACGTTGGTGCGCCCTCTCGGCGATGCCGATCCCCGAGGCAAGACTCTCGAGGGCGCCAAATTGGTCGTAGCGTTGACCCAGAAATTCAACTCCAGGCAGCAGGTAACCGACTTCACCAGCGGCTTGGTTGTGACCACGATACAGGGCACCGCCGAGGATGATACCAGCCCCAATCCCGGTGCCGATAGCGATGGATACCAGGTTGCGGGCGCCTCGACCGGCGCCAAAGCCCCATTCGCCTAGAGCTGTCAAGTTGACGTCGTTCTCCACAAAGACTGGCAGATCATAGCGGTCGCTCAGGATATTCTGAAGGGGTAGGTCCTGCCATCCCAGGCTGGGAGCCCATGTAACGATTCCCTCGGGAACCAGGGTGAATCCGGGCGCGCCCACTCCGATGCCTCGTATGCGTTGCCAGGGCGGCCGCGGTGCTTCCAGTAGCATTTCGATGAACCTGCACAACTCTTCGAGGTGATCGTGTGGGCCATTGCCGCCCTCGTGTGGGATGAAGAGTTCGTGCTGGATGGTTCCCGACAGGTCGGCCACCGTGCCAAACATTTTGGTGCCTCCCAGATCCACGCCCACCACTGCATAAGCATTGCCATTAAACTCCAGTAGCGAGCTTGGCCGTCCTCCCGTGGACTCGCCCATGCCGTGTAGCCGCACCAGGTCTTCCTCCATCAATTCTTCCACAATACGCATCACCGTTGGCAGGCTCATATTCAGTTGTCGTGCAATCTGGGAACGCGAGATGGGGCTTCTCTCTCGGAGGAGGTCCAGGATAGCCGAGCGATTGATGTTTCGCACAGTGCTGGTCGTGGCACTTCGCCTCATCAGTGAGCACTCCGTGTCGTCGGAACAGGCCGGATATCACCGGGTAGAGAAGTGTGCTAATCCGCGGTTAACTACGCAGTTCAGGAAGCTAGCTAAGAGAGGAAAACGAAGGTCTCTGATCTGGACTTACTTACTAACAGTCTGTAAGTAAGAATACCACAAAAAGAATTGACTGTCAAGAAGTTTATTTCCTTTCCGGCCCGGGAAGCCCATCTGAGTGCGTTGCCAGGTTCTCATGGCCTTTGAGCTACGGCCACATCTCTCTGAGGATCTGAAGCTTTCGGTCTGACAGATAGCCATACATCTGCACCCACATACCATCGACCCGGCTATCGCGAATCAGGGCGATCATTCGTTTCCACTGTGCCTCGGGTAGATAGGCGTGAGCAATGGGGTAACAAAGGGCGCGACCGCGGACTTGGTTCACGACCTCGTCCACCCGAGTTCGATAGGTCTCTACCCTGGCTGGATGAGGCTCAGTCGGAGCGGGGATGTGGTAGCTAGCGAACGATCGCCGCTCAAAATCGTCCGGTAGATTCATCCACTCAACTAGTGCGTCCAAGATCTCAGACTCGGCAAGCTCTGGATTCCACGCCAACAGAGTTTGTCCATACCAGCGAGGTAGTGCGGAGTAGTCAAAGGTGAACAGCTTGGGTGTAACTGCAACGCACACTTCGCAAAGCGCTCGATAGTCCATGCCGCTTGAACGATTCCACGGCGGCGGCCAGCCCCTGGCGGAGATGCCAACCCTCTCCAGGCCCAAGTTGTCCAAGAGCTGCCGGACTTTGCGATAGAAGCCGAGGACGGTCTTTGCCTTGAATTGGAGAAAGTAAAGCCAGCCTGGGTAGTGCGTTAGCAGCTCCAAGAGCTCTGACGGATTGCAGATCAGGCGTCGAGAACGCTCTAATTCTCCAGATGTGAGGGAATGAAGCCAGCTCCACAGAGCTGCGGTGTCCTTCTTGATGGTATCCCAGTCCAATCCCTGCTCATTGGCCTTCTGCTCGCAATTGCGACAGAAACAGGTGAAGTGGTCTTCAAGCCGATAGGCACCATACTCGGCCCAATCAGTAAACAGACCATCAACCTCTGGATAGTTCTCCATCGCATCTTCGATCAGTGCCAGACCATAGGCTTCAGCGGCTGGGCTATTCAGACAGGCGTTGAGAACGATCTGGGGAGGTTGTGGCGCGGAACCATCGACGTACCTCGGCTGGTCTTCGGCCCGAATGTTGGGTGGCACAAATGGATGCAAGAGAATATGCGTCTGCATATCCCTCTTTCTTGCCTCTGCAATCATCTCTCTGGGGACTTCGCGATCCACGCCGGGTGGTGCTGGCCAACCGGGGGGGCGGTAAGGGGATCCCTCATACAAGCTCAGGTTAGGTTCGTAGGCAATAATGCCCTCCAGGTAGATCTCACGTTTCCCCCACACGGGGCGGGCGACCAGGCGCTCGTACCCGTCCATGTGTACATCTGGATAACGACGGCCTTGGCCTTCCTCAGCGGGGCGAGCTATGCGAGGGACGATACAGATTGCCTTCGCGCCCACAGCCTCGAGGTTGTCAAAAACCTGTTCGATGCCCTCATTTTGGACGTAGATTGGATTTACGAATATCCCCAAGAATCTCCCTTGGCTATCGGAAATTTGCGTCATCGGGATGCCTACGCCTCCACTGGATACCAAGAAAGAGGCTCACGAAGCAGCCGTGAGCCTCCATGTCATTCACCACTCATCACTTGTTACTCACTGCTTGTTTAGTCTCCCACCGGATAGTACCAGACCTCGCCCGGCTCCAGCACCACTGGCTTGACGACTGGCCCTTCGTCGGAGTGCAGATTATTAACCAAGGTCACAAACTTCTCCACGTCCGGGTTGCCCTTGGCCTGGGAATAGTGGTTGGTTAGCGCATACTCCACACCCAGCCACAGACAGGCCAGTGCCGCCTCATGCGGGCTCATCTCACCGCAGAATGACTCGGGAACACCGTGCTTCTGGAGTTGACCGCTATCCGGCATAGAGACAACCATTAGCGCGATATTGGGTTGGTACAATTGGCCAAACAGCTTCAAGTCGCTGAAAATCGCCGTGTCGCCGGAGTGATAGACCCTCACACCCGGATCGGGGTAGAAGATGAAGCCCATCGGCGGGCCTGATATAAACGACCCATCTGGATACTCGATGAAGGACCAATGCATAGAGGTCACCGAGCGCACGCGGATCCCGGCTTCCACCACTTGCAGGCCCCAGCACACCGCGCGCACTTTGTTGGGGTCTACCCCTCCGTGATGGACTAGATGATGGCGCACTTCTCCACCGCAGATGACCGGGCAATTGAACTGTTTGGCGATCTCCAAAGTATCCCCCATGTGGTCCCAGGCGGCGTGGGTCACCAGAACCAGATCCACTCGGTCCAAGTCTTTGACCTTGATCGGCGAGCAGTCACTATCATTCAAGAAGGGATCGATCAAGATAACCTTCCCCTCGCGATTGGTAATGCGGTAAGCTGCATTGCCAAAAAACTCAAACTTGGTCTTGTCGTTCATATGTCTTCTCCTGTTCTTCCTAAGGGATCATGCGCAGGTCACGCACCTAGCGCGGGAAGCGCTGGATAACAGAATTGTGTCACGTCACGAGCACGAAATGCAGACTCATAATTTCGCTACTCCTCCAATTTAGCCAAATATTGGCGATACCATACAATGTAATCGGCTACTCCTTTCTCGATATCGGCAAATTGGGGCTCATAGCCCAGCTGCTCTCGCGCGTTGTCGATACTCAGGATCCCTCGGTAGCGTATCTCGATGAGGTCGGCCTCTGACAGGCCCGACCCAATCTTGATATCGGCATCTGGGATAAGCTTCTTAACCACATCGGCCACCTCCCCAGCTGTAACCAGGGGACGTCCAGTCGCTACGTAGAAGACACGGTCCTTCACCTTATCGGCCGGGACATGCACGGCCTTCATCGCTGCCTGGGCCACGTCGGCGGCGTGGGTGTAGTCGCGTGGGAACTCACGACCTCTTTCGAAACGGGTAGGTAAGCCCCGCACCGAGTTCTCCACCATTGGCTTGATGTAGATCGGGTATCGCATGCCAAACCCGTATACGGCCGAGGGCCGCAATACGATAAAGTCCACCCCAAATGCTTGATGGTAAGCCCAGCAGAAAGCCTCGCTGGCCGCCTTGGCCGCGGCATAAAAGCCGCCGCCCGGCCCTTCCGTGCCCAGAAACACCGGGTGCTTCACGTCCACCGGCTCATATTGGATGGCCGGCAACACAGCGATGCTTGAGAAGTAGACTACTCGCTCGATGTCAAACAGGCGTGCCGCTTCAAGGACGTTGAAGGTGCCTCCGAAATTGACGTCTTTGGCCAGCCCCGGTCGCTTGTTGAGGAGTGGCAGATTCACCACGGCCGCGATGTGAATGATGGCATCGGGTCGGTGCGTCTGTATCGCTGAGACTAAATCTCCCCAGCTATCAACGCCGCCTGGCACAAATCGGATTTGGTCAGCCACCGCCTTGAGCCACCAGGCGGCTTCTGTGTCGGGCTCTCGCACATCGAAGTTGATGACCGTGTCTCCATGCTCTACCAGCTGGCGCATTACGTAGCTGCCAACCAGTCCGGAGCCGCCAGTGACCATTACGGTACGACTCATGATTGACCTCCTACGCGCTATCGATACGAGCAATTGCATAAGGCAGCAGGCTGAGCTCGAGGGTACCCTGCGTGGTCTCCACAGTTTCGCCCTGCTCAGCCCGGAAGTCCTCCGGTGAAGCCATCGCTGCTTCCGCGTTCGTCTCGTTCAAGTGGCGCACCCGGACCTGCTGGCTCATGTTGTGTACGCTGACGTGCTGCGGCTCGGGGCTCAGATTGGCCAGTAACACCCGAGTCCTGCCATCCTTCCGCACGGCAAGGCCATCCACCTTCAGGGCATCGCTGGACGTGGTGGGCATGACATCGCCGCCAGCATACTCACCCACATCGGCGAAGACGTGGTACATTGGGAAGACTGAACCCGGGATCGACCAGAATTTTGCCAGCATGGGCGATCCGTCTTCCGTCTCCATCACTCCCGGCCAGCCGGTGGTCTCATAATAGGTGACGCTGTGTGGCCCGCTTTCTGCCAAGTATTTGAGGCTACCTGCGGTCCAGCCTGCGCCAAAGAGCGACATTTGCCGCACATCCACCTGGGAGGGCAACTGGCCCGGTTCTGGCTCAGGCTCAGGGCCAGTGGCGTTAGGATTGAAGCGCATCTTGAGGGTAACGGGGCTCACCGCTATGGGCAGACCCTCACAGAATTGTCCGGTGCTTTCAACCGTGGAAGCTTGCGCTGCCAGTGTCTCAGCCAGTGAGAGATTATCGAAGGCGTGAACCTGGGGATTGAGGGAGTAGCAGACCAGATCCAGCAGGCCAAATGATGGGCGGCCTCGGTTGAGTTCGGTGAAAAAGGCATTGGTCCCCGATCCCAGCTTTGCGGCGGGGTCGTAGTCACTCAGGTGCTGCTGTGCCAGTATGATCCATTCTTGGCTCGTGTATGTTGTGCCTTCGTGGAAGATGAGCCAGGCCCAGACGGGTGGTTTGACCTGAGCTAGAACGGTCGCCAGTGCCTTCAATTCGTCAGCAGCGGCATCAGACACAATCACGGCAATTTCCAGAGGGATGCCCAACTCATTCGCCTCTGTTGTTGCCCGGCGCAGCGTGGCTTCGTAGTCCGGTTGTGACAGATGCAGATCCACCCGCAGGTGGGACAAATTCAGTGCTTTGAGGCGGTCTAGCTCCTTCTCGCTGAGTGGTTGGCCGTGACTGGCCACGCCGAGACCAATGCGTGGCAATGAGCCAGCAGATGATGACCCCACCGAGAAGCTAAGTCCCCTTCCACGTGCCTCGGCCTGCACTTCAGGGATTTCACCGGTGAGTGTTACGGTAACCGATTGGGTGACCTCTGTCCCTTCATTGACCTGCACCGGGAAAGGTAGCCGTAGCGGCGTACAATAGGTCTTGTACGAGGCATCGGTCCAGTTGCGCTGGTCTTCCATTTCAAAGATGTCGCCCGCGAATCGGATGTCTGCCGACAAGCCGGGTACGACCTGGTAGGACATAGATCGCATTTCGTTGAAGGGTTCAACCGGCTTGACCTCACCATCAATGACAAACTGAGGCGCGATGTACTGCGGAAAATCGTATTCTTCAACCGTGCCGTCCACGTGCTCGATGCGGCAGTTGGAACCCGCTAATTCCATAGGATGTAGGATGCAGAAGCCGATGCGATTTCGCAGGAAGGTGGAACGGGCTACGCCGTCCATAGTGAAGGTGATCGTCCCCTGGTCGTCGCCGGTGATCGTCCCTTTCCAGAAGAAGTCGATGTCACCCTCTTTGTTCTCCACATCATAGCTGATGCGGAAGGAGTCGTCCGTGATATCCATTTGAACGTTGGAGATCACGGGCAGGACAGTGCCCCAGTTCCGATCCCGGATGGCGACATACACCCGGCGCAAAATCTCTTTGTCGTCCAGCTTGACGTAACGTAAATCGCCCTCTTCGTAGATCAGCGACAATGGCCCCGCTCGAAGCGCCAGCTGCTCGGGCACTGGCTCGTCTTTTCCGTAGTATAATACGTTCTTGGGTAACATTTTCATCACCTCCATGGTGCTGATAATTGAATGCGGCTAGTGTCCCATCAAAGTGGTTTTGACAAGACACATGAATCCGCATGGGCACGAGCTTCGGTATATCAGAATAATCGTCAAAGGGTACTAATTCTTCGCAACTGGGCTGCAACAAGCGGATTGAACCTGCAGATTCTAGTCTGGCTGCAAGCGTGACCTTAATTGGGAATCAGCGTGCGTAGGTACTTGATGCTGGCAACTGCCCATGCGTCTTCCTTAGCGATGGTGGCCGCCAAGGAGTCCTCAGGCGGTGTCCAGAGCTCCAGGATGGCGTTGGGGTCGAGGCCCAGATTGGCCAGCTCTTCAAGTAGCCACGGAACGTCCAGCTGTCCCTCGCCTGCCGGCCGGCCTTCGAGCGTAAATCCCATCAAATGGCTGGCCCGGAAGATAGCAAAATCCTTCACGTGAAGATTGACCACCAACGGTCCAAGGACCTCCAGCACCACCTTGGGGCCCTCCAAAGCGCCGAAGGAGTTGACAGTGTCGAGGCAAATGCCGACGTATTGACTGCCGATACGCTTGAGGATGTCGGCCAGCGTTTTAGCCCTAAAGCGATCGTGGTTTTCGATGGCCAAACATACCTCAGCGCGCTCGAATTCTGGGATGATGGCTGCGATGATGTCAACGACTTCATCTTGGTCTGGGTGGTGGTCGGCTGTGTCAATCACGACCCGCAGTATGGGCGAGTTCAGGCGTTCTGCGAGCTTCAGATAGGTGCGCAGATTATCATGGCCGATACCCCGCGTCCCCAGCTCGATCTTGATGCCCAGCTCAGAGGCACGTTTTTCAAAGGCGTCCAGTTGTGCGAGTGAGAGCCTGTCAATGGGCAGGTTGTCGGCGATCTGCACCAGGTGAACGCCCAGTTTGGCTGTTCTGCCCAGCAGACCCAAGGCGTCCATCGGGTGCTCGGGAGGGTGCCCTGGCACCCCAATAGCCCAAGTGTATGTCCACGAACTGATGCCCAGTCGCATGATTGCTGTGCCTTATTTTGCCGCCCGAGCCTGAGTAATGGCTTTGACTTCCTTCATCACGTTCTCGGGCTCAAAGACCTTCTTCCAGTCAGGCTGGAAAACACTCTTCTTGGCACGCTGGACGGCCAGCTTGGCGCCATCTGACAGTTGGGCGTCAACCAGGCCAAATAGAATGCCGATGTTGACGCGCATGTGTCCAAACGCAAAATCGTGTGCGACCTGAGCGGGTACGCCGCATCGGATGGCTTCGTCGATGGCCTCCTTGATAACCACCTGGCAGGTGAGTATCACTGTTTCGGCCATTGCCGGCTCCAGGATTGCCATCTGCTCCACGGTGATACGGTGCGC